>JAABUK010004990.1_pt1 | contig 21134 bp, 18 predicted proteins | sample 5559141 | NCBI WGS metagenome assembly JAABUK01 (sample SAMN10711869, study PRJNA513367) | rock metagenome | isolation source: Antarctica rocks | place: Antarctica: Victoria Land, Pudding Butte nord | collected 2016-01-03
TCCGGCCAGCTGCGCTAATCTCTCAACACCCTCCCTGTAGATCCCTCGACCGGTCACTGAAGTTCTGAGCAGTTTGAAAACGTCTTGTAGGCGCCGAAGCTTGTCTTCTTCAGGATTCCGTGTGCCTAGTACAGATCCGTGTCCTGTAGAGACAGTGTTGAGATCGGTCGAGATACCTAACCCATCACCTCCAGACGGCAGCGGAGTAAGGCCGTGTGAGCCTAGAGACGACATCATCATCGCAGCTGGTGAGTTGAAGTTCAAAGACTCTTCTCCCATAGCAGGCGCAGCCAGAGGCGTTGATGATGGATGTGAAGACGTGCTAACGTGGTGAGAGTGACCATGTCCCGATGCTGGTGTCTTCATGGCGGGAGATTTGTGGGAAAGGTTGCGCGCCATGGTTGCAGAGCCATGAGGTCGGGGAGAAGGCATTATGGGGGTAGGTGTCGCAATGGACGTGTTCTTAGGTGTGGAGCCAGAGTGCGGCCTGGTGGCACCGGGAGTGGCCATGTTGTCGAGTATGGTACACTTCGCGGTTCTAACGAGCCTAGCATCTCCTCCTATACGCCAGCCAGCTGCCTGATCATGCTGTACTCTTTTCACCAAGTGGGAATTTTGTCTCGAGATGCGCGTTGGACTCTAATTGTTGACTCGCCAGCATACGTGATCTCGGAAGGACTGGTTGATGCTGGCTTGCGCAGCTGCGACTTTGAGGGTCGGGATATATGTTTTTAGGAGAATCTGTTGGTCCCTGCAAAGAATGCTTCGAGGTGTGAGTTAAAGGAGCGCAATTGAAGCCTCGAGCACCTGCCAAGAACTTTTTGTCGTTTCTTGGCATCACACTTCGTTGACATCAGAATCGAGCTTCACGGAACCAGTCGTAAAAAGCAGCATCAGGTATTGAACAGCTTGCTGTCCACCTCGCTCTTGAAGGAATTTCAGATTGCATTCCTTCTGCTCGCGAACCTGCCAGTCGATTCACCTCCAAAACCTTCCTTCAGTTGTTACTTGCATAACATCTCCCAGCATGTCGCTGCTTGCTCGAACGCTGCAGCGGGCTGCGCCCCGAATGTCAAGATATGGAAGCCTTCGAGCTTTCTCGACCTTGGAAGGAAACCCTCATATTGTTAGCATCCCTACGAGATTGGCGCACCACGGTAATATTAACTAACAAGATATATAGTACGTGTTCTCTGATCCACAATCGTTCCAAAACAGCCATCTTCTCTCTCTCCTCCCATCCGATCCCCCCACACCAGAGCTGGGTATTGGAACCACCCCACACATACCACCTACAGCTTCGTCATTGAGAGAAAACCATCGATTCCTCAACATCATGCAATCCGTCGTCGCCCAGCATGCCCATGAAGACCCCGATGTAATATCCCAGGCCCAGGCAATGGCGTCTCCAGGCGGGCTCCACCTCGGAGCCGTTCAAGCCGGAAGTGCTGCTGGCGGTGCAAGTGATCAAGGCGGTGCGGGCGGTGCTGGACGAGGTGGATGGATTCACGTATCTGATCAGAGGAATCCGCCAGATTACGGTCGAATTGCCTGGCCAGAAGACATTTTTGGAAGTCTGGAAGTTGATGGAAGTGGGAAATTCGTGGATGGCCATGGCCACTACCAGCGAAGTGGAACATATCGGATCGTCACTAGGGAAGGGATTCTAGGACTGAGTCCGTTCTTGAGGGAGAAATTGGTACAGAGATTACGGCTTGAGGAGGCCGCTATCAAGAACTGATACGCAGTGATCCTAATGGTATAAAGGGAATCTGATTGATGAGGTGCCTTGAGCTCGCCACATCGAAAGCAAATGACTGGATTCGACTCGGTCACGGCCTGCTGCATCAAAGCAATACACGAAGAATCAGGACGCGCGACAACGCACTTCGGTCCTTATTATACGCTGCCCATCATACTTCTCGTCAACTGTGATGGGTTGTGACACGTGGCAGTACGGTTGCCTGCTACGTGTTCCCACCTGTTCGTCCTCATCAAGGTACGTGACCTAACGGGTGGCCTGCACGCATCGCTTTGCCCGGAACTCCGCATTTCAATGGAAGTATTCCCGGCCCTTTCCCATCGCTTCAACATTTCCCGAAAGCCTGATAGGGGAATGGAGCTGATATCATTACCGTCCTCGGTCCAGTCGCCTGGACAGGTGCGAGGGCTTTGACTGGGAAATTTATAAACTCGAATCACTTTTCGCAGTCGGGCCGCCACACCTTGTGTGATGCCCAATCTAGCCTGGAGGCTGTCTCGAAACAGCACCTTTTGCATGTCTCGGCCGCTTCGAAGTGAGCGAGGGATTTTCCGACACAAACGAGAAACCATTTTGAGTTGGTGACAATGAATTTTGTCCCTCCAACGACGGAATTTGTGTTCCAACCTCTTTCTTCAACGCAACGCTTGATCCTTTAATCGATCTGCTTCCCAACGGTATTTGCCGTTCTGCCAACCGCATCGGTACTTCTCGTACATGACTGCACTGAGTCATCTCCGATGGAGCCTGATAGTCCTCCTCCACCAGCATATGCAAAGATTCGACTCTATTCTCTAGCTGCCTCTTGTCTGCTTTCAGCTCCGAGACGAGCTGCTGAAGGGACTGTATATAGTCGACAGCTTTTGAAAGGACGTGACCCTTTTGAAGCTTCGCCTTGGGAGTACTTGGGCAATCTTCGGCATCTTCCAGATCGTCGATGCCAACAACGTGACTGCGGATCGCTGGGATACATTGCCCAAGCTTTATTATTTTGAGGTTCAAGTTTGAGCGATACCTCCTCTCGACGGCTCTGTGAGCAGCCTTCCACCGCTTGCCACTTCTGGAATTTGCAGAATGCTCGTTTTCTGCGATTTCCCTGCCGTTGCTTTCAGACAAGATGTCAGGCTTGGGCGAAGGAGCTATCGGGTTCGTCAGAACCGTGCTAGCGACTTGCACTGTAGGGACAGCGATTCTTTTAGGAGCAGGGTAATCCGCGATAAAAGATTGACGATGCTGGCAGGTGGTGGTGCTCGGCGCGTTCTGACACGATGGTGGCCTGACATTCGAGTAGCTCATGGTGAACGGCGACTGGTTTCCAGTTGGTGTTATCCGACTTGGATGATAAGCGGCTCCTGGATTAGACGGGCCGAAGACTCTGTCGTTTTGAAATGGAGACGTGTTGTTCGAAGAATGGCCCCAGTCAAAATAACCGGAGACTGGCGAAAGATCGCTTGTCCGAGCGCCATCAGAGTCGGTCGGCGATGCATACCAGGGTAAATAATTGGAAGCCGATTCAGAGCACGATGGGCCCACACCCGGCCAGGGCCCATTATTGCTGTAATGCGACGGCTGAAATGAATCGACCTTGACCTTCAGATTAGCTCGGTCATTGTTGAGGCAAGGTAGTGCTGCTACCAGTCCGAGAGGCTTTGTCTCGCCGTCTGCGATGTCGCTGTCCATGCGGCACCAGCCAGACGCTGGAGTCCAGAATGATGGTGCGTCCATGGCAGGCAGAAGCAATGCTTGCAGGTCCGGTCATGAGGAGTGCAAGAGGGGTCTTAAGAGAAGTTTGTGCGACAGAAACATTGTAAGAGGGGTCGCAAAAGTGCGAAATCTCCCACAGAAATGCAGGCAAACCAAGCAGATCAAATACGAGAGACTGTGCAAACGGTTTCGAGCGAGGCTGAGGACCAGCCGCAGACGACGTGCTCGTGAGCCATCCAGAGGCATCAGAGGCATTCTTGGCAATCAATGAATCCACAAAATGCGTGAACCACAACATCAGCAGCGGGAAGTTCCACCGTTCATTAGTTCTAGCGTCGACGCCGCCGTGCCAAGACACGGATTTCCCTCCACTGCTGGCACAGTGTAGATGAGCCATCGTCGATCTAGTCCCAGACTGGCGGGACCTCTCAAGACCAGCGAGATCCGAGCTATCGTGTGGGAGCCCGTACAGGAGCGAGTGGTTCAGGGGCCAGACCTGCCACTGGCCCATTGCCATAGTGACCCGTCCACGAAAGAAGAAACTGTCGTCGCATCGCCCAGGGACACCTGACGAGGGACGGCATTGGGCTCACCCTACTCGAGTGCAAAGATCCCTGATTTGCGTCAGCAGTGCCACAGCGCAAGCAGCGGGGGTACAAGGCGAGGTAGCGGGGGGTCAGCGAAAGAAGCTTTGGCTTGGGCAGCTTTGCGTGCACCGCATTGGACGAGCAGACCGGGCGTGCAGAATGAGGAGCTGAACACTTTGCTGATGAGATCGGGATCGGGAAAGGGGGCGGATGGGGTTAGACTGGAGGCCGCATTGGGCTTAGTCGGGAGCCGCCCTCCGCCGGCCAAGACTTTCCTCGGATCTTGCCGGCTTGCCAAGCCCTTTCCCTCCTTTTCCCCTTCTCGTCTCCACGGTCCGCGGAGTATCATACTGTTGTCATACTCACTTGCTCTCCATCAAATTGCGCAAGGATCACATCCCACTGGTACAAACCCCCCCGGGATGCACCAATTCAAGCCAACATCTTCTCGGCACGTGGACCACCGTGCAGGATCTCGCCCCCCTTTGCACTGGTGGGTCGAGAGCTTCCTTTTGGCTTGGAACAACCTTCTGCCACCTCACAGCTTCTTTCTGGTTTGCCGTGTGAACAGAAAAGCAAGACTGCCGAGCTGCTTGGTATGTCCGCGAGCACAGATTCTGTCAGACAGCCTGCGCCTCAGCCTGCGCCTCGAGCCCTCCATCGGCCTATTTGAGCCAATTTCCGGCCCGTTCTCTTCATGTTTAGGCCCATTCTCAGGGGCATTCTACAATAACTTTTAGACAATTGATTCTGTCCATTCAATCAACTCAATTCGATTCTATATAGACATTCAGAGCTATTCTGGCCATTTGTCTGACAGATTCTTTCAGGGACCATGGCATGGACTGCTTGGAACAAACTCTTTTGGCCCGTGAAACATGACGAGATTGGGATTTGGAGGATGTGTTCGGTCGATCCAAGAGACGTGTTCGAGCGTGACGTGAGAGCCTTTAGACCGATCCCGTGATACGGATATGTCGCTGGGTAGGGGGCACAATCATGACTGCTTGCGTCTTCAAATAGACGCTATTGAATTCAACGTCTGCAGATAAAGCACCATCGCGCGGCGTGTTAATGTAGACGAGTTACTCTTCCCCAACGTGCAACTATGAGATCGTACCAAGCTTCGTCAGCCTCTCACCGAACCAGGCCAAGAATCAAGACATGCGAGCCAGGGGCCAAAGAGCTCGTTGGATGAATAGCTAACGGACAAACCCTCGTGCTACTTGACTGCAAGCACAAGTAAGTTACTCGGTGTCTACAACTATTGCCCCTCAACATCAACCATCCTGCATATGAACCCAAAGGGAGGGTCTTGGCAATACTGGGGATCGACAAACCCCTCTGCAACTCTCTGCAACTCTTCTCCATTTCCAGCCTCGCGCATTCAACAACGCTCTGCAAGTCAAGTGAACGTTGCATTCATCATCGCATGGCCAAGCACAGTATCAGGGTTTCCCACAGAGCCATGTACCTCGCGCCTGGCTCTATCAGGCAGCTCAACTCCGAGCTCAAACCGCTCACGATGTCATCAGCGCTGTCCCAGACGATACTAAAAGCCGACTCCCGCTGCTATGAGGAATGCCACCGCCTACTGCCATGGCCATCTTGAAGCAGAGTGCTCTCTGGGCAGCGATAGCTGTTGCTACTGCGCAAGCTTGCATTCGAGACCGCGACTTTTCTCTTGCGGAGCAGCCGATAGTGAGACGACAAGATGCCATCACTTTCCCTCCTGTCCTGGACAAGAAGGAGTCTGTTCTTGCCAATTCGTTTGACAACACCAGTATCGCAACTTGGTCCTATTACTACACTCACGGATATCATGTTGCCGGCCGCAATAGAACAATGGCGCAGTGGACAGCTGATCGGTGGAACGAAAACGGATTTACCGCTAATCTAGTAGAATACTGTATGCCCGACACCACTGTCGACCTCCAGAGACATTTAGCTTACCCGCACAGACGTGTTCCTTAATTATCCTGTCTCACATTCGGTTTCGTTGTCATTACCCAACGGCACGACAAATACTCCATCGTTAATGGAGGCCGTGCTGGCGGAGGATGAAACCAGCTCCTATCCAAACCGGGTTCCAACATTCCATGGATACTCCTTCACCGGCGATGCGTCCGCCGAATTCGTCTATGTCGGACGTGGTCAGAAAGTAGACTTCGACAGATTGAAAGCTTTGGGCGTCCCGCTTAAAGGAAAGATCGCTTTGTCAAGGTATGGCGGACCGTTCCGTGGTCTGAAGGTCAAGAACGCACAAGAGAATGGGATGATCGGCGCCATTCTCTTTCTTGACCCCGGTGATGACGGAAACGTCACCGAAGCCAAAGGCTATGCTGCCTATCCCAAGGGTCCAGCAAGGAATCCTACCAGTGTACAGAGAGGCTCTGTGCAATTTCTCTCCATCTATCCCGGAGACCCAACCACTCCTGGATATCCGTCAAGGAGAGACTCGCCCAGAGCCAGTACTGAATTGGTGACTCCTCATATTCCTTCGATACCAATCTCATGGGCAGAAGCTGTACCTCTACTAGCGGCACTCGACGGCCACGGCACCCCTGGCAAAGAGGTCAACCGCACACTATGGGTCGGAGCGCTCAATGTGACCTACTCCACTGGCCCAGCTCCAGGAGCAACAATATCCATGTCCAACGTCATGAAAGACACTTACACCTCCATCTGGGACGCCGTCGGAATCATCAACGGAACCAGCCAGGACGAAGTCATCGTCCTTGGTAACCACCGCGACGCCTGGATCGTAGGCGGCGCCGCCGACCCCAACTCCGGCTCAGCCATCATGGTCGAGCTCTCCAAGGCATTCGGCGCCCTCCTCAAAACGGGCTGGAAGCCCAAACGAACAATCGTCCTCTGCTCCTGGGACGCGGAGGAATACGGCCTCGTCGGCTCCACCGAATGGGTCGAAGAGTACATTCCCTGGCTCACCTCGGCCGCGGTGTCCTATCTCAACATCGACGTTGGCACCGCCGGACCCATCCCCGATATCAGCGCCACGCCAGACCTCCACGACATCGCCATCAACACCATGAAGAAAGTCATCTACCCCTTCCGCGGCAAGAACGGCACCCTCTACGACGCATGGTACAGCGCCTCGAAAGGTGCAGTCGGCGTTCTTGGAAGCGGAAGCGACTACACCTCCTTCCTGCACAGGGGCATCTCCTCCATCGACATGGGTGCCGGTCGCGGCCCAAACGACCCAGTCTACCACTACCACTCCAACTACGATAGCTATCACTGGATGACCACATTCGGAGATCCGGGTTTCCACACCCATAAGGCCATGGGCCAGTATCTGACGCTTCTTGCGTACCACCTCGCCGACGATGCGATCATACCGTACAATGTGAACACGTTCACTGAGGAGATGCGGAAGTATTTCGAGGCGTTGAACAAGACTGTGATATCGAACCATGCGGCTGGCGCAGTGGACATCTCCCCCCTCGAGGAGGCGATCAATACCTTTGATGGAGCCGCTACCGCGTTCATGGCGACGCTTTCCTCCGCCCAGGGCTCTTCCGACCCCACCCTGATCAAAACCTTGAATCACAAACTCCGCGATTTCCAACGCGGGTTTACCTCGCAGGGTGGTCTGCCGGGGAGGGAGTTCTACCGGCACGTCGTGTTTGCGCCGGGGTTGGATACCGGATACGCGCCAGTTACTTACCCGGGGATCACGGAGCAGGTGGTCAGCGGGGATTTGAAGACGGCGGGGGAGTGGGTGGGGAGGACGAGTCGGGCTGTTCTGACTGCGGCGGGTGTGTTGCGGGTTTGACGGGGGACGGGGATCTAGTCTCATTGGGAGGGGGGGTGGGTCTTGCCAGGGCCAATGCCGTGGGAAGATGGGTCGGTTCCACGACTGTATAGAAGAAAGACAACAGTGAATCAGATACCATACACTATTACCATGTCGTCAACACGATCGATCTGTCGAGCAAATGGCTTCAACTGCATTGCATGGCACCGTCTGTGCCGTGTCTTTGAGGACATTGCTGGTTCACTGAATCCATCCATACGCTAGCTGGCGGTACGTCGCCCACCCAGAGGACCATGGTGACAACTTCTCGTGAACGTTGCTCCCGCCTACTCGGTTCCATCTCTGTATTTAGTGGTAGATGTTGAGCTCAGCTACCCTGCCTCATAGAAATCCAATCCAATCCAATCCAATCCGGCCCATTTCCCTCCACCTTACGCGGCCATTCATCGTCTCCCCCTCCCACCTCCAAACCTGCCCTTCCCCTTCGAATTCTTGTTCCTGATCTTCAAACTCCGGAAGTTGAGATGCGAGTGTGCGTTTGGGTTGATGCTGCCTTTCTTATTCCCCTGCTTCTTCTCCTTGCTCTGCTTCGTCGCCGTCGCTTGCTCCTGGTCGACTACTTTCTTGGAGGGTTTGGCTGACTTGGCCGTGGGTGGTTTTGTAGTGTCGGCTTTTTGGTCTGCTTCGTGGGTGGAGGTGGTGTGGATCTTCCGCTTTTTAGGTGGCGGTGTGGATGCGAGCTCGTCGAAGTCGGGGTCCGAATCCGAGTTAGCAAGTTGGTTGTTGGCATTCGAGGGTGCATGGACGTGGTTTCGATTCTCTTTGTTATGGCGGTCGTCGGCTTCTAGGAGTGGTTCGAGGTCGTCAGGGCTGTCTTCATCTTCTGGTCGGGTCTGGTCCGCTGCCGCTGGAGTCTGCGTCTCAACCACTTTTGCAACAGCATTGTCAGCTGCGGAATCGTCGCCTTCATCGAACTCTGCGTCCCTTGGCTTACGTAGAGCCACACTAGGTCTCATTATGACTTTCCTAGTCGTCCTTTTCTGGCCCTTCTTCTTCCAGGTTCTTACTGGCTCTTGCATCATAGCAGGGGGATCGGCCACATCTTGGATGTCGCCAACCAGTACGTTCAAGTCATTTCCTTCCACCTCGCGCAAGGCATCCATCTCATCTTCATCGTCGTTATCCTCCATCTGTCGCAATCCACGTAGAATTTCGCTGAGTGCTCTGCCTTTAAATGGACGCATTATCGGGCCTCTTCGAACGGCACTGGGACTTGTGAAAGCCAGAGCGCTGTTGGAACCGGTCTGTTGTGGGTTTGAGCCAGAGGCAGTGAGCAGTCGCTGATTGAAAGACGTCGTCCTCTTGAGATATGCCGGCGTGGTTTCAAGAATATTTCCAATCGACGCCCCGTCTTCAGCTCTTCTTCCTAGAACCTTCGACCGTAGAGGTGTCTGATCCAATCCGGTCTTCCCAACTGCATCACTCGGATCTTCTTCCGCGATAGCCGCAAAGCGCATAGTACTCGGAGTTGCGAAAAATTGACTGAAAAGGAACTTCTTACCATCACTAACAGGAGTACGGGAGTTTCGTCTGCCCCCCGAACTTTCGCCTAGATGCTCTAGCAGATCTCCATTGCCCTTCGTAGGTTTCCTACTCGGTGTTTGCGCCACATTTCTCCCACCCGGCGTCTCTTCTAACATATCAGCCTTCCTTTTTCTCGTAGATGGCGTGCTTCCGGAATTCGACAGGCAGTCGAATAAGCCCAGAATTTTCCCATCTCGTTGTGGTGTAGGTCCAATCGCATTCTTGAATACATATGGATGTGGTGACACGGACTGGGGTGGCGCATCGTAGGGATCGAGGATGCTGGGGTGGGACTCTGGAAGGGAAAGTCGGGCTTTTCGAGGTGTAGCAAACAGTGTCTGTGTGGATGTCCGCCCATGATCTTGCTCAGAGCGCCTTAATGACGAAGACTTATGCTTGCGAACATACGGTGATCGCACACTCGACGACTGCAGATCCTTCTTGCCATCCAGCGCATCTCTTGTCCAATAATAGGTCTTGTATTTGGCTGCGATGTCGACATTCTTCTTGATGTCTTCCTTTCCAGGCTTGCGACCAGAGGTCGTATCAGCGAATGATTTCTCCCATTCCTTGAGCTCAGCTCGAAGTTCGTAACAAGCAGATGCCAGCCTGCTCCGATCATTCATGTCAAGCACCCTCGCTTTATCTATTGCATCTGGAGGAATGCGATGCTCGATGTAGTCTATGTGGGGCAACGCGTCGCGGCGGCAGAACCTCGGCTTCACGACGCGTCAAAACTCCAGCCAAGATCATAACGCCAACGAGAATACAATTTGAAGAGGTGTTTGAGGAGCATTTGATTCGGAACCCTTTGATGGAGTCGATCTGTCTATTGACTCGGCTGGTCTATCGCCGACCATGCAATTCAGTCCAGCATTCCTCGAACGGCGTGCGCTGGAGGGTGGTGTCCATCTCACGCCAGTGCATGTTCCTCACGACAGCAGCGCTTCCAGTGCCGACGCCCATTGTCTTGCCCACAATGACACATTCGCTAACTCCTTCTATGGGATCGATTTTGCCAGCACTGCCGGCGTCAAAGACGTGATCTGCGGTCTTCTCGAAAGACGCCAGTTGCAGCACCGAATCTCTCATTTTAGCAAGCCCAAATCGAGTGATGCCGAGCACTTCTCCTTTGTAGGTCATTACATCAGCCAGCAGTGCCATATGTCGAGGGTCGATTGACAGATCTTTCGTGACTTCCTGCATTTCCTTGATGATCTTAGTACGTGCAGCTTCGATGCCAAGCACGTGCAGCGTTTCAATGATAGAATTGGTCGATGTCGTGTACGCATCGACACCATCAGTGTTCATGCAATACCGCAGACCGTATCCCTCAACCATCACCTTGTGCATTTGAACGGCCTTGGATGACTTTGCGCTGTCGGCGGCAAGCTTCGCCAGAGGCTTCGCGGAAAGTGGGACTTCGTCAGCTTCCTCCTTGATCTCCGGATCTTGCTTGATTTTAGCCTTCTTTGACACCCTACCTTTTGGCTTCCTCGTCTTCGTGCCAGTGATCTCGATGTCATCGGCTTCATCCATCTTCGCTTCAGGGATTGTGTCTTTCTCCTCCCCTGCTTCTTCAGCAATGGTGACCTGAGCTCTTTTGATCTCCTCAGAATTAGGATCGTCCTGCGCCGTGACAACAGCACGGATTGCTTGGGGATGTCCGAGAACCTGCACAGATGGAAGGAGTCTCTTGAGATGTTGCAATCGCAGAAATGATTCTCTAACGTGTGATTCTTCCAACTTCGACGCAGTCACTTTCCTTGTTTCGGGGGGACCTTCCAGTTGCAGAATAACCCGATCATTGCCTTGAACGTGTAAGTCAATGTCTTTGCCCTTGAATCTGCGATGATTCTTGATGCTGCGGCAAACGTCACCAACGGTAAGGTCGAGGGCGAGACTGCTGATAGCTTCAAGAGAGACCCGAATTGACAGTACGCCGCTCAGACTTCTGTACCACACGATGTCTATTTTCTCTGCCACGTCTTCGAGGTAAAGTGCTTCAATGCGACCTTTCACAATTCTGCCAAATTGCTCGGGGATTGAGCGATCAGCACCCTGACGAACTAGATTGCAGGTAATTATCGGTGTACTAATATCCTTCGAGGCATTGATGATCTCTTTGATACGAGGAACTCCTTGAGTGAGACTCATACCGGCAACACCCGCAAAATGGAATGTTTTGAGGGTCATCTGCGTTCCTGGCTCACCAATTGACTGTGCGCCAACGGCACCAACGGCATGACCTGGCTCAACTTGCGCAGCTCTGTATTTTTCAAGACATGAAGTCACAAAAGTTTCCAGCGTTATCCGCGATATCTTGCTGGTCAAATCGAATCGATCGAGAGTGGATGGTGATGCGGCTGTCTGAATCAGTGCCTGGCGACTGGCCGTGCTTCTTCGTGTTTGAGTAGTCTTCTTAATTGTTGCTTTCCTCGGATTTGAAACTGGATTAGCGATTGCCATATGTGCCTTTTCTTGCCGCACAGCCGCAAAAGCATCAGCCTTACGTCTCACAAAACCATCAACAGTCTTGAGGAAGTCTCGTTCGCCTTCTAGCAAGTCTGCATGTTTTTCGGTCCGGGGATCTTCCAAATCGAGATCGTCTGCCAATTTCTCGCCCAGCAGTGTCATTCTGGAGGTCTTTGACCGTCTTTCATTTAGCATCTCCGCTGTGCGAGACTTGATCTCGTCTGATTGCAAGCCTTTATCCGCCATATCAAAGGTCGTTGACTCCACGTGAGCGAAAGTGCGTTCGAAGTTAACAGGGACTGCGCTTCCTTCCATGTCGACAGGATCGAGTTTGTCCCCACCAAAGCGGAACTGGACAACGTTCAGTGCTGAATTGCGCACAAATTCATCGTAGCCGACGGATAAATCCTCCAAAGATTTCATCAACCGACGCGACATGTACCCCGTTTCTGCAGTCTTAACAGCAGTGTCGACAAGACCGACTCGACCTCCGACAGCATGGAAGACGAATTCTGATGGATTTAGCCCACTGAAGAAGCTGTTTGAAACAAAACCTTTGGACTGAGGCGATCGTCCATGTTTGGGGAAATGCGGGAGCGTGCGATCCTGGAAGCCATTCTGTATCCGCTTGCCTTCAATGTCTTGCTGCCCTAGGGTCACGACCATCTGTGCAACATTGACAGTGGATCCTTTCGAGCCAGAAATAGCCATTACCATTGGTGAATTTCGAATACTGAGCTCTCCTGCGAGGTAGGTGGACATCTTTGTACGAACATCATTCAAAGCCTTGATTTCTTTTCCTTCCAACGTACCTTTCTCATCCAAACCAGGTTCACGCCTCAACGTGCCTTTCTTCAGGTCGTCTGCGCTCTTGTCACATGCGTCGAATGCCGCCAGCACAGTCTCAGCCTTGATTCGTGTCAGCTTTGGTGTGGGAGTAACATCGTTGATGCCAACCGAAAAGCCCTGCAGACTCAACCATCTCGCGCAAAGCTTCGACAATCTGTTCATACCTTGTGCAGATGCGTTGGGCCCAAAGTCACGATAGAGCACATAGAACACGGAATTTTTCTTCCCGGCACCAATCGTAGCCTTGTCCATCCTTCCACACAAGACTTCAGAATTCCTAATACAAAGGAAGCCATCGTCTTGAAGATCATTATGCAACCATTCTGAGGGGTCTTTCAAGTCATTGTGGTGAACGCTCTTGAAGTCTCTGCATTGAGCATCGATATTGACTCGTACGTTTGACTTGCGATTTGGCCGCATCAGTATGCTGAATACTTGCTTTCCAGTCCACAATGCTTGAGGTTTCAGAATGGCTGGAGGTGGTAAGTCAAATATCGTATCTTCTTCCAGCATACCTAAACAGGTGTTTATGAATGTCTTGCGGTCGTAGAAATTGTCCAAGCTGCTCAGCAGATACGCTGCGGTCACAAAGTCCTGAATAGCTGAGATGATGGGCTCTCCGTTCTTTGGCGTCACAATATTGTGCTTGACGCCCATCAGCTGGACAGCTTCTGTTCTGGCTTCTTCTGTTTGAGGTACATGCAGATTCATCTCGTCTCCGTCAAAGTCCGCGTTGTAAGGGTTGCAGACGCACTCATTCAACCGGAAGGTCCGATGTGGCCGGACTTTGACAAAATGGCTCAAAATGCTGAGTTTGTGAAGAGATGGTTGCCGGTTGAATAGGACAATGTCTCCATCCTCAAGGTGGCGTTCTACAGTATCGCCTTCCACCAATTGTTCAGCGATCAAACCCCGATTGGCGAACTTGAGCATGATTTGGAATCCGCCACCAGCCTTGATGATGTAGTTCGCACCGGGCCACTTATCCCAGCCATTACGGACTCGTTGCTGTAATTTGGCCTTGTTGTAGCGTGAGACTGTTTCGGGGTATGTCATGTTTTTGGCAACCAATACTGGAATTGCGACTTGATCAATATTGAGGTTAGGGTCTGGAGAAATGACAGTACGGCCGGAAAAGTCAACACGTTTTCCAGATAGATTTCCTCGGAATCGTCCTTGCTTGCCTTTGAGTCTTTGAACGAACCCCCGAATTTGTTTCCCGTATTCTCCTTTCTGTAATCCAGGTACGTCACTATTGATATACATGGCGATCTGCAAGGAGAGGTAGTCCCAGTGCTCGATGATTGACTGAACAGGAGCACCTTTATTCAATGCTTCCTTCAAGTTGGCGTTTGCCGAAACAATATCTCCCAGCTTTGCAGTAAGATCATCTTCCGTGCTTGCTGCGTCTTGCCCAACGGACGGACGAATGCAGACTGGGGGCGCAGGAACCTGTCGCCAAAGAAAGACTTCAGGACGAGTGTCTTCAAGACCTAGGAGTTCGCAATCAGCATCTGGGATTCTTGTGAATAGCTTCAGCACTCTAAGAGGATTCAGATCATCCAGTGCCTTCTTGAAATGCTTCTCGACTTCGGGATTGTTTCGCTTAGCGGATACAAAGGATTGATCGAAATGGTCTTTGCTCGGAGGGGGAACCTTGTTCTTGGACGTCGACATGTTGAAGGCCTTGAACTTGTCATGCGAGATTTTGAGAGCATTTGTGCCCACCTTTCGGACCAGTCCATTGATGGCACCACAGTGAAAGCATGTCCGATTTTTGCGGCATTGATCGTTCACCTTTTTGATGATTGCATATTTTCGAAGGCTGTCTGTGTCGTGCCTTTGAAGAACTTGCGCAAACTTTCGTCGGTCAAGCTCGGAAAGCAGAAGACGAGAACAATCCTGCCTGTTTCAGCCTCAGAAACACTGTTGAATGGATCTCCTCACCTTGCAAACGCACTGGAGGATCGAGACAATCTTCTTGAAATAGCCGACGTGGAAAACTGGAAGAACCAGCTTGACATGACCAAAATGACCGTTGCACTCTTGCAGGCGTTCCACACAGGTATCACACCAGTCATTTTTATTGGATACTCCCATTCGTTTGTCGAGAGGTCCATGGCGATTGATGGCTCGATTGCGCTCGAGATCGAACAAGCGTCGATCGGAAATCTCGACGAGAGATTGGTGGACGATATCAGCGTTTGACCTGGGAGAATTCAGTCCAGTGAGACAGAAATAGCCACACGTAGCTTACAGGACACCAAATTGCAGTTCTTTGATCACCTTGGGCACACTATCGACCACCTGGCCCTTCCCCCCACTCGGCAGAATGGATTCGGGGCACTGCATCGCCGCGCTCCTATCGTCACCGCATCAATGAGGAGAATTCCTGATATGTCAAATAGACAGAACCCGGCCTAATGAGCGCGTGAAGTACTTTCTAGTGGGTGCGGCTAAGAAAATCGATATCCAAAATTTTATTTCGTGGTGGGGTAGGCCAACGTGCCGCTGGACAGTCCCATTTTTGTGACTCCAGCAGAAAGTACTCGTCTCGAGATAACGGTAAATGCTCGTCCGTTCCCTGGAAGATAATCTCCCGGTCCACCATTGTACTCCCTCTGATACGAGCCTCTGATTCCCCATCGCCTGGCGGATTGTACGTGACGCTGATAAACCCATTCCCCGGCCGCGCCTATGAAGCCCCGTTCAACCATCAAGAAGTCTCAACTGAGGCAAGGTGTTCCCTTCTCACTTCAGTCATAGCCCATTCATGAACGCTGTCCCACCATTTCAACCCCGAGCTTTCAATCTGCCAGTCTGTAGCTGACCATGGTATCCACTTTATGATTGCTTGTGCTAAAACTTCTCAATTGTACTTTTTCTCCGTTCTTGATCTCCTTCGCGTCGCTGTCACCCCATTCCATCGGAACATCGGAGTCAGCATCAGCATAAACGAGGACGTTGAAGGTGCAATTCCCATCTAGAACGGGTAAGAAAGTGACTGAGGCCGTGATCTGTCGGAAAATAGCTTGAATTTCTTCTTGTATCTCAACTTCAGTCTTTTCTGCAGGAGGCGACGAGGGAGCGTCTCCATAGCTGACAATGGTCAGCGCTGGGTTATTTCCGTAGGAAAGTATCTCTACCCTGGTGCAGCATTCTCCTGGTCCCCGGTTGTGGCTGTGGATTTGCTTTTACTCGACTTTTTGAATATCTCAACATTGAACTGCCATCTTTCGACATGTTCGCCGGTCTCCTTGCTTGTGATAACGACCACTAAGTTCGATATCTTGCCGTTGACCATCCATCTGTTCAATTGGGACATGATCTTTTTGATGTAGGCTTTAACTTGATCATCGTTCGAGACTGCACACATGTCAGTGACATGAGGTAGGATTGGGGTTCAAAACACATACCAAGCATGTTGAGTCCATATTTCTTGACACTGATACTGTCAGATAGCGCTGCATTGCTCGATCTGAAGACTTACGCAGAGAAATCTTCTGCCGGATATACTCCTCGTTGAAATCTGTCCGCCGGTCAGCTGAGAAGCGAGCAGAAGCTTGTTGTATTCCCTCACAGAATGGTGTTAATAGAGTACTCAAACTACGGTTATCAGTTTCCAGCTCATCCGTCAAGCGAACGACGTACAAATTCCGCAACGGTTTTTGATGACCCTGACTGTTGTCAGCATTGCAGTCTGTACTGCTGGAAGCGAAACGCACCCCTCAACGCCAATTTGTGAACTTTGGACTTGTCTTCTTTCTTTTCACCCATTTTGGAGGTAGAGTCCAGCATGTATAGTAGACTGCAGTCAGATGGGGAAGACCCAGTGGTTAATGCATTGTTTACTTTTCCTAATGATCTGCGTTGCGGGGGGACAGGGGGCGCGGGATCATTCCGCAGAGCCTCAATCTTCGAAAGCTTTCTAGAAAAATTCGCCTTGGATTGGCAGTCTTCCCCAAACACCTCCGCGTCGATCATCATAGACTCATGCAACGATGTCTCAGGTCGCTGCATTGGCTTCGAAACGCTCAGAAAGTCTCAGGTGATCTTTTCAGCTCCACCTCGCGAACCTTTGCGTCTTCTGCAGTTCGTCACGCTCAGGCACTCAGAGTCCAATCCGATCTCGAGCAGAGGATCGCTGCAATTCCTATAGAAAGATTTCGGAATTTCTGCATCGTTGCTCATGTCGACCACGGCAAATCCACGCTTTCAGACCGTCTGCTGGAGCTCACTGGCACCATCAAGGCCGGCGAGAACAAGCAGGTGCTGGACAAGCTCGACGTTGAACGCGAACGTGGCATCACGGTCAAGGCGCAAACATGCAGCATGATATATAATCATGAAGGAGAGGATTATCTGCTTCATCTTGTTGACACTCCCGGTCACGTCGATTTCCGAGCCGAGGTCTCCAGAAGTTACGCAAGCTGTGGAGGAGCACTACTGCTCGTAGATGCAAGTCAAGGTGTTCAGGCCCAAACGGTGGCTAATTTCTACCTTGCATTCGCCCAAGGACTCTCCCTGGTGCCGGTAATCAACAAGGTTGACCTTCAACATGCTGACCCGCCTCGCGTACTGGAGCAAATGAAAGATACCTTTGAGCTTGACCCAAAGTCGGCGGTTCTAGTCTCAGCGAAGACTGGTCTGAACGTGGCTGAGCTACTGCCAACTGTTGTCAATAAAGTGCCGGCACCAGTTGGAGACCATACTAAGCCTCTAAAGCTTTTGCTCGTTGATTCTTGGTACTCTTCTTATAAAGGCGTCATCCTCCTTGTTCGCATCTTCGACGGTCAGATACGAGCAGGGGATCAGATCACGTCGCTGGTCACTGGGTTGAAGTATACCGTAGGCGAGGTTGGTATCATGTATCCCAGTCAGACACAGCAAAGCGTGCTCCGAGCAGGTCAGGTGGGATATATTTACTTCAACCCAAGCATGAGGCGCAGCCAAGAAGCGAAAGTTGGCGATACCTATACGAAGGTCGGATATGAAAACCAAGTTGAGCTTTTACCAGGATTTGAGGAACCGAAAGCTATGGTCTTTGTTGCTGCTTTTCCAGTCGACCAAGGAGATTTCACTCATCTGGAAGACTGCCTTAACCAGCTCATTCTCAACGATAGAAGCGTCACGATACAGAAAGAGTCCTCGGGAGCATTGGGCGCTGGTTTCCGACTTGGATTTCTCGGCACCTTACATTGTTCGGTCTTTGAGGATCGACTCCGCCAGGAACATGGTGCTAGCATCATCATTACGCCACCTACCGTCCCTTTCAAGGTCGTATACAAAGATGGAAAAGAGCTTGTGATCACCAATCCTGCTGAATTTCCGGATGATGACGTGGAGAGACGCAATGTTGCCTCATTACGAGAACCGTATGTGCTGGCGACACTAACTTTTCCTGATGAATATCTCGGCAAAGTCATCGAAATTTGCGAAGCCAATCGTGGCGAGCAAAAATCTCTTGAATACTTCACACCGACTCAAGTGATCATGAAGTATGAAATGCCACTCGCTCAGCTCGTTGACGACTTCTTCGGTAAGCTGAAAGGAGCCACAAAGGGCTATGCGTCCCTCGACTATGAAGAGTCCGAATGGCGGGAGAGTAATATTGTCAAACTGCAGCTTCTAGTCAACAAAGAACCGGTGGACGCCGTTTCTCGTGTGGTCCACCACAGTCAAGTTCGCTTTCTGGGCAAGCAATGGGTAGAAAAATTCAAAGAACATGTGGACCGACAAATGTTCGAGGTTGTAATCCAGGCTGCTGTTGGACGACAAATTGTTGCACGGGAGACCATCAAGCCATTCAGAAAGGATGTTACGCAAAAGCTACACGCTGCTGACATTTCACGTCGGCGCAAGCTCCTTGAGAAGCAGAAAGAGGGCAGGAAGAAGCTGAAGGCAGTTGGGAACGTCGTGATTGAGCATGACGCCTTCCAAAAATTCCTGGCCAAGTGACAGAAGGAAACATTGGATTCGGGTGATAAATTTACATCGATGGAATTTGCCATATCTCGCCTAGCTGTGCCTCTGTTCTGGTCACTCCATCAATCCGATATCAGCGTCAAACTGTCTGTCGGGCCGAAGACAATGAACCTTGTCTTTCGATCAAGATGTTAATTTACGCTTTGTTCTCGCCTGCCAAGGGCTCTTGGGCCATTGGTACCAGTCTTGGAGTGACGAGCATCATGCTCTCCAACTTCGCTCCTTCAGTCTGGCTAGCTGTCATCCTTCGGCACTCGGTATTCTCTTTCGCCTTCTGTGCTTAACAGCACCACAACTGAATCTCTACTTACCCCTACCGATCCTGGATTCTCAGCAGCCACTCTTCTCAATGCAGCTAGAGCTCCAGCTCCACAAGGTCCCGCATTGACGCCATGCTTCTGGAGATACTGAACGGCCTGGTGTGCTTCCCAGTCCGAGACAGTGACACTAGCATCAACGCCTTGCCTCAGAAGTGGCCATGACAATGGAGAAACCGACCCGCAGTTCATGCCCGCCATGATCGTTTCAGTGGTAATTATTGGCTTTGAATGGCCTATTTTGAGGCTGTTATTAAGACACGCAGCGTTGACTGGTTCCACAGCTACAACACTGATGCCCCTGCCGTCAGACTTCGCAAAGCTTACTACAGCATGTGCGAGCGAGCCAACACCGACTGGGGTGATTATTGTGGTCGCTAGAAGTCCTCGATCGTGCAGCTGAGATTCAACTTCGATCAGAAGGGTCGAATATCCTTCAATAATCCATCCCGGTATTGTCTCGTAGTCTTCGAAGCTATTGTCCTGAATAACGATACTATTACTGCAGTCCGAAGCATCCTTCGCCGCCATTGCAACAGCGGCATCATAATCACCATCCACTCTGATGACCTTGGCTCCTTCTCGGGTAATGAAGCGCTCCGTCGGGTTATCCATGACTTTCGGAACATATACGTCCACTTCGAGCCCCATAAGCTTGGCCATGCGCGCAACCGCCCGACCATGGTTTCCTTCTGTTGCAGCAAGAAGCTTGATGCCCGCATCTCTTGCTTTGGCGGCCAACTCGTCAAGACAGATATCATGCTCCAAACCTAAATACTGGGCAACGCCACGGAAAGTCCCCCATGACGCCCCCAAAATCTTGAAAGCTGGGAGCCCAAGGCGGCTGCTCTCGTCCTTGACGAAGATGCCTTTGACGCCCAGCTCACCGGCCAGGTCATCCAGCGGGACCAGAGGGGTGCGTTGGAAAGCGGGGAGATTGGCGTGGAACTTCTGCGCGAGCGTAAGATGAGTGGTGGTGGTGTGTTGGAATGAGGAAGCAGATGGATTCGTCCAGACCGGGAGTCTTGACGGACCAGAAGGGGATGTAGCCATTGTGCCGGAATTTAATGTTCCAACGTTAATCCTAATCTTCAGGAAGATAATCAAAACTCCTGTCACCTTGTTGCCGGGAAACAAATGCTAGAAGCTTGAAACTGTACTCTCAATCTCAATTGGTCTTCTGCTATAAGAGCAAATAGTTTCAGTTGTGCAGCACGCCCTGTGACATCGAAAATCCTTCTCTACGTTACCCGAAAATGTACTCCGTACATACTACGGTACCAGGCATAAGTAATGTATGTGGGGCACTAGTAAAGTCGAAGAAACGCCTAGCTTGCAGATATCCCTGCTGCCCTTGTCCGATATCCCTGTCGCTATCCAAAGTATTCTTCTATACTAGATACTAAATAGGCAAGGTCTGGATTAGGCGCTTTGTGGTGTTGTATCTACACATAGCGTTAGACCTACATTACTTACCACGGTAAGGGGCATAAGTATTCACACTTCGCCACTGGTAACGCTATGTAATAATACAAAACCACAAAACGCCTAATTCGGCGCTTATCTCTTTTGATACTAGTATGAAGTGTGCATTCTGTATGCATCTACAACAGAACTGCGTATAATATCAACAGGGATACCGGTAAATGAGGCGTTTTTGTCGATCAAAACTAGCGTCAAGGTGTGAATACTTCTGCCCGATACCGGAGTATGCCTCCTATCGTAGTATAATGTCGGTGCAAAGGGTGCCGAAGCCGGATCTGGCTAAGCGCCGCTTTGAATCCCTTGCCGCTTTTATCTTTTGACATCTGTTGTCTCTAGTCTATATATTTATCGATATCCCCCGAACTATTCCTTGTATTACTGTGTTGTGATCTCAGCCTAGCGCACTCATATCTCCAGCTTTATGCTATCTTCTCTTTATCCGACGGCTTCTCCTTATCAGCTGTCATAATTAGTTAGCCTAGCTACATTCTATCCCGCTTTCTTCTTCTATTTGATTATCCCGTGTCACTGAATGGGTGTCTTTCCTATTGAAGAATAGTGGCTTGGCCAAAATTTGGGGGCAGCCTTGGCATGAGGAACACCAAACA
>JAABUK010004991.1_pt1 | contig 21133 bp, 34 predicted proteins | sample 5559141 | NCBI WGS metagenome assembly JAABUK01 (sample SAMN10711869, study PRJNA513367) | rock metagenome | isolation source: Antarctica rocks | place: Antarctica: Victoria Land, Pudding Butte nord | collected 2016-01-03
CAACTGCCTTGGACTGTGCAGAATTTCTCTGACCATTGACCAAGCTCTCCTTGAAGCTTTCCTGCTTCTTTGACTCTTGAAGCACACCAACAGACCCTCTTGCTGATGTAGGCTTTGTACCATGGGCTTTCAGCAAGGGCATCTCCTCATGCATCCTTGAGCTTGCTGACTGCCCTGCTGCAGCTGCCCAGCTGCTGACAGCCTGCCCACTCCTTGCAGCAGAGGCATGCTCATTGCTGGTGTGGCCCTCGCTGCTGGCGTCTGTGACATCTCTGAGAGAGCTCTCAGTGATCTCAGGCTGCCAGTGCTTGCCAATAGCCCACACTGCTTGGTTCCTGCAGATTGACAAAGGGCTAATGAGGCTGTGCAACAAAAATGAAATGTTTGATGGCAGTCAGCAAGCTCCAACAGGTGTGACATGCTGGACCATGACGGGCCTTTTGACTGTCCAAGCTCTGAACAGTTGCTTCAAAGCAATGGACGATAATCAGGACCCAGAACACTGTGTCAGCAAGACAGGAAAGAGCATACGTGCTGCATATGCCACATTGAGCTTTGCAGCGCAGCTCACAACACCATGGCAACCCATTTTAGCAGACCTGAAATGCTTATTCGAACACAGCCAAATCTGCTGTTATTCACGCTTGGAGGCAAGCTTGCGCACCTGGTGATTTGTGCTGGTGCCGTTTGGTCTGCCCTGTCATAGTTGCGCTGCAAGGCATGTCTGCTGAGGCGGAGGGTGCCTGCCACACCAGCTTCTCCTGCTTGCCTCATCATGCGGACACCCAGATCCCAGAGTGGGTCAACTCCAGCAACGGCATACTCAATGATGTTGTGGTTCAGCGGCCGCTTCACCCAATGCTTTGGGTTCAGGCGTATGACTGCGGAAACCAGCAAGTCAGTCAGCATGAACAGAGTACATAGCACCTGTGATATTGGGTTGTCAAACAGACCTGTAAGTTGATGAATTTTCAATGAGTCAGTTGCACAGCAAATGTGGGTGTGTCAGGTAGCAGGCAGACCGTGCTGAGCTAAACTCCAGTGATTGCGCACTGGTGACTGACATGCAGCAGATATAATGATACTGTATCCTGGATAGATTGCATTTCAGATACACTTTCCCAAGGATACACTTATTTGCAGAGCTTGGTAAAATGCCTGAATCATAGGGGTATTGCATCAGATACAGTATGCAGTCAAGCAAGGTTGTGTTAGGCTGCGCAATGAATGATACTGTATGTGCAGTGACTCACACTCTCTGCAATCAGGAAGACTAAGTCCATATGTCTCAAGTAGGTCTTCCAAGTCAATCTCAGACTCAAACCCATCTAGCTCTCCCCCCGTGACAGCTGCCAAGTGCTGCAAGACTCCCCTTGCAACCTGCGACCAGTATAAGTTGCACGACAGCACTGGCAAAGCATCTGGACAAAGCAAAAGCATGCAGCAAGAGAATCACAGCTTTGCTTTCTGCAACGCACAGGATTGGTCATCCACCTGCAGAGCTGACGTCAAAGACTCTTGACAGACACTGGACAGGAAGACCAAATACGCATGGTCGGTAAAGAGAAAATTAGAACTGTATGTCAGCCCAGGTCAACAAGCATGGTCATGCATTATCCCATACCTGTGTGTCAAACACATTGCAGAGTCTGATATGTAGCTGGTAGAAGATGGCAGCTGCAGGCTTGCTGCAGTCATGCATGACCTTGATGATGCTGTTGGACTCCAGGACCTCCCTCAAGCCACTGACAACAGTCTCCCTTGTGAATGAGTTGATGGCCACCAGGTCAAAGATAAAGCAGACAGGAGCAGCATACACCTGCATCACATCACCTTGTATATGATAACAGGCATATGGTGCACTCAAGGATGACAGGACTGCCAGCAAATGTGCTCAATCACATCATCTTGAACATGCTACCATGTATATGGTGCAGTCAAGAATGACAGGAATACCGGCAGATGTGCTCAGTGACTGATGTGCTGTGAGGTCCACATGGCTGCATGTGTCAAGCTGACCAACAAAGATGACACATCATTGGCCATTGCAATTGCAAAAGGATGTCACAGAGCCATGGGGGGCTGAAAGACAGAAGAGTAGTGCACCTGAAGCAAACAAAGACGCCCTTCCTTGGACACATCTTGTCCTTCACAGCCAACTGCAATCCACTTGCATTGCAGTATGTGGCGCAAAGCAGCTTTGGCGTCCTCAATGCCTGCTATCAGCTTTGTCTGCAGCAAGCTCAAACCATGAGTTAGCATGACAGACCAGAGCACTTGACCCAGACCCAAGACCATTGCTTGGCACAAGTATGGTCTTGCTTCACAGACTTCCCATGTACATCAGCTGCATCTCACACAACCATGAGAGACTATGCATGAGAAGCCTGTGACGTCAGGACAGCAAGTGTTTGTTACTGGGGCAGGATAGACAGCTGGTCGCACAAGAACGCTAACCTGTGCCTTGGCATGGGTTTGGGGCGCTTCCTGAGGAGCAGCCCTTGCCTCAAGGGCAGAGCTGTCTTGGACAGAGCCATCATCAGTTGTGACACTGTGTGCTACACCCGCCCTAGTGACAGCTTCATCTGGTCTGGTGACAGCTGAGGAGACGTCACCAGAAGCTGAGCTGGCAGCGTCCATGTTGTTGAAGCTTTCCTGGCTGGCTTGGGTCTGCATGGCTGACGCTGGAGGAGCAAACCTGGGAATGGGAACTGGCGCGCTGGTACTAACTGACGTGATTGGAGTGCCGACAACCTTTGTCTGCAGCATGAGAGCTGGTTGCCATGCAATTAAAGCAAAGAGGCAGCCAAGAAGACCGTACAAGCACAGGTAGCATCAATGGTACTGTAGTCAAACCCTGGAACTGTCAATGTAGCCGGGCAATGATGGCATTGAGCTTGCTCAACAACCAACCTTGACTGCTGGCAGTCTGGTGGTTGCTACTGCAATGTCAGTCACACAGAAAGGTGTGCAAGCACAGTATACCTCCTGCAGAATTTTGGCGACCACAGGGGAAGGCGTTGGGATGAGGTTGCCCAGGATGGGCCTCACATGAGCCATCCCCAAGCTGCTGCCAAACACAAAATAGGGCCTGCACACGGGTTAACACAATCTTACTGTGTTATTGTCGCTCCAAACAACAGTACCATAACATCATGTCAGCACAAGCGGATTCCCTTTCAGCATGAATTCTAGCATTGGGTGGCATCACACATGGGGCTTTTGATGTGAGACTGATTGCTCTAAGACAGAGACCATGATGCAAAACTGAATGAGACCATGAGGCAGAACTGAACGAGACCATGATGCAGAACTGGGTCAACACAAACAGCATGAATTCTAGCATGTGGGTGGCATCACAAATAGGGCTTTTGATGTGAGACTGATTGCTGTAAGACAGAGAGCATGATGCAGAAGTGAATGAGGCTGACCGATAGTCGTCAGATTGAAGCACCATGCTCATCTGCTGTCCTGTGTACCCATAGTTGTCCATGATCCTCCTTGCATGCTCGCTCACTATGGAAACTGGTACGCTGTGTAGCTTATACAGGTACGGCCCATGATGAGGGGTTGCGTCCTCAGGTTTTGCAGCTTGAAAGCCTTTTGACAAACAGGCATAGTTGATGGCACGCCGTACCACAGCCTGGTTCCCTTGGCCCTCGCAAGCAGGGCCCTGAGCAACTGCCAACACCATCTGCAGCTGTGCTTCCTGAACCTGTGCACAGAAGTTGATCATGTGCAAGAAAGATTAACGCAGATGCTGGAATTCAGCATGCAGTGTAGTTGCTGGTCCAACAATCATTGTGTCTAGATAAGGTGGCATCTGACAGCGACATCTGGCAAAATGCAGGAAGAGAAAGCAGGCAGATATGCAACCAAGCAGCAACAGCATATGCGCAGTTGACACAAGCAGCTGCATGCTTACTGACAACACCGGCTCTTCCACAGCATCACGCGGAGGACTAGCAACAACTTCAGCTGGCACAGATGTGTGGCTGGTGCTGCTAGCTTCTGAGACACTGTCTGAGTCAGGACTCTGGTCAAGCACAGGTCTGGTGGAGAATGAGCTTCTGGGAGGGATGGATGAAGGCAGAACGTAGGGCTCATCCACTCCAGGCTCCACCAAGTATGTCTGTTCCACAATGTCATTCACGAGGTCACTGGGGTGACCGCTGAACACGTTGGCTAGGAGACACAGGATGTTTGGGGGGGTGTTTTTGGGCCACACTGTCAACTTGAAGTATGGCTGGATCTCTGGCCTAGCTAGCATTTGCTGTAGAGTGCCTCTGACCATGCCAATGCCGCACTTATGGAGGTGTGTACCCATGTTGGGGGCATGCACAATAGTCTGCTCGTATGCAACAGTCTTGCCCAGCACAAAAGCTTGCTGAATGCAGATTTTTGCAGCTGTTCTGGCAAAGATGTCGATGTACTCTTCGTTTGGCCAAGCATCCATCAACGCGTCAAGCAGCACCTTTCTGGCTTCATCAACCTGCACAAGATGTGCACAAGCATAGCAGCAGGTCGTGTCACACATTTGTACCAAGGGTATCAAGGCAGCTATCAACAGCTGACAGACATTCAATACATGCATACGTCACAGTTGCAGCAGACAGCTGTAGTTCCCATACAGATCAGATACAATCAAGCAGTGCATGAGCTTCATTATGTTCAGAAGATTTCAGATACTAACTTAAAAAGAAGTAATGATAGTATCTTATCGGAAGACAAAAAGATCTACATTTAATGCAAGGGGAATTGAGCTTACCGGAGGTGTCTCTCGGGGTCCACCGCGTTTCCTGGCAACACTGCGCCCTGTAATATGTGCTTTGCCTGGCTGATCTGTCTCGTGAGCATACTCGCACTTGTCCCCTCTGGTGCAGTTGCCCATCGCAAAGTGCTTGCAAGGCACTTGAGCTCCTGTTGCATCTGCTCTGCGCATAGGTGGAATGCCAGCAGGGATGCCTGGTGGAGGTGCTGGCTGGCTTAGAGTTGGCATTGTTTTCAAGAGCTCATTCACGTCAGGGCTGCAAACAGCAAAGCTCCAGTCAGCATAGACCTGCATGGTTTGCTGTTCAGCAGGCCAGACATTGGGTTGGGCAGACATTGGGTGGGGCAGAAACAGCAAGATATGATACTCCAGAAAGCTGGCAAGCTGAGTTTCTGAAGGCTTACTGAGGAAAGATAAGGATGTCATGCAACCAGGGTACCACAGCTGGTCCCCCTGCATTGCCTTTATCCATGACACGGAAGCATTGGGTATGCTTTGAGAGTACTGTCAGGAGAGACTGATTGCGCAGGAGTCCTGCTCTACCAACCTCTCCTTCAACAGTGGTTAGTGCCACCGGTAGTAGTCTAAGCGGGTGCTCACTACCCTGCAGCAAGAGCTGATTGTCAGTGCTTGCAGGCTTGCAAGCTTGCACACATCTCTGACTGTGATCTGATAGCAGCAACTGTACCCTGGCAAGACCATGGTTGAGACAGGCCTGGAACACCGCTATTCTCAGCCGGTCATCATAGCTTGAACTGGCCCAGACCTCCCTGACTGCACGGAGCAGGAGGCTTCTGCTGGCTGAAACCTGCAATCAAATATAGACTTTGTTTGCAGGTATCAAAGTTGCTGAACGTCCTCATAACAACAGAAGATCTTGAGAGAGGAATCCTGAGTTCAAGACTGAACACACTTGCCTGACGAATATCTGCGTTTGACATCTATCTGCAGACTTAGCGATGTCTCCCTGGAATCACAAACAAAAGTCGATGTAGTCCTCGGGGAGTCGGGAACCGGACGCGGGACCAGGTCTGACAGGTGTCTGGGTGCTTCCCGACACGACGTATGAGAGAGCGCCATGGTTCTTATGTGGTACTGGTTGGTGTACCTTGTAACACTCGCTGTTGGGCTCCTACGATCACATAATCTCCTCTGCTGCTGGCTTACGAACCGGCAATCTTTTGCAGAGTTTGAACAAACGCAATCAGACGATAGCTCCGGTGTGGCTGCGTACGGTATTGCACAGCTAGCTCACTGTCATCTCCTCATGCTTAGCTTACTCTCTGCAAATAAGGTGGGTCTGGCGCAATACAACTTGCGCTACAAGATTTGACTATACTTGCACTGCTTAAGCTTCAGTGGTTTCGAAACTTGTGCCCTTAAATTCAATCAATCAATCACTGAAATCGCCCTTCTAGTGCTCCTTGCACGCTGGGAAATCGCCCTTCGCCCTTGCTCGCTGGGAAGACCACGTGGGCTGGTATCACTGCAAGCAGTAGCCGACGCAGCACGCAGCAGGCCAACGTTAGGGCGCTCGTGTCTCACTCGCTCTTGGTAAATCAGAGAGGACAATCAAGCGTCCGTCAGGCATAGCAAGATAGGCTCAAATATTGCTCGTTTTGTGATCACTCGATCCTGATCTCGCTGATATTGTTTCTGACTGGCGGAAGTCGTGATAAAGCAGCAATGCCCAGATGGGTGGAGCACGAGTCAGACGACGACACAGCAAGCACGTCTGGCGAGGACGAAGAGCAATTACGGCAGGCACCTCCGCAAGTAGCTGCAAAGCGCAAAGCTGCTTCACCGGAAGCAGGTCCGAGCAGCAACAAAAAACTCAAGCTTTCCATCTCTTTGAGTAGAGCCAAACAGGAGTGTCACGTAAGGCAGCTATCCCATTTGCGCAATTTATATTATTTCTTCAGAGGTTGTTGGTTGGCCTCCCTTTGTTTCCCAGGACATAAATGTAAGTAGCTGTAGTAGTTGTAGTAGTGGTGGTAGTGGTAGTACATGGCTTTTGAACAGATGACAGCATAGAGTTTCTCTCGAAAGGATCCTCTTCTTGGGAGTACATTCTTGAGTTGACCCTTCCCCTTTGTGCAACAGATAATTTTGTGCCTGTTGCCTCATATATCTCATGTAAGAGCATGGTGTTTCAACATTGAAATGACACTTCCTTTGCAGCTACATTACTGTCACCCTTAGCAGTCTTGCACCGTTACAGGTTTGCGGCCAGAAGGGGCATTGCGCGGGGTTTGTAGGCTCAGTCTATCAAGACTGCCCCAATAAGCCTTGCTATCTATGCAAGCAACCAGGGCACACCACCATGACCTGTCCCTACAGAATCGCCTCAGAGCATGGCTGCACACAGGCGGCCTCCATCTCAGGAGACACCCTCCTCAGAGCCGTGCAGAGGAGAGAACTCAATGGCAGGTCTGTAACCTTTTGTTCAATATCATAGCAGGCTTTAGCACATACTGACACAGTCTTCACATGCAACTGAAGCAGCACACCAAGAGCAACCTGGTTCGCATCAGCGTAACTGATGCTCTGTTGCATGGTGTGCAGCACATCAAGAATACCAGTGCAAGCGCCTACTCAGTGGCAAGTGGACACAGCTGTGCTGAGGCTGCACTCACGCCGGTGTACGTGTCTCGAGTTCCATCCCACTAGGGACAACATTGTGTTGAGTGGGGACAAGAAAGGGCAGGTGGCCATATGGGACCATGCCAAAGTGTACGACAGGACAGTGTACAACCTCAACAAAGCCCTCACCAACAATCTACGCTTCTTACCGGGCTCTGATGGCATGCAGTGCTGTTCTGCTTCTTCTGACGGCACTTTGAAGGTAGATTGCACCTTGTGCACCCTTGTTGCTTGTCAATCGCCAGCTGTAGCGCACCAGATTGCTGGCTGCCTGGTACCACACACTGCAAGCCTCTGTACCTGAAACCCTCATAGAATGATGCACGACCAAATTACATCCTCATCTCACACCGCAATAATACCTTGTCTGTGCCTGTCTACACTCGTTGCATGTACAGAAGCATGCACCAGCTTGACTCACACCTGAAAATACGTACTTATAAAAGGTATCTTCCTCAGGAAGATCAGTTTGTTTTGGCTGAAAGTGTGAATACAACAGCCCTGTCTGTCCAAGTGACACAGGCTTGCATGTGCAGAGCTTTGACATTGAAAGCGGATGTGATACGGAGCTGTTGAATCTGAATCCAGATGGTTGGATAGAGGGCGAGAGCAACGAGCGCAACTGGAAGATGCTGTACGGCATGGATGTCAGCTGGCACCGCAACCTCATTCTAGCTGGAGACAGTCACGGCACTGTTCATGCAGTTGACCCAAGGGCAAACAAGGCTCTTGTGGGGAACTACCAGTTGCATAAGAAGGGCAATAAGGTGAGAACGCAATGTGCAATGCACTGAACCAGCGTAGGCATGCAACAGGGCTGTGTGTCTTTAGGTGACTTGCCTTTGGGCTGTTCCTGTTTTTGCAATGAGTTGCAACAGCTCATGAGGAAAAGGCTACCGGCAACACAGCTGCTCCCTAGGTTCAACAAGTATAGAGCTGTACACATGCTGATCAGGTGCAAGGGGTATATTAGGTTTGCTACTATGAAAGGGAAAGAGCTGTTGTTGCAGGTGAATAGCGTCCATGTGAACCCTGTTGACTCCAACTTGATGGTGACCTCGTCCAATGACTGGACTGTACGCCTGAATGATGTGCGCATGCTCAGCGCTGCTCCACCAGATAGCAAAGGTGTGTACTGTGAATGTTGTCTAAAATATATAGACCTGTTGTTGATATGCTTTGTCTGTGTATTTAAAAAAAAGAAAAAACAAACAACATACATCTGCTGCTGCTGCTCGTGGCACCATCTGTTTTGACATGTGTTGCATGCACCAACCAGTGTGGACCAGCTTGATTGCGTGAAGGCCACCACTGCATCGTTTGCAAACTATCGGCTTTCTGGTTTGGCTGGCCTGCCAGTGTGGAGGCACTGCAGTCAGAATTGGACTGAGAAACCAAAGCTTGGCAGCTGACATTCTCAATGATCTCAGAGAAGCAGCTGAAAGGATCATGCAGCCCTGTCGCGTTGTGCAGCTGCTCAGGTGCCCAAGTTTTTGTCTGCTTGCAATGCTAAGAGTGCATATCCAACATGCAGGCAAAGGGGTGGCAGGGGTTAGTGAGCTTGCTTGCCTTGACCATCCACGCCTGGTGAATGCTGCCTACTTCAGCCCTCAGTCAGGCAGCAAGCTGATGAGCACATGCATTGACAACCGTCTGAGGGTGTGGGACTACCTGCACAGCATTGACAAGCCCTGCGATAGGGAGATTGTGCACAGTCATGACTTCAATCGCTATCTGACCCCCTTCAGAGCTGAGTGGGACCCCAAAGACCCCCATGAGCGGTTGCTGGTTGTGGGAAGGTGAGAATGGATCCTGTGTGCCCTCCACTGTTCTGTTTGATACTGGCAGGCATGCTTGTCAGGATTTGCAATGTCTGATATGTGTCCCATAGCATTGCAGTTGGTGTCCAAGATACTGACTTTTGCTGCTCCTAGAGCTTATTAGACAAGCTGGTGGAATTGAGACATGTTTGCAGAAAATTGATGCAGGTGTCACATAATTGCTGTTGACGTACGTAGATTGTTGCCTGGCCCATCTTGGCATATATATGTGACTGACTGCATACTGCTATTTGGTTACATTCACTTATCTACACACACGCACACACAAAGCAGACTAAGACTGAAGACAATGTCCAATCTAGCATAACAGCTCTACCTTCAAATGGGTGTTTGAACTTGTGTAGGTACATCAGCGAAGACTTTGGTGGCGTGGCGCTGCACCCCATTGACTTGCTAGATGCCTCAACAGGCAAGCAGGTAGCACAGTTGACAGATCCTAACTTAGTGCACATTTGTCCTGTCAACAAACCCCACCCTCGCCAGGATATCATCATCAGCGGCGCTTCAAGGTCCCTATATGCATGGAGGCCTGCTACACAAGGTAAAGCAGCGCTCCACACTGGGCATTGCATGGCGCACTTTCACAGCTGCCTGACATGCTGACAACTGATCTTTAGACCATGTGAGTCGATTGTTACGGGCAATCTGAGACATCTTCTGTCAAGACGTGCACAATCAATCTGGGCAGTAATGCTGGTCATTGTGGCAATCATCTATGCATATTCAAAGCTCTTATGTACAGTTCAGGTTTGCGCATGCTTGAGCAACATAGTACTTGTTATCATATAACCTTCTGTTGTCTTGAAATGTGATGAGTTGCTGCGACATGTGTGTTCATGCCGCAGACAATGTTGTGGGTGACAGTCTGGACGTGGCTGCAACCAGCAGTGCAGCGTCAGGTGATACTTCTGTGCTGACAGGGTCTGCCAATTATGTCTTCTTTGATGCCGATGAGGCTGCCAACCAGAAGCAGCAGAAAAAGAAAGGCAAAGGCAAGAAGGAATAATACAAGGTTGCAGGCTCAGCCTGATGCACCAAGTGGCACCGAGACAACCTTTCTGACACAGTGTATAACAGTGTCTGCTAACTTAACTGCGTGTTGTGCTGGTGTGTGTAGCCTGAAAACGATTGGATGGTGTGAGTGTGTTGATGTATCACTTGACGTCTGTTTGATTCAATTGATTCGAAATGTTTAGCTACCTCAATCAGGAAAACATTTCGAAAGATAGCTTGCTGCTGACTTTGATCAACTGATAGTACACCACGTCATGTCAGAGATTTGGTGTCGACTACTGACATGTTGATTACTCATTGCCACTGATTGCGCCAGAATTGAGTCTGTGCGCTGGTACATACATGAAACCTTTAGGCAATTTTTCATTGGTTGCAGCAGCTTCAGTACTGGTCATAAGACGTTCCTTGTCGACCTTGACTTGACTACGAGCTCTGGCGCCACCAGAACGTTTCTTCTTGTGACTTTGCGATGCAACCTCTTCTTGGCCATCTGCAGCCACATGGTACTCAGCAAAAAACTTTGACCAGCAAATGTCGTTGAGGAGACAACATTGTGCATATCCAAAATCATCTTGCGCAATTGGTATTACGCTGGACCGCCAGTGGCAAGGTACTGGGCAAGTGGAGCCAGCACATACAGCTGACTGGATCCTCTCTGACTCAAGGAGCCCCAGACAAGACATCTACATGGCCTTATCTTGAATCGCTCAGAACTTACAGCATGATTCATGCACACTGAAGTCATGGAGGCACAGATTGCATCACTACCTGGATCCTGATCTCGCTTTCTCTTGCTGCCAACATCTTGTGAGCCATCAGCCTGTGCTGCCAACTTCACCTTCTTCAGCCTGCCCCAGCCCTGAGATGCAGGCTTGCTGTGGGCAGCACTACTGCCTGGCGCATCAGTGTCCTCTGTCTCATGCCCCTGCCCTTCTGCAGACTCTCTGTGTAACGCATGAGGCACGGACTGTGGGCCCAGCTGGAGGGGGCCAGGGTCACTTTGTGGGGCTGGGGAGGCCTCTGACTGGGGTACTTGTGCAGGCTGAGTTGCCAGTTGGTGCTCATAGTGAAGGGCAGCAATTGGGTCAGCCAGCTGTGCCTGCTGCAGTTCTGTCGTGGCACGCGCGACTGCAGGGTGCGATATCTCAACTCAGCTTTGCAATCGTGGTCAAGCCAACTGGTCTGAACTTAGCACAGCTAATGAGACCCTCAAGAAATGCTCTGAATTACCTGAGCTCTGCAGCAGGACAGAATACAGTACTACTACACCTAAGGACAGAACACAGTACGACTACAGCTGTCTGATAGCGCTTGACAGCCAGCGATCTGGACACAGCAGATCATGTGGTTGGGACAGGGTATCAGAGCCGTGTACAAACGTGTCAGCAACAGCTCTCAACAAAAGCAGCTGAGGACAAGCTCAGTCAAGCATTGTAGGACATGGCCAGCTGATGAATTGCAGACAGGTTGGTTGCTCACTCTCTCTCTTGAGACGCTCTCGCTTAGAGACCCGCTCAAGCAGCAACCTGAGGCGTTCCAGCTCCAGGCGGATAGCTGCCAGTTGGCGGTGCTGACTTTCCCTTGCAGCCAGGCCTTGGAGAGCCTCCCGATTGGCAAAAGCAGCCTTGTCCTTCTGTTGCTTGGCGTCCTTTGGTGGCATCCCTGCAACCTGTAGGCAAGACAGTGCCTGTCCTGTCATTCACTGATGGAGCAGAGTCTGTGACATTGTCAGTTGCTTTCTTGACCTTGTCAGCTGCACCTTGGAACAGCCTGATGAAGGGTAGGACAGGTGGAGCAAATCTACAGGAAAAGGCAGTGCCTTTCACGGTGTGCACTTCATGCCAGGCAATCACACAAGTGATGAGCCCTGATTGCATGATATGCAAGCAGCATTGATTCACTGCACCTGCACATAGTTGCTAGGCAGCATGCAGCACCATCCCATGCACAGCTTCTCGCAAGCAACAGGCATGTAGCTCCATCATAACACACAACCCCTTATCAAGAAAGACTCCAGGCGGTTAGTGATAACACAGTTCCTGGCATGATTGTTGATGGGCACAAACCCTTGTACAAGCTCCTGCCATGATAGTCAAAGGGCGTCAACAATTTGCCTTTGCTGCATGTGACTGGTTGATGAGTCACACCCAGCTCCACATTCCACACTGCATAACTGGCACAATAGACTGCCAATGCAAGCCCAGAAGTATACCTCAATGGCAAGGCCCAGCTCCCGATCCCTGTTCCTGGCCTGTTGGCTGTGCTGCCCACAGAAGGCTTTGTACACAGTCTTGTTGCCCACCTCCTTGACAGCCAGGTACTGGCCAGCATTACGTGCACACATGGGGTGAAAGGCCACTGAGCAGTGGCTGGAGCTGCAGCGGATCACAGCCCCATCACTGCTGCGGCCACAGACAGCGCAGGCCACGCCCAGTCTGTCCGCGCTGATGTCAGGCACACCCTGGTAGGCGTTGCAGATGTTGCCTGGGATGACGCTCAGCTCGGGCTGCCACAGGGCGTCCACCTGTGTTCAGCCATGCTTGCGGTGAAGGCTGATGGTTGTGTCATGGGTGCTTGTGACTGTGCAATCAGGATGGTGAATGAGAAGAACAGCAGTGGTTAGAAGCAAAGTAATGTGATGCAGCACTGGTTGATGAGCACTCCACCTGTGTTCAGTCATGCTTGCAGTGTAGGCTGATGATGGTGGCATAGGTGCTTGTGACTAGGCAAGCAGGACGGCGGATGAGAAGAACAGCAGTGGCCGGAAGCACCGTAATGTGATGCAGGACTGATGATGAGAGCTCCACATGTTAGAGGAGATCTGGGCAGGAGACGTGCAGTCAGGAGTGTTGGCTGGCAAGGTGTGTTAACACAGAACTGTTGATACACTTTGTGGGGAAAGTTCAGTAAGACAGTGGCAAACCTCATGCATCCAAGCAAGGCCGTCAGCTGTGCGCCTGAAGGCGCCCTGCCTGATTGGGCAAAGGGCACATTGCACAGCCTTGGAGCCTCCCTCCAGCTGACCCCCCTGCACCTCCCAGCGAGGGGGGCGGATCTTGGCTTGGGGCACCCCTTCTTTGCGCTGCTCTTCCTCAAACACTTTGCAGGGCCAGCACAACCATTCACCTGCACGCATTGCAATTTGTTCTATGACGCTGTGCTGTCTTACATGCAGGGCAAGGTCAAAATCCAGCACCGTGCAGGATGAAGCATGTGAGGACAAACAATTCAGCTATGAGAAGCAGTGTGTCTATCAACACTGCCTCAAGCAAAAGGCTGTTTGCAAAGGGGAAAAAACATTTCAGGCGCAGAGCATGTACACTTTGCAGCGGCACAATGCATGAACACGATATGAAAACACTTTGCAGCCACTGGATACACATGCATCATAGCAAGCCTGTGAATCTTGACGCTGTAAGCCCACTACCAGCCCGCAAAGTACACAGAAGCGGTGCCTGGACCACGATTGCAGAAAGGGCACAGAGCAAGCAGACCTGCAGGGATGTCATCCACACCATAGCATCTCTGATGGACTGCAATGTCACAGCGCTCACAGAAGACTATGAGGTTGGGCGCAACAGAGAGGCCACCACTGCAGACTGCACACATGGCCTCTTCATCTTCTGTGCGCCCTGCCAACACATCCTTGAGCTCCCCTGTCATCAGAGGAACCTGCACCGGCAATGGTTATAAGTATTTGTAATTACAGCGGCTGGAAGGTTGGTTACCTCTTGCTTTGGTGGGAATGTGGCAAAGTGCTTGGTAGAAAGGTGTTCAAGGTGTTGGATAGACAGGTGGTACAGGTGTCTGCTAAACATATTTCCCTGTTTAGGGATGACCACGCAAAGACAGCGTGCTTCAACAAGTGCACCAGCGGAGTCAGCAACACGATGTAAGGTGTAGACTGCATATGGCAAATGCTGCAGCGCAAATGCTTAACAAGTCAAGACCATACAGGTAGGTGCCTATTTTGTGCACGCTTCATGGCAACATGCATGCACCATCTGCAAATTGGACAAATCTGCCAACACTCTATACGTGTCTGGCCTTGCTGGCTGAAGCAGGAAGTCCTCTTGTGAAGATGCATTCATCACCTGGGATGTGGCTGAGCCTGTCATGCACAATGCAAAGGCCATTGGATCAGGTTTCAATGTCTCTGCAAATGAACACGTTTACCAGCAGTGACCAGCCTTTAAATGCAGCAAATTGCGATGTGAAGTCACCTGCTGAGCTTTAGCAATGCTTTCCCCTGCAAAGGCTCCTGGGATGCGGCCTGCTACAGAGCGAGGCCCTTCTTTGGTGTCAGTCTGCTGCACAGCCCTCAGCGCCTCCCTGTGAGCCTGCTCTCGCTTGTCTCGTGTTTTGCTGCGCTTGATAGCCCGCATTTTCTGCAGTGCCAGCAACATGACTGCTGGGGTGCCACCAAGTGCAGGCTGAAGTAGGCTTGGGCTACCACAATGCACTTTCCCATTTGTCATGCTAAGGAAGGTACAAAGAAATGGTCAAGTCATCAAAATCCAACAAGCATTCAATGCATGGTCCTCTGAGCAGGCAAGCTGACAGCATGTGCATTGCATGCTTGTTTGAGCTTACTGCTATCACTGCCTTCCTGACCTGCTCCTGCTTACTTGCTGTTGCCTAACAAAGTTGCCACTCAAAAGTATACATTTGAGATCTTGCTGAGAAAGGTGGTGTGCAGGTAAGGTGGGCCCAATGACACCTTTGTGTGGACAGGGCCACTGCAGTGCAGGCTGCAAGGCTCACCAGCTGGTAGCCTTTGACATATTCTGCCATGAACATGCGCTCCTCTGCTGCAGCTGCTTGGTGAGGCAGGTCATCAAGAAGGCGCTGTATTGCCACAGACATGCGGTGTCGGTTGATGATCTCCTGCTGCAGCAGCTCGGCCTGCATGTGCCACACACTCTTGACTGCAGAGACAACAGTATACTTGTAGATGTCGACAATTTTAGTTGCCTGTAAGTAGCAACTGTGGCAGCCAATGTTGGACAAACCAATGTGGTGTAACTGGCTGCAACAACTATGCGCCTGTAGGTCTTGACATGACCTAACCTACTTTGTGTGGGGTGAGAAAGGCACTCAATGTTGAACATGTCAGCGTGATCGCAATGCTGCTCCTGCACCAGTGCTCAGCATCGTCCAGCAAGTTAGCACTGCACCTTGTTGCCATAAACTAGCATCATCACAAGCTGCTTGCAAGTTCAGCAAGGCAGACAGTCTGCTGTTGATGGATCAGAGGCTGTTCTGCAGTTCCAGCAGACGCGTGTATTGTGTAAACAACCCAAAACAGGCTGGAGTATGGCTTGGAGTGCATTGATCAAAACAGCGTAAGCTTTGTGCAATGCAAGATAAGGACTGTCTTGCCGGTGGTGGTAATGGCACAAGCTGACCTGCACTGCCAACAATTCTGCCAGCACTTCATCATCTGGTGCAGCAGCAAGAATGTCAGGATGCTCCTGCAGCTTCTGCCACTCCTCCTCAATGCTTTGCTCTGGTGGGCCTGCAAACCAAGACGAGTCATGATGATGATAAGCATGATTAGACTGTATCAGCACCACACAGGGGTCATCATCCACATTGAATCAATATGCAGATGGTGAGCCTGTATTAGCACTATGTAGCAACCAGCTTCCATAATGAAGCATTGTGCAGGCACCAAAGCCAGACAGGGTTTCGCCCGGCAGAAGACAATCAGCACCCCATGAAAATCACAACCATGTCTAGAATTCTAACACACAAAAGTCACATGCAGCCTGATGTAAAGCCTTGCAGAAAGGCAAATCTGTGTCAGGACAGCCTAGTTGGACATGTATGGCATTGCGTAGTATACATCAGCAAGTCTGGCCCCCATTTTGCTGCCGCAGATAAATCTTAGGGCAGCAGCTAGTAGCAAAGCTTTGCTTCTTGTGTCTGCTCTCTGACAGTCCGTATTCAAGCTGGACCCTGGGCAGCCCGATATAACACTTGGCTTGTCATTAAACTGACCCCAGAAGGTGAAGTCTTTTCTTTTCTTTTCTCTTCTTTGCTTTGTCTTTGAGCTGGAACAAAACTTCTCAACAGATGCAGACGATGTCCAGATGGAAGCAAAGCTTGCCTTCAGCAATTGCAGCAGCCACCGCCAGAGCAGCCTGGTCCTTGCGCACTTCGGACTGGGGTACAGGGCTGGACTTGTGGCTGCTCTTCTTGCCGCCCTTGTGGAGGCTCCCAGGCACCTTGGCGTCAGGCTTCCTGTTACCAGCCAACAGGCTGTAGTTGATGCTGTTGCGCTGGCGCCCTAGGGGTCGGCTGCTGCTCTTGCTGGGGCCAGCAGCTGCATTGCTGTTCTGGCGATCTAGCAGCTGCAATGCAGCGCTACCTGCAGTTGCAGCCGACACAACATGTGGGTTTGCTATTGATTCGGACCAGTGCAAGCACTGCTTGCAGTTGCAGCTGACACAACATGTGGGATCGCTGTTGATCACAACCCATGCATATTGATCACAATCGGTGCAAATTCTGACACGCCTGAAGCATACGTCGAGCAGGGATTGAAAACAAGCAGCAAGAGCATGAATGCAGATGACGGCGGGCAAAAAAGAACACCAGGCACGCTTGGTGTCAGGATCTACACTCCAGGTGGGTGCAACACAGCAGTGCATACCTGCCGGAGTGTAGGGCTCACTGCCTGCAGGCGTCTCCATTGGCTGACTGGCCGAAAACCCAGAGAGGGCAGGCATGGCAGCCTCAACCCCACCTGGGTCCATCCTGCTTGGATCTACTGCCTGACTAGGCTCTGCATCATGCCTATGGCTTTTGGCACTCGTGAAATGTGGCTGCTGAAACTTAGCCTGATGCACGGCAGCACCAAAGGTGGTGGGGGGTATTCTTGGTGTGAAGGTGTCAGGTGAAGGTTCACGCTGCGATGCTGTGTCAGCTTCTGTGTTGGTGCCTTGGCCTGACGCATCACCTGACTGCCCAGAAGGAGACCCAGAAGCTGCTGCAGCACCGCTGCTAGCAGTTGGTCTGCCGTGCTTGAGATAGACAGGGTGTGGATCTAGAACATACTTGGCCACTGGCTGCTTGAGAATCCACTGTGTATGGGGGTGCATGAACTCATCAGCCAGTTCAGGTCCGATGTCACTGTTCTCCTCACTCTGCAACAGTATACTTGCTTGAGGAAAGAAGAAGAGCCGGATAAGCCGGATCGGGCTGAAGTAGAGCCAATAGCGCATGTCACAAGTCACAGCTATGGCACAGTTTGATGCACATGTCATGGTGATGTGATGCTGCTCACGATGAGCACGACAGCAAGTCAACAAGACTTCCACAGACATGCCTTGGCAAGATGCTGCAATTGCCTGTTCACAGTTCATGATGTCACACATGCCTTGACTTGCTGCTTGCACCACGCTCTGAACTTTGCTATAAAACACATAAAGGCAGCATCAGTTTCAAATAGCTCAAGGTGCAAATTGCTCTATTGTGCAGCCTGTCATTGTCAAGTATTGGTTGACTGTTTGGCAAGAGTGATCAGGAGCTACCTGAAGCTGCTGTTCCCACTCCAGCCAAGTGGTCGGCGTCTGAGGCTTTGCTGTGTCAGCAGCTTCTGGCTGCTGCTTGTCTGCCTGTACACCAGGTCTGTCCAAAGACACCTGGGTTGTGATGTGGCTACGTGCATCAACCTCCCCTGATGGCTGATTTCCTGCACCTTGATGAGTGACAGCTGCAGCATCTGTGACGCTGGGCTCTGCTAAAGTTGTTGCGATCTGTGCAGCAGCTGCAATGCCTGGGCCAGCTGCCTGCTCAGCTGCAGCTTGAGTCATAAAGTCAGGCAGGAAGCCCAGCTGAGATGCTGTTGACGCATGAGGTGTATGCATGTGAGCAATACTGGCCATGACATCTGCCTGCTGCCTGATCCACTGCTGGGAACTGTCTAGTTCTATGCTTCCCTGGCCTATGTTCTCGGCAGCACCCTCTGCTGTGCCTTGCAGCTTGGCAACCTGGCAGCACAAAACAGAGTAAGGTGCAAATGCCATGGCGCCCATCTGGCAAACAGGTTGTCTTCCAAAAGCATTGCACCTCGCTAAGCATGTCCACACTGTCCATACAGCCATTGTTCACCTAGCACAAAAGACAGGAGCCCAATCTACAGGACGATGAATTTGCATACATGCATTTCAATGCCGTATCAGTCATCAGCATGTTTTGCAGCACACAATTGCAAACTGCATTGCATGTTGGTAGGTGCATTGCCTGCTTCAGCAGTGCCAGGAGATCTGGTAACTCCCATGCTGCCAGTGAGCTGCTCATTGCAGTGTCACTAGCAGCATCACCATCACCGTCAGGAGGTGCTGCCTGGGTCGTGTCTGGGCTGGCTTGCACTTGGGACTCAACAGACTGGGCCTGGAATCTGCTAGGAGGTCGCTGACCCTGCCGCATTCTTCTGCGCACCGCCTGCAAAGCAAGCTACTGCTTGATGATGACCTGCTGCACTGCACAATGTGTTTTGCAAGCAAGCGCAATGCCAAGAAATGATCCAGCATGACCCTTGAGCCTGAGATGTCATGTTTGGGCCTGGACAAGGGTGTTGTGTTGAAAGACCAGTTAGGGGATGCTTTACAGCACTGTGCTGCTTGTAGCAGAGCTCTGATGAGCTTGAAGCATACCATGTCTGCATCTTCTAAGGCCTGGACACCAGCAGGGGTAGCAGCTCCAAGCAGCGAAGGCATCTGCAACAAGACGGCAACTCAGCAGCAGAGCACATGTGAGGTGACACAGGTGGTCTGCAAAGGTAACAGTGATGATTTGGGAACATGTTATACAGGTCACAGCCACATGCAGGTGCCCCAGATTAGATCTAGAGTCGCACCGGAATCCTTTTGTTGGGATAAGCACCAACAGCTTTGAGGCCGCGAGTAGCCCTTGGACTAAGGATGAGATCATCAGCCGAGAAATGTGAGCCAATAGGAGGTACCAGGTATGCGGGATCTTGCAATGGATCATTATATGTAGGCAGCAACACATGGAGGTCTTCTTGCGTCACGTCCCGAAAGTAAGCCTGCACATCAGCACCATTCAGATGGGAGCATGCTCCGAAACCAAGGGGTGATGGAGTAGCAATGAGTACCTCCATAAACAGCCAATAGGCTGACTTTGTGGACTCTGCTCCCTGCTCAGCACCAGGGCAAGCTTCATGGGCTGGCGTGGGTGTGCTAGAAGACTTTGACTTGTCCTTCTTAGCCTGCTGCTTCTTTTTCTCATCCTCGCGGGCTTGTACAATAGCCTGTGCTTCTGAGACACTGTGCGATAGTGGCTGCTGCTGACAGTCCCTCAAGCTGAGCAAGCTGTTCAAGGCAGACCTGCTATCTGCAAAGGCTTGGCTGCTGGTCAGCAGGGCTTTCGTGACTGTATCACTGTGATGAAGTGAGGAATCCAGTGCAAGCGCGGCCGGATTTGCCATTTGCCAAGCTTCGAACGCGAGAGCTACGAATCATGTCATCGCAACGCCATGGACAGCAGTCGAAGGAAGGTCGAGTCTATGGTTTGAACGGATAGATCACTTCGGGCAGGATCACCAGAAACGCTTAAATGCTGAGCTCGGCAATGCGCCTCATTGAACGCTTGTGCTTGTTTCCAATGCCTTCAGCGCCAGCTCAGCGCGGCTCTCCGCGCTTCGTCAATCAGGCATGTTTGCCGTAACATCGTCGTTCGTGCAAGCTCAGTAAATTCGCTGGCTAATTGGTGACAAATTTGCAGTATGAAACTGCTAAGAGCAAGTGTTTGACCAACCTTGCTGTCAGCTGTACCTGTGCAGGCCACAGCTGCCGGGTATAAGGCGCGGGCCGCGGCTTCAGTCGATGATAGGTGGTTGCCTTGGACATCTGTGGCAGCGCAGACATTGTGCGTAACACGTGAGCACAAGCTTGGGCTTCTATGATCATGCCGTTGCAATAAAGTTGTGCCGTACTGGTTTCATAGTCTCTTTCAACATGCGCATCAGGCCCTAACATATCACAGCACATCTCCCAATCAGTATGATAGCCATTCTGAGCTTCTCGTTGCCCTGGCACCGTCAGTTGAGCTGTATAGAAGGGTGTCAGTCATCATAGTCAGTGTCGGATCGCGCTATTGCTCGCACCGCGTCACAGTCAAGTTTTCCTATCGACGCCCACGATTTCCGATTTGTGTTTTAAGTAGCCACTAAGCTTTTTGTCGTTCACAGCTCCCCCACCTGCCCACAGCACTATCTGACTTGCTTGCCTCCTATTTCTGGTGTTAGATGACTGTGGCTTCACAAGCACACTTTGAATTTTTAAGCACTTGCAGACAGCTACAGCCATTACTGATGTCACTCAAGGCAGCCTGTTGGTGTTGTTTTGTCACTGAGAGTACTAGGCTGCACCATTAACCAGTGTACTGAGCAGCTTTGCATGGCTGCAAGCTTCTGACAGGCTGTCCTGCTGCTGCCAGGCTCTTGCCCAGGATATTCCAAGCTGCCGGAGGCCTTGTTGGTCCTCAGGCTCAGAGTGGGTTTTCCCATACACTGCCTGCCACACAGTGCCTGCCATATGCTTGAGATCAGCTTAGCAATCCACTGAAAGTTTCACAGAGCTTATCCCACCTGGACTATATCTGAGCAGTTCAGTCAGGACGCTCAGCCAGGCGCATGGCTCCAATATGGCTGACCCTGGAAGTTCGACCCCATATTGCAAAATACATCTATTTAGTTGGGTTTGCCATCACAGCAGCAGCCTCATGGCTGCTGCGCGACTACTCCCGTCAGGCGTTGGAGCACATCCCAGAGCTGCGCAAGTGCAATGCCCCTGATGGGACCTATGAAAACTCCTGTGCTGGCAAGGGTGCAGTG
>JAABUK010004992.1_pt1 | contig 21133 bp, 30 predicted proteins | sample 5559141 | NCBI WGS metagenome assembly JAABUK01 (sample SAMN10711869, study PRJNA513367) | rock metagenome | isolation source: Antarctica rocks | place: Antarctica: Victoria Land, Pudding Butte nord | collected 2016-01-03
CCCCCCCACCTACCCCTCTAATTCCTTCCCATCGCTTTGTCTCTTTCCAACACCGGCATAGAAAGCTGTGCGTGTGTGCGTGTGTATAGGTGGTATGCCACAGCCACCAGCTGCTGTTTTCAAGAGCCTGCCACCTCGCCAGATCCTAACTCTCAACTTTGATGCTCCTGAGATGTGGCTGGTTGAGCCAGTCATCGCCGAGCACGATCTGGACAACCTCAAGCTTGAGCAGCTCGGCGACTCGCCGACCCTGAGCGCTGAGTATGAGCTTGAGGCGCTGATGCTGACTGGGCGGTGCATGGACTTGCATGCCAGGAGGCGAGAATTGGTAAGCAAAGCATACGTCAGCAGCCCATCAAGTTCATTGTCGGCTGATGCTCATGTTCAACAACCTGGGGAGTGCATTTTGGAGTTGTTAGCAATATATAATGCACAGTTTTCCAAAAACAGCACATTTCCCTGTCACCTGTGCATCAACCCACAGCTGCACCTCAACAGACTGGTTCAAGTTTGCATTTTCTTCCATCACAACAACATACCAACTTCTTGTATGAAACTCCTTCTTTAATTGAAATGTGACAGATTCTGGTCTGATTTGTTCACATCAAGTCAGTAGTTGTTCCTAATTGACTGATCAGTTGTGTGATTGTTCAGGTGACCCCAAGGGGGGTTCAGCTCCACCTGGGCAGCCCCAAGCAGCCCCACCTGCAGGATACCCTAGTCATGTCCAATTTGGGCTATTTCCAGCTGAAATCAGCCCCGGGGGCTTGGACCCTACAGCTGGCCCCCGGTAGATCTAGAGAGCTGTATCACATAGAGTCCAGCACTGGAACTGTTGGCAACAGTCTTCAGGCAGAAGCTCTTGTTGAGGTAGGCCTGTACGTGCTGTGCCTGCTGAGGTAGGCTTGTATATGCTATGCCTGCTGAGGGGCTTGTATGTGCTATGCCTGCTGAGCAGATGCTGATTGCACGTTGTGCAGTCATGAGCGTGCTCAGCGTTTGTCCTTTGACTGCTTTGTGAACTTCTGGAGACCATCTGGAAGGCAGGGCTTGAATGGGGCTGTTGGGTTGGGGGGGAAGGAGGGGTGCAGGCGGGAGGGGATCGGTGAGGTTTATGGGTGAGGATAACATACAGCTTGAGCTTGGGAAGCTCACGTAGCACTCCTGGATGTGCTGACATCAAATGCAGGCAGCAGCAGCACTGTGAGTGTGAGGGGCATCAATAGTTGGAAGTATAATCAATTATTTGAGCCATCTGTCAGGTCTCATGTCTCCTTGATGGTCATGCAAGGAGCTTTGGAGGAAAGGTGGTCATCAGTTGTCCAGCTGTTTGTCTCATGCCTTGCTCCAGCTGGATCACATCCAGCACAAGCCTGGGTGTAGATTGCAGCCCAGCCTGGTGTTGATCGGCACTTCTCAACTTAGCACCAGAATGCACTGCTGTCAATCAGCCCCTCGCTCTGCACCAAACACAGAGGAAGCCCAGAACACAGAAGAGGGATCATCAGCTCACAAGAGTTTGCCTTGGGCAGCATTTCCCCCTGCTCAACTCAACTCAACTCAACTCAACTCAACTCAACTCAACTCAACTCAACTCAACTCAACTCAACTCAACTCAACTCAACTCAACTGCCTACAATAGCCCCACTAGTGCCTAGTGGCTAGCCACAGAACTCCCTGTGAAATGCAGGCTGCAACATTGAACAAGGACTACCAGACAGCTGTCGCCATAGGCAGCCTGCAAGGCAAAGACATGCTGCTACGTATCACCAAGCGCCCAGGTTTCGAGCTGGATGATGTGTTGGAGTCTGGCAGTGATGAGAAGAGTGAGAGCCTATGGGGGCGGCTGACCTCTTGGGCTTCTAAACCCAACCCGTTGTCAGAGCCTGCCCTTGGTGCTGGTGAGCCCTTGCAGCACTGCCCTTTAACCCCCCCCCCCCCTTTTTGGCCTTGGGTTACTTTCTAGCCGTATGGCACGTCCCTGTGAAAACGCCCAACGGCATAGAATTTCTTTTCTTTCCTGTAACTAGCTACCTCACACCTTCTGTTTTTCACCGTGGAGTCTGTCTTGCATGAGCGATCACAGACACCCTCGTCCGGGCTCCCCTTTGGGGCTGGCAAACCCTTTTGGTGGAACTGGTGTCCTAGCTTTTGCCTGTTTGCGCTGGATGGCTGATGCAACTAGTCTTTTGGGCAGTTGAGCCTTTTACCATGCCTGAGCCTGCGTTTGGTAAAGTCCTTTTGTGCTGAGACTGCCCTGTTTGCTACATTGGACTACTCTCTGTGTGGAAGTTGGGTTTTGCCTTGTCTGGTGGTATCATAGCAGCCTCATCTAGCTTTGCAAAACCATTTTTCCTGCACCTGTCCCATAAGCTTGTGCGTGCCTGCTGAGATTTCCAACTGTGAGCTGCACACAACTAGCAAAATCTAGCTTCTGGTCTGTCTGCAGCAGAAACCAATCAACAATTCAGTATAAGCCTTCCCTATGTTACCTTGGTCAGCTTGTGTTATGTTGTTTGACATGACTTTGACTCAGTTTGCAGTTAGGCCAACTGACAAGCTCCGGTCTGACTTGGCGCAGGGCAGTTTTGTCACTAGCTCGTCAACAATAATACGAATTTACAGGCGATCCAGCTAATCGTTTTTGTCAGGTACCTAATGGGTGTGCCTCAACCCTAGTCCTGCGAGCCAACATGCACTAACATGAGACACTAAATTGCACCCAAGGGGTGTGCGCTGACCAGCTCGTTGGGCTTGGTCATCCACATTTGAGGCCAGTGCAAAACATCATGTTGCCAAAATTACCACAGACATTTGCTGGTGACACTGCCTGTGGCACTGACTTGCAGGTTTGCAGCCGAGCGCTGAGCAGCAGCTGAGCCCTGAGGATGATCCAGACACCATCCACATCTTCTCAGTGGCTTCCGGTCACATGTATGAGAGGCTCCAGAAGATCATGATCCTCAGCGTCATTCGCACCACCAAGTGAGACATCACTGTGCATGACACAAATGTTGTCGTGTTGGTGGGCTGTGATGTGAGCAGCTCCGCATGTGATGCATCACCAAGTGAGACACATGAATCCAGTCAGACTACTTGCCTCAGTAGCTGCAGATGTTGTTAACCAACGACTTGAGGCATCACTGTGCTTGACAGAAATGTTGTCATGTTGGTGGGCTGTGATGTGACCAGCTCCGCATGTGATGCATCACCAAGTCAGATACATGAATCCAGTCAGACTACTTGCCTCAGTAGCTGCAGATGTTATGAACCGCTACTTGAGGCATCACAGAGATGACACATTGGAGGCTGTCATGCGACCAACTCAGCATGTGATGCGTTTCAACTGCAGTGTCAAACGCGTTCTGCAGGCTTATTGATGTGCCAGTATTGAGCCTGTGTGCAAAGTGCGCATGTCATGCCTGCACAATTCATGCCTGAACCAAGGGCCTGTGCCCAAATCTTCGTGGCAATCCTGTTGGTCTTGGGTCAAACTTGACAGAGAGGTGCAGACAATCGCCGCACCTATTGCCATTGTGCAACCTGTTTAACCTGGCAGCATCGGTTCACGCCAGTGTCCAAGCGATTCAACTCTGGGTGTGAGTAGCATGTGTCTGTGCATATGCGAGGCCTGCATGCTGGTGCAGGAACCCTGTGAAGTTCTGGTTCATCAAGAACTACATGTCACCTCAGATGAAGCGCTTTGTGCCAGAAATGGCTGCCCACTACAACTTCCACTACCAGTTTGTCACATACAAGTGGCCTTCCTTCTTGCACAAGCAGGTGAGCACAGGAAACAGATTGCTCTGCAGCTCCTGATGTGTACCTATGACAACAACAACAAAAATGGTTTCCAGCTCATGATGAGCTAGGTACGTGCAGGACAAGGCTTCCCTTGTGTGTATCCTGTTTATTTCATTGCAGTGTCAGGTTGGCATTTAGGGTCGCAGACATCACCACAGACTCATCTGCCCACTTTCTTAGGGTTTGTAGGGTAAGCAATAGGCGACCCATACTTGTGTCATAATGCCTGAGAACGTGGGCCAATATAGAGGTGCATTTTTGACAGACTAGTCATACCTTTCTCGGCCTTTTGGCTAAGATCAAGTGTAGTATCTGTTCTTTAGAGTTTGATAACTCTAATGGGGGACATTGTCCCCCTTGTTATCTAACCTCTTTTTCTGGGGGCCTTCCCAATAGTGATGCTTGCATTGCTGGGTTGGCAGCTTGGCCATGGCACTGCACTACAGCCTTGGCCGAGCACCCTCTCAATCACCTGAATGTTACTTCACTCTTATGGTTCACCTATTACTCCGTCCTGCACCCTATCATTCTGCCCTTCACCTCATCACTCTGCCCTTCACCCCATCACCCTGCCCTTCACCCTATTGATCTGCCCTTCACCCTATCACTCTGCCCTTCACCTTATCACTCCACTCTTCAACCCATCACTCCACCCTTCACCCTATCACTCCACCCTTCACCCCTCACTCCACCCTTTACCCCATCCCTAGACCCTTCACCATATCACTCCATACTCGACCCTATCAATCCACCCATCATAAACCATCCTGCAGAAACACCAGGCGTTGCAGGACACAGCCTGAAGCGCTCAGAAACAATCATTGCATCTCTCCATGCAGTCCTAATCACTCTGCTATGACAGATGACTTTCTTGCCTGTATTGCTCTAAGCAAACACATACCTTGGCAAGCAGTTGCCAGAATTGATGTCCACCAGTTTGCCCCCATCTCAAACATTGCTCATCAAATACTGACAGTACTGTTATGGCTGCATTAGTGCTGTTGCATGCCAGCACGCGCTTGCTGACGTGCGGTAGGATCAGGTGCACCCTCAAACTCAACAGCTGCAGGCTCACCAGGGCACCACAGTCTGTGCTTGTCATGCTGCTGTTGTTTGAAGCCACAGAACTCAAAGCAGAAATCGATGCACCACATCTGGCATTCTTTCCTGTTTCCTCCTGATGTTCTTTTGGTATGACTCCACTTGCAGCGGCAAGCCTCCAGGTAGCAGCCACACATCAGCCTGTGCTTTTCTACTACCGCACAGCATGACACACCCTGCGCCCCTTTTCCATTTTTGAAACAAAAGATGTAATTTTTGATAAGATGCACTTGGAAGGCCTCTTTTACAAAGGCACACAGGCTGCCTTGTGCTTTGGCCCACCAGTGCAGTCAGCAGCATGCAAACACAGCATGCAAACACAGCATGCAAACACAACATGCAAACACAGCATTTAAACCCAGCATGCAAACCCAGCATGCAAAAACAGCATGCAAAAACAGCACGCAAACACAGCATGACGCTGATCCAGACCATGTCAACGCAACCATGAGCACAGCTGTGCTTTCTTGATGTGCAAGCTGGCAGCCAATTTTGCTTCTGCAGACAGAGAAGCAGCGCTTGATCTGGGCTTACAAGATCCTGTTCCTGGATGTGCTGTTCCCCCTGAACCTACGCAAGGTCATCTTCTGCGACAGTGACCAGGTGGTGCGTGGCAATATGGCTGAGCTGTGGAACATGGACCTCAAGGTAAACCAGCTCTACCCCCGCCTGCAACTGCATTCGGTGCACAGTTGCTTGAGCTTGTCATGATGACTGAGCTGTGCCCTGCTGCAACTGTGGCTATGTGCATACATCAGCTGCAAATGGTGCTCAGTTGCTGAAGTTTGTCTGGAACTCTTTGTCCCGGAACATGGACCTCAAGGTGAACCAGCTCTACCCTCCGCTGCACCCGCAATTGCTGTACAGTTGCTTGAGCTTGTTGCAATGACTGAGCTGTACCCCGATGCACCTGCATTCGGTGCTCACTTGCCTGAACATGCCCTGCTGCAACTGGGACTACATGCATACTTCATCTTCAAAAATATACATAGTTGTTTGAATGATGATGATGACTGAGCTATGGCCTGCTGCAGCTGTGACTCCTATTGTGCGTACTTCATCTTCAAATGGGCGCACAATGGCTTGAATTGCAGCTACATTGATGGATGCATGCATAAATAGTGCTGAGCGTGAAGGGCTGTGCAGGCTTGTTGTGGTTGCGTTGCATACCTTGTTTGCATGACACAGCATGCTAGCAGAGAGGGAGTGTGTCAAGTTGATGTCCTCTGGCTAGATGTCATACAGGGCACGTTCACCTCCCAGCAAAGCAGCCCGCCACAGTCTGTTCGAATGTTGTAGATGGAGTGAACGGTAATTCAGAACCTTGATGCTGGGATCACAGAAACGCAGTGTGTTAGACACTGCTGATGCTGCATGCTGATACAAGCATGTTTTTCAGCTGGTGGTCCTCTCCTTCTTCAACTTCTTCTTCTTCTCCTTCAGGGTGCACCATTTGGGTTCACTCCCTTCTGTGACAACAACAAGGACATGGAGGGCTTCCGCTTCTGGAAGCAGGGCTTCTGGAAGGAGCACCTGCGGGGCAAGCCCTACCACATCTCTGCCCTTTTTGTTGTGGACCTCGCCCGCTTCAGGTAATCATCCCATACTTACATTGGCATTCATTGGCTGACAATCCTTATAATTTTGCCCATCTCAACGAGTCAATTATGGCCAAACCACTTTGCCTTGACAATGAAACAAATGGACGCCAATGAACAGCAGATGCTGATCACTGAGTGTTGGTGGGTCTGCTGTTTTTGGCTTTTGCCAGCATACAGATGGCGAGCGCATGATCTCATTTGAGTGATCAGCATTTCTCAAATGGCTAAAATCAAGTTGCACAATGTTTGAACTCTCACATCTAGGCTGGTGATTGATTGCAGAACTTTTGAAAATACACCAAGATTTCTGTTGAAGAGCTGTAAACTTCTGTGGCAACCTTTCCAAAACACTTTTTGGTCTTAAGTATGGTGTCCCTGCAGGCAAACAGCAGCAGGTGATCAGTTGAGGGTGGTGTATGAGCAGCTCAGCAAGGATCCGAATTCACTGTCCAATTTGGACCAGGACCTTCCCAATTACGCCCAGCACTCTGTGCCAATTCACTCTTTGCCTATGGTGAGCTTCAGCCCTCTTACACTGGCTAACTGCAACCTAAATTGGCTAACTGCAACCTAAATTAGCTAAGTGCAACCTAAATTGGCTAACTGCAACCTAAATTGGCTAACTGCAACCTAAATTAGCTAAGTGCAACCTAAATTAGCTAAGTGCAACCTAAATTGGCTAACTGCAACCTAAACTGGCTGAGTCTGTTGCTGTGACTGCAGTGTCAGCTTCATGGCGTCAGTGTGAAGCACTCAGACTGTCACCTTCTGATTGTCATAACTGTTCATTTGAACATTTTGGACATGCCTTGTGTCCCGCATCTAGCATCCTTGCATCATTGCATACAGTCTATGCTGAACAAGACTCCACAAACTACAACAGAAGCTAAGCATAGCCAGCATCATCCCATTGTCCCTGTGGAATTCAAATCATGTACATTGTTCACAGAAGCTAGACTCTTATGTTGAATGGCTGACCCAATCAGCAGCAGTCAGCTGCAGACGTCTCCAAGCCAGAAGTATATTTGACACCCCTCCCAAGCTGTGATTTGCTCATGCAGGAATGGCTGTGGTGTGAAACATGGTGTGGCAACTCTACCAAAGAGTATGCCAAGACCATAGATCTGTGCAACAACCCTCTCACAAAGGAGCCGAAGCTCCAGGGAGCGCGCCGTATTGTCTCTGAGTGGCCTGCTCTTGATGAAGAGGCACGCAGCTTCACCTCAAAGGTGCAGCTTGAGCGCTTCAATACAGTGCTTGGTTACTTCTGCTTTATTTGTGGGTTTATTGCCTGTATGATGCTTGATATGTCTAATACCTGGAATCCACATAGCTCATCTGCAAGCTCACTGATGTGTCAATTCGCAGCTACCATAATGGTTGTGCAATGATTGTGCACAGACCAAACACAGCTCACCCACAGGTGAATTACTCCTTGATGTGTTGCTTGCTTCAGGTGGAGGCACGGATGAATTTGGAAAGCATTGAATCTCAGAACCAACAGCAGGCAGAGATTCAGCAGCACTCAGCTTCAACTACACCTTCAGATGCCAATCCAGGAGAGCTAAAGGCACATGGTAGTGGAGACGGGGTTGACATACCATCTACGCTTCAGTACCTTGCCCAACAAGCTGAAATCAATCATGCATTCCAGGAACAAGCGAAGTCTCAAAGACAGGAGAAGTCCGAGCTATAACACATTCTGCATTGAATGTAAGTGTCACCTGTCCTTGTTACCATACCCCTGCAGCATACGGTACTTGCTGGCTTCTGTGCCCATCCAGAACATTGCACTGCAGCCCCACATGCATGGGCGGCCATCAGGCCAGCAAATCAAGAACTTTGTCGCTCACTGATGGATGTGCTAAATGCACATTTGACGTTACTGCATGTTTGGGAAATTATTCCTTGATAAATTGGATCTCAGATACACGTCCCCAAGGATGCACTGATTTGCAGAGCCCGGTGAAACGCCTGGATCATAGGTTTCGGAAGTTATTCTCAGATTCACACCAAAGAAAATTGCATTCTTGTCAATTGGACAACTGAGCTTGCATGGGCCACACTCAGACAGACAGACATTCCTCAGCTGCACACATGCCGACGTATATAGTGTCCAGCACGATATCTCCGGCTGCCTGACAACAAGATCTCAACCGACAGGTAGCCGTATCACAACTGCTCCCCGTACAAGTGTCCTGGGCTCTCGGCATGGTGCCTGGCTTGCATGCATTGACCGGGGATGCAAGCACTTTGACCACGCAACTGCGCAGCTCGCATCAGCGCACCATCTCCCACAGTTTCAAATCATCTCAAAAACCTCCGAGAAGGACTTCACACATTTTCGCAAGTGACGAAAAGTCGCAAGCAGATCTGATCAGCGGTACCGACAAGCAAGGTGCGCCCAGCAGACGTCCCACGCTGTTGTCAAGACACTGCATGTGCTTTTGTATGGGAGCAAACACATGTGCTTTTCCCAGGCCCCACACTGGACAAAAAGCCTGGCAATAAGCCTAGCGTACCACACAAACCAGAAGGGGAACTGCAGCTGCCAAACAGAAGGTTTTTCTTGGCAGGACTGGGCAGTCTGTCTATAAGTACGCCTTCCTGCTGCCCCTTTTCAAGGAGAACGCTTCTTAAGGCATTGGGATACTAGCCACAGTTCCATTTCCATCACAGTCATGTGTTGACCGTCTGCTGCAGTCCTAGTTAGCAATCTGGGCGGCGGAACAGGATTGTTGCTTGGCCTTGATGGCGGTCAGCTGGCCAGCAAATCCAAGATAGACTCACTGTTCCCTGTAAGAGGCCTCAAGCGATGCATCAACTACCAGCAGAGATTTGGTGAGCAACAAACCTGCTGTATAAGCCACCAGAGTCCACATATCATAGTCTGCTGCAAGTCTGGCGCCTTGTTGGTCTTGTGGAGCATTTGCTGGCTGCACATTTGCAGTCATACCATGCATCACATTTTTCTCACTGGGCAGCCCGGTATAACACTTGGCTTCTCGTTAATTTGACGTTGAAAGGCGTAGTTTTTTCTTTTCTTTTCTTTTCTCATACCATGTTGTAATCACAACTTGAGCAGTGAACTGAGTTCTGGCCACAGTGATGCTGCAGAGTTCCAGTATCCAGGAGACTGGCTGGCTGACCAGAACATGTATGCGCGCCGTGCACAGAGGATAGAGCGATCCAATGGTCTCGACCCTGCAGCCCCCACCAGGTCACATATCTCATTTCACCTAGTAAAGAAAAGAAAAGAAAAGAAGAAGGAAAAAACTATGCCTTTCGGCGTCAATTTTATGAGACGCCAAGAATCATACCGGGCTGCCCAGCTCATCACATCTATGCATTTCCATTTCCATCATGCCTCATTGTCTGAGTTGTGTCTCATTGTTTGAGTTTTGCCTCATTGTCTGAGTTTTGCCTCATTGTCCGAGTTTTGCCTCATAGCCTGAGTTTTGCTTCTGCTGCAAATGCCTGATCTCCTGCCTTGCTTATAGTGACCCACATCAGCAACCAGCAGGGGCCCTGAGCACACTGCATGCACACTGCAGGGTCTGTCACACAGCTGATGCCATGAATTGAATTGAGGCAAGCATACCTCCATCGTTGAGGAATGGACTTACTGCAGCATGCATGCTCTTTTGCCTTTCATGACAGCAGACTGTCTATACCATCATACTGTACTTTATCATCATCACTATTGTTATTATCAGCATCATTTACATCATCATCATCATTATTATTTTTATTATCATACTGTGACTGTCTCATCCTGCAGGCAGAAGCGCACAGTAGCTGAGCCAGAAGCTGCTTACGGGCCGCCCGGCAGCACCGGCGAAGAGAACATCAGTGTGGTGGCGGCTCCCATTCAGCCCGGCTTCAAGCTGGAAAGCCTGGGCACTGCTGAGCAGGCTGGCCGCAGGTTTCTGGAAACCACTGTTGCGTCTATCAATGCCAACAGAGAAGCAAAGCTGCTGACAGCAGAAAGCAGGTCTGCAGTGCTGACATCCCTGCTGTATGTTGCACACTGCTTGGGCTGCTGTGTTTCTCATGTTACATTGTGGCAACTTACTGTGTTTCTCATGTTGCTTTGTGGCAAATTGCTGTGCGGCTCATATTGTTTGGGCTGCTCTGTGCCAAACGCGTGTGTTTCTCATATTGTTCAGCCTGCTGTATGCTGCAACCCCTGTGTCGGGACATGAGTGTATCATGGAGACACGCCTGAGGCTTTACAATGCTCTCGATAGAACTACCAACATGGGAGCATGCCTACAACATTGTAAAGTTAGCGTGAATGCCATGCAATGCAGACATGACGACACTGGACAGCTCTACTACAACCTGGAGTACACAGTCAAGTCTCCGCAGTTCTTTCGACACAATGTATCTGTGTATGCAGCCAGGTGTGCCTCAGCTTTCTAGCGCAAATGCACAAATGTCATTAATGTTTGAAGTTTGATAGCTCATCCGGATTTTTGACCGCCTGCTGTGACAGATCCAAACTTGCTATGAGGCAACCCAGATTGCTTGACATGTACATGGCAGATGCCAAATTGAGCACTACAATCCACTCACAGTGGTGTCAGCAGTGCATTACAGGAGCTTGAGCATACCCTGACCCTGTAAACAAGCTCAAGAATGAGTCTTTCATTGGTGTGTTGCAGGGATGGACTCTTATATACGTTCAATGCACAATGCCCTGAAGACAAGTGGACAACAGAAAAAGACAAGCTTACAGTTGCTGCTAAAAGTTTTGCTTTGCTTCGCTAATGCTGCTTGCATATCAATACTTCAGCTGCGTAAGATGAATCTGCATCTAGGAACTCCACGTATCAAACATGCATGCTTGGGCAACGAAGCTGACTTATTGAATGGTGCTGCGCTATTTGAGGCAATTTGCTACATTCCGAATTCTGCAAATTCCATGACAGCCTCTGCTGTAACAACTACTTCAGCAACGGATGTACAGCTCTAACACCTGACGTGCAGTACTGCTGTTGACGTATCAGAATGGTGTGCACATCATTTGCCCTACTGCGCCAATCTGCAGCCCATATGCTGCTGGACTGTTACGTCATGAGATCACGCAACCAGTGCCGGCAGCAGCATCAGGCACATGCTTTGGATTTGCTGCAAGATACTGCTCGATGATCCCTGATGCCTGCATGCAAGCATCTGCCTGAGTGCACCTTGCATTTTGCAAGCAATGACAGTCTGGCAGTCTGGGCACGTCCAACGTTTCTTGCAGCACCAAGCTTGGCAATTGGACTAAATCAGACCATGATAGATAGCATACAGGCACAAGATTGTTAAGACTGCGCGGTAGCACAGGCAACACACGATGCATCTTCTGCTCTAAGTTTGCATTCCTGCTGACTAAAGAGGTGCAAACAAAAGGCATCTGATCATGATTGCAAAGCAGACACCCTCATCTTATGAGTTTGTAAGTTACCTTGATCTCCTGAAGGCGCCGCTCAATGGTAGCAAAGCTAGGCCTTTTGCTTGATCTCTGCGCCCAGCAATCATTGATGAGACTCAACACTGGTGCTGGCCAGTTGACAGGCAGAGGCAGCCGGAAGCCATTTGCTGTCTCTTCCGCATGAGCGTGAACTGCTTCATAGTCGAGATCCCTCTGATCACCAATGGCAGCCATGGCTACACGACCAGACAGCAGCTCAAAGATGATGACCGCAAAGCTGAACACGTCCACCTTCTCATTGTATGAGTGGCCCTTCATGACCTGTGGGCAACATTACCATTTATTATATTTACTTTTGTTAACCAATCATTACTGAATCTTCGAAAACCTAATATTACACAATGGGCATATATTACATAATGGGCATTGCAGTTGCAGTTTCCCATTTGACAGGCACATCCTGATGAACCTGGCAAACCAAATTCCGCCAAAGCAACGGCACAAAGGCTGATGTTGTGCATGTGCAATGCATCTGTGTGCTGCATGCCAGCATCATGAAGCAGCTTGTGTGCAACAGCTGGGATTATGGGTCCAGACAGCCACCGTAACATGCAGGGTACTATGCACAGTGACAGCATCGCCCCAGTTTTGCAGTCCAGGGTGATTTACAAAGTATACCTCAGGAGCCATATACATGAGGGAGCCTGTCTGTCCTGTCATGTTGTACAGCACTTCTTGCTCCTCCACTTTCCTCTGCTCTGCTTCACCACCTGGTGGGGCCATCTGGGGCTGCCCTTGGGCCTGTGCCGGAACAGCCCCAGCAGAAACTGCTAGATCAGGCTCCATGGGCAATTGCCTCTGTGGGTCATGCTGCAATGGGGCTTCTGCAAGCTGCCCTGATAAGCTTGCCCCATTGGCTGACAGCACCACACGTGAGGTAGACTGCACAGAATCTGCATCGGAAGTCTTGGCCTGACTGTGTTCCAGCCTGACATCAGGGCTGTTCCCAGCTTGATGCCCTGGAAACGCCCCAGCAGCTGCACCACCACCTGCTGCATTACTCGTTGGAAAGAACGCTGACTGTGCTGATTCTGGCCTCAGTGCCTCTGACTGATCTTGCACAAACCCTTGCTGTGGTGCAAAGCCTTGACGACCACTGTCGACAGCACTGCTGACTGTACTCAACCCAGAGTCCATCTGCTCAACACCTCTGACGCCTGCAGCGTCATCAGGGCTGATGCCAACACGCCCTGGGGCATGTTCAAACTGCCCTTGCTCCTGCCCTAGCCTACCGGCCGGGCCTGAGGCCGCTGCTGCATCAGATGTTTGAGCGCTGCTGTGAGTAGAGGAGGCAACTGAGTTTGCCACCGTAGGATGAACAGCTGTGGAAACATTGCTGCTGCTGTTGACCTCTGAAGCTGCATGACTGCTTGCAGCTCCGTTTGCTGTCACTGTACTGCCTCCTGCAGCCATTGAAGAAAAACTAGAGTCAGAACAGGTACAGAATGGGTTGATGACCTAGGGGTTAGGGTTTAGACCCTATATCCTGAATCCCTGAGCCAATAGGTGCAGAGCATAACGTACAAGCTGAAGTCAAAGCTGCACACGAGCTGTAATGCACTGTTATCATGAAGACATCGGGAGTGTTCGACATGCCGGCAGTCAGAAAGTAGCTAGTTGGTCAAATACAGACTGTGTCAGTCTCACGCTCATTCAAGCTACACCAAATCATACGGCCTCACTTTGCCGATGCCGATGCAACAGGCTGACGGGGCATTGGGCGTGGACATGTGGGCACAGACAGCATGTGGGCACAGAGTGCAGCCCTAGAAGTCCCCTGCTGCATGAGGGCTATCAACTGCATGTTAAGCAGGTGTTGCAGTGCAGCAATGATCGATCAAGTACAGGCAGTGCGCACAAGAGGAAAAGGACGAGGAGAGGAGGGAGTTGAGAGAGGGTGTGGGGTTGGCGGGGGGCGGGGGAGGGGGGAGGAGAACAAAGAAAGTAGATTGATCACCCTGACTTGGGCCTGCCTTGGCGCTATCATCACCCCTCTGCTGCTGCATGGGGGTTGACCCCACAGCCCGCCCGTCTGTCGCCCTGCTAGCAGTGCCTGGGGCATTGCCAAGGGCAGTTGCAGCTGAGAAGCCCTGACGCAAGGGGGACCCCACAGGGGTGCCTGGCACAAAGGGCACTGCCCCTGCTGTGTCCTGCATGATAGACCCAAATTATGGGTCAAATTCAACCTCTTGCTTTAGTGGGCAGTCTGATTAGGATTGAGTTGGAGGTAAAGCATGAAGGGTGTAGCAAGATTCAAACCAGCCAGGCACAACAGAGGTACAGTTGTCATGCACACACATACACAGACAGGGAAAACACAGACACTGGACAGACATAATTGACAGTCACAGTAGACACACACAGTGGACAGAGCAGTACAGTCAGCAGCCCTGTCTCCTACCTTCACCAGTTTGCACAGTCCAAAGTCTGCAAGCTTTGCATCAGCAGTAGCAGGGTCCAGACCAGTGAGCAGCATGTTCTCCAGCTTCAGGTCTCTGTGCACTACCATGGGCCGTAAGCTGTGAAGGTACTTGAGTGCCGCTGCAATCTGCTCCAGCCATCGGAAAGCGTCTAGCCAGGTGTACATGCTTTCGACTGGACCAGAGTTGTGTGGGAACATCTGATGCAGCACGTGAACCTGCATTTGGCAGACAGATGTGGGTGTGGTGGTGCTTGAATATACTCTTGATGTCTTCCAAGTGTGAGGTTTGTCTTCTTGTATATGAGATCAGACTTGTTGGCTGACTAAAGCGACTATTTTCTCTCTCTTTTGCTGCTGTGTTCATCAGGCAGGGGTTGGCATCTAGCCAGGTGGCTGTGCTGTTCCCCAGAATTGTTGCGCAGGGGGAAATCTGATGCAGCACACAAACCCGACAGTCATGGCAGAGGAGTCAGACAGGTGAACGTAGGATTGCAGTGCACCAACACATGCACCTTCAGACCAATTATCTGGTCAACAAAGGCCTGAGGTGCAGCAAGTAGAGCTAGCAGTCTGTGTAAATAAGTACACCTTGACCATGCTAAACCTGGCAGGCATGATTGGTGGCTGCCAAGTCAGGAAGAGTAACATGTCAAGACTGGCAGGCATGATTGACAACAGCAAAGTCAAGGAGAGTGGCGTGTCAAGACAGACGCACCTTGAGAGTGCTGCCAGACATGAACTCTTGGACAATGTAGAGGCTAGTGGCCATGCTCTCGGGGGTGTGGGGCTCCATGCACCCCACCCCCTTGAACTCCACTATATGCCTGCAAACGGATCCTCATCATGTGTCTTCACTTCACGTGCTTCCAACAGACAATCCAGAGTTTAAGGGAGCGTGAAGTTGTGGTGAGTCACTGGAGGTATGTGAAGCCAGGATGAATCATTGGATATCAAGTTCGATAGTGTATATGAGTGGAACATAAATGACACTGAGCAGCAGAGAGACACAAGTGGGACGACATGCATGGTCCCCAAGGAAGTTGCAAGGGATAGAATGTTACAAGAGCGAGGCTGCTGGATACAGAAACAGGATTGTATGTCAAAATCACAGCTCACCCTGCTTCATGTGTATAGCACTTGTAGCTTTTCTTAGAATGACATCTATATCTATGTGCCAGCATTAGCGAGACCGGTGCCAAACTCATAACTTTGCATCACAACAGCTGCACCAGTAATGCTTTGACATCATGTACAGCTATACACAACAGCAGCAGCATCACATTTTGAGCTACACATCCACATGCATGTCTCCAAGCACAGTTATAGAAAGACATATAAACGTTACTGATGCATTGGGCAAGTACAGCATGGGGCTTGTCTATACCCACGAGCAAATGTGAGTGAAAGATGAATGTCACTGATATAGCAGGAATGTACAGCATGCATGTGCTTGCAGCAAAGGTTTGCTAACCTGTGCTTCAGCCGCCGCAGCGTGTTTGCTTCAGACAGGAACTCGCGCAGATCCACAGCATTACTCAACACATGCGGCTTCAGCTTCTTGACTGCCACTTGCACCTGCATTTTGAAACAGAATGCGTGCTCACATGACAGCACCAACCACATGATTTTGTGAAGGAGGGCAAGGGGCAATCAGCGTTGCAGCTTTAAGCTTTGACTGGACCGTGAATAGACTGGAGAGGATGACCTGGCCAGATAGGTATGTTGCGTGGTGCATGGGTCTGATGCACACATTAAGCAGACAGAACTTTGCATGGCTGCATGGCATGCAAGTCTGTACGCCTTCAAGTCTGTGAACATGCAATTGTGAAGTGGGTATGATGACGCCTTCGCTGACCAGCACCCATACCATGTCTGACTTGCAGGAATTGACAGGCTGTAAGAAGGAAGTTCATGAAGTGAAGTTGCACGCAGATCCCCACAATGTCTGCATTACAGACTGCACAGAGTACAGCGATCTAGTACAACGCCAGCACAGAACTGGTTTCTGTTGTGTACCCCCACCCCCCCCCCCCACCTGCTTGCATCACAAAATTGCAAGCACAGTCTCTGACACAAGAACAAGGCCAGCAGGTGAGGGGACGTACTGCTTGACCGTTCTCCTGCTTCAGAGTGCAGTGCTGCACAGTTGCAAAGGCCCCCTCTCCCAAACCACGCCAGCTTGTCAAGCTGCTTTTCTGGATCCAAGCATCCCCACACATGTCTTGAAGCAAGACTGAGTCCTGCAAGGCAAATGCATGGTTTGTGTACCCTTTCATTGCCCCTCTACATAAACAATTTTGACCTAGTCTTGATAGGCCTATTGTACAAGGCACACCCCGATGGTTGCCAGCACAGATTGCAAATCCTGCTGAGGCTAAGGCCCTACCCCATGAGGGGGCATCGGTTGTTGTTCTCTACACAAACAATGCATGGTTCCTGTACCTTGTTGTTGCCCCTCAATGCTTCCTCACATGCTGTTCTACACAAACAATGCAAAGATGAGCCAGAAGGCCAGACTGGGTGGTTGAATTTGAGGACCAGCAGCTGCACGCTGAGGCAGTTTCAGGCAGTTGTATGTGGCCAGTTGAGCAGGCATGTGTACTGCAGCCTAAGACTCATACCACATGAAGGAACTTTGAACCTATCCATTCCGCGTCAATGCTGCATAACTGGGCAGCAGGTTACAACACGCAAGTCGAGAAGATAGTCAGAGAGATGCAAACTGGACTGCTGTTCGTACAATGGCAATAGCCATATTTGCTCCTTTTACATATGGTCATGATGCCATTGACTGCTGATCAGATGAGGAGAGGAGTGTTGCAGTGACAATGACTGGATGCCTGATTCAGATGCTATGACCACACGCTTAAGGTACTGAAATTGCATCGCAAACAGGATTTTCAGTACTGAAAGTCGTGTAGGTGTTCCCGAGTTCTGAGTTCCAGGTTCTGGGGAAGGGGATTCCGGGTTCCGGCTTCAGGGGAAGGGGAAGGGGAAGAGGAAGGGGAAGAGGAAGGGGAAGGGGAAGAGGAAGAGGAAGAGGAAGGGGAAGGGGAAGGGGAAGGGGAAGGGGAAGGGGAAGGTACCTGGTTGGGAGCCTGCTTCAGCAGCAGTGCATTTAGCAGGGAGCGCACACTGTTTTGTGGTGTGTCTGGCTGCAGAGGTCCCAGATCCCCAGAGGCTTGGTACTCCATGCTGGCTTTCTGGAGAAGCTCAGTGCGAAGCTTGGCACTTGGTTCCGCCTATGCATAACAAACTTGACGCTGATACTCATACTTGGACTGCGTTGAATGCCCAAGCTGCATGCTAGCTTGACGCAAGACTTTGTTGCAAGGTTGCAAGATGCTGCACCCTGTGAGTAAGGACACAACCGTCATGTGTTGTGGTGATTGTGCTTTGCTCATCAGCTGTCATTTGTGTTGCTCTGAGCTTCCTTGAGCCAGTTGCCACCATGCATCAGATGCATGCAATGGCCCTGTTTGCATGCTTTTCATGGCAACAGTGAAGTGCAGCATCTTGGCAAAGCTCGAGGCAGTGAGCATCACATTGTTGCACACCACCGGCTTGCTGATGCATAGTATACAGAGCAGCCCAAACAGGGGCAAAAGCGTTAGCTTGATTGCTGGCATAGAAAATTTACCAGCAGCTCAAAGAAACGAGTAGGGGAAGCTGCTACAGCGCGGTGCCTCTTCTCGCTGCCTGATGGGGTCAGGGAGCTGACTGAAGAAGCACGCACAGCAACAGGTGTGTCTGCACTTGCTACAGCAATGTTTAGCTTGCTTGTCCCCTGCAGAAAGCAAGCCAAAGCATTCTGGCATCTGCAAGAACGTGACAACATAGTGCCTCCTGCTGCAGAAAATTGCCACACCAGCTCAACCTTTGCAGCATACCTGCTGTGCACCAGACCCCTTGCTGTCTTGTTGATTCGAAACTGTCTGTACCGCCAGACCATCGTGGGCAGCGCAAGAGCAGCATTGCCCCATCGGGCCAGCTCCGGTGGTCTTGCAGCACGCACGCCTGATGCGGTAACCTCCCGAAGGCGGAAGAGCTAACTGCGCATTGCGCGACTGACCAGGGGTGACAGTACCACTGCCTCCCTTGCTGTGAATCAAGCCACTTCAGGTGTCGCAAACTTTGCCCAGAGACAGCAGAGGCGAAGCGCAGGAAGCCATGACCGAAGTTGTGGTTCAGTCATCACCTGAAATCTAAACATCAGCCCTGAGTTGATTTGGGCTGCGTGAGATAAATTCGAGCCTGGTGAAATTTCTCGCCAGGCGTGTGTGATCATGTACGTTTGCTGATAGATCCGGTGCATCACATTAGCATAGGGCTGCTCGCATATGCCATCTCATGCCACATATGTGCAGTCAGGAGTATGCCTGCGGCCGTTGATGTAACTGTTGAAATGACATTGCAATCGTGAACATGTCGCAGCAGCTAGATGCTAAACATCAAGAGCCAAGATACCACAGATTCACCCAACAGCACAGCAGTGCACGTGCCAGTGCTTCAAAGATCTCAAGAAACAAGCAAAAGGGTGAAACAGAGCAGCAAATCAGCTCAACATAAAGTCCCTTCATGAAACTACAAGTCAAGGTCAGACTGGTCTGAAAGTATCTGCCAACCTTTCATTAGGAAAACCTTTTATTCTATAGCTACAAGCAAAACAGGGAGATTGTTTATTCCACGCAAGACAACAACCCATTCATAGCATTTGTCCGTGATGACCCTCAGAAACGCATCCTATTAGCAATCCCAAGCAAGCAAACAAAATCAAATCAAATCAAAGCAATAGCAAAATCAGCCAGAGATGGCTAAAAAGACCTTTCTTCTACCCAGCAGTAGACACTGGTGCCTCTGTGGACATGTCAGGAGCTGGTGCAAGTGCCAGACTAGGCAACACACCGCTGGTGAAGTTGGTGCTGTCAGCAGTGACATTGCTCATGGAGATCCCTGCCAAAGTGGCATTGTAGGTGATACGGTAGACAGCGCCTGCTGTGTCATCAGACACTAGCACCGACCCATCAGGCATGGGCAACACATCAGCTGGTCGACCTGCACATGTCATGCAAACACACCTCAGACAAACTCAACATATCGCACGGACATGCACACACATGCCATGGAACTTGATGTTCTCCTAGTAGTACCTATCATGCTGCATTTGGAAGGCTGTACGTCAAGGCTGTTTGTGAAGCGGGGAACAGACAAATGCCTCAATGCAACAGTAGCTTTTTCTTATGATGACGCACCATCATACCAGATTGCGGTCTAGCGCGTGTTTCTCAACAAGTAAAGCACAGTACAGCCAGCTCACCCCAGGCAGTGCCATTAGGTTGCAACCAGCCCTCAGCCAAAGCTGAGTAGTTCTGTGCCAAGCCATCACTGTTCAGGTTGAGGACCATGACTCGGTAGCCAATGGGTGGAGTCCTGTCCCAACTGCCGTGCTGTGCGTTGATGATGGACATGTCGTAGGAGGCGGGGAACATACTGCCTGCAGAGGAAAACAGGCACCGTCAGCAAGGCAATGAGTAAAGGCAGTAGCATGTGAGGCTTGCAAGCAAGGCGCAGTGGCATTGAGCACGCATATGCTTGCTATGCAGCAGCGGTCAAGCAGGGCTGGAGACCAGATGAGATATTGTGAAGGCATCCTGTGTTGAGCACAGAACAACATCAATGTCCATGAGCCCAGCCTGTTTGGGATTGTGTCATGCATGGACATGATTGCTTGGTTCTCAACTGCACTCAGCAGCACACAGGCAGAATGTGTCACCTGTGTAAAACTTCATCCCCAGTGTAGCTACATGGGGCCCCACAGTTTGAACCGGTGGCGTCTGAGTTACTGCAGGTACACAAAAGCAACAAATCAGCCACAGACAATTGATAGCTACCGCATGAGCAAAAGATAATTGCGTCCCAGACAATGGTGATCTTCCCCAGATGCCTTGAGTTGACATACACACATTTGACAGCATTGCACACTGCTCAACGAGAGGCCAGCTTTTCAAACACAGGTTCAAGCACAATACATCTGAGCACAGTTGGCATTGTGTGGTAGGAAGATTGCAGGGACCAATTGGGATAGCTTTAACTGGGCTCGCACCTTCACAGTAACCAGTCTGCTGTGCCAGAGTGGCGTTGACAGCTTCCATGGCTGGGGCGGTGAACTCGGGGTCAGGGTATGGGAGACCCGGCCCTGGGGTCCTCAGCTCGGGATCCCCTAGTCCCTGCCTGCATGCCAAGGAGCCTCATCACCCATTCTGCGGACTGATGCATGCCATTGGATAGGACCAGTCAGTCAGAAAATTACAGACGTTGGGGGCCAGCTAGCCCATTTGACTAGACCGCAGTTGTTCATCAATAACATCTAGAGACCGGGCACATTTAGAGGCTGCAAGAAGTCGCTAGCTGTGATGCAGATGCTGTACACACATGTGTAAAGTTCTCACACATTTGCAGCATTTTGCCGTTGTCTGTGTGCGACATCTATTGTTTTGACAGCTTAACAAATGCAGTTCAACGACAGCACCAAGCACATTTTGTATGTGGCAGAGGTTGATCATGGCATAAATGGGGCATGATGATCCCTACATGACAATTTGAGCAGACAGCAACTTGCCTATGACAGTAGGGGTAACCAAAGTCGAGGCCGGCTACAGGGGCATATGCAATGTAGTCATCAGGCACATCATCACCAACATTGTCCCTGCCATTGTTGCTGAA
>JAABUK010004993.1_pt1 | contig 21132 bp, 35 predicted proteins | sample 5559141 | NCBI WGS metagenome assembly JAABUK01 (sample SAMN10711869, study PRJNA513367) | rock metagenome | isolation source: Antarctica rocks | place: Antarctica: Victoria Land, Pudding Butte nord | collected 2016-01-03
CCCTAAACCCTAAACCCTAAACCCTAAACCCTAAACCCTAAACCCTAAACCCTAAACCCTAAAACCCTAAACCCTAAACCCTAAACCCTAAACCCTAAAAACCCTGAACCCTGAACCCTAAACCCTAAACCCTAAACCCTAAACCTAAACCCTAAACCCTAAACCCTTAACCCTTAACCCTAAAACCCTAAACCCTAAACCCTAAACCCTAAACCCTAAACCCTTCACAATCTCGCTCAAGCAGCGCGCCCACCTCACAGAGTCCTCATAAGTGCTGTTCCGGCTCAGAACAGCCTGCATTGCACATCAGGCAAGAGCAGTGTGAGCATCTATAGTTTGCCACCTCACCAGCTTGCAAGACAAGCACTCCAGCACATGCAACAAGTCTTTACATACTACGCATTTGCGCGAGCTCAGAGGACTGAATGCTAAGCAAAGAGCAGACATCTGCCTGGTCACAGCCGGCAGTAAATGTAAAGAGACAGACCTCAAAATTGAGCACCTCCTCAGGCTGGAGATCATCACCAGCTCGCCGCCACACTCGACACAGGTCTGACCACCTTCCAAAGTCCCAGTAACAGCGGTGGCTCACATCAAAGCCCATCTCCTCTATGACATCCATCATGTAGGTATGGTCCAGGTCGTGCTCCCAGCTGGGGCTGTTGCTGCCTAAGCATCACCACACAAGCTATATCAGTGTCTCATGTAATAAACAGTAGGTGACTAATTGCATGCAAGGTCTGCAATGTCAGGATACCAATGCTGCAATGGGTTGCAACACTGTTGCTGGCAAAACCCAGAGAAGGAGGACTGCAGATCAACCATGTTGGAAAGACGAGACATGGTTTGAGCACACCAGGCACTGCATCTGTCGAAAGCAGCATTGGAGAATGTGACTTGCCAGATGTAAGTGATGGTGTGATGGCATGGTGTGATGGCTTGCAGACTGTACTTACCGGGGGTGGGTGGATTGGTGATGGAGGGTGCTGGGGTGACAGGTGTGACAGGAGCAGAGCGGCCGCCTGCTTGCAGCAGCTTGCCATGCAGCTCCCGAACCGTGAACAGCACATCCAGGGCTACTTTGCGTACTTCTGTCAGGTTGCTGCACAGGAAGCTCATCCCAAGCCCCTCAATGCGAGCTAAATCCAGCCTGCATGGGCAGTCACATCAGCCCCTCAACATGAGCCAAGTCCAGCCTGAAAGGGCAGTCACATCAGTCAAAGAAGCTTTGCAGTCAGTGTGTCCAATGTTGCTTCATCCAAAGTCCATCATGTGGCAGGCCCTACATCACCTGTTCTCAGCAGCACAGCATCTTCAACCAGAGACAAGACACAACTTTACCATGGGTCAGAACCAGACGTACAAACATTGGCTTGCAAGCTGGCAATGGCAACAAGGCTGTGATAATTTTGACAGGCTATCATTTTTTCACTTTGGACAAGATTTGGCAAAGGCAGAATTGCAAGCACAAGACAGGATGGCAGACACTTGAAACTGACTTGGCAGCAGCAGAGGAGACAGGCTCGTGGAAGGTGCCCCTGGACTTCTCAGTCAGGATGAGCTGCCACTCCTCCATCAGCTCCACCAGCCTCCTCAGCGCATCCTTGGCCTGCAACCATGTTGTTGAAACGTGAATCACTCATCCTCTCTTTTGCAGTCACCTTGGGGTGAGGTTTTTGGAATGCAGGGCACATGCACCAGATACATCAGCCATGCTGCTATCTTTGTCAGCAACATGCCAATAAGCCAGCAGGCTGACAGGTTGTATGACTCACATAGTGTGGGGTCTATCAAAACCTTCGTTTACATATTTGGCGCAGCAGACATAGGTACTTTTCAGGGGTGTCATGCTGCTCCACTACAGCGCTGTTGAGGAGCAGCATGAACACCCTTGCATTGCAAAGCTGATCCTGACGCAATTTCATGTAGAGAATGCACTTCTGACTGTTAGTGCCGGGATGAATCACCTCAGGAGTGTCATCAGGAATCCGGGCTGCCAAGCCTGCCACTCCCAGCAACATAGCATTTCGCATGCGAGGCACACCCCTCAAGATGCGCTTCATCACAGCAACAGCTTGTGCACGTATTCCAGCGTCAGCATGCAATGTCAAGCCTGCACAGAAAGCATTGCAATATCATGTCTAGCAGCCAGATGTGCCCAGCTTTGATTTGCGATTGAAGCGAATTGCTGTGAATCGTGCAAAATGTGTACTGTTTTTGCTTTCTTTCAAGACAGCAATCTTGCACATGCTGGGTCCAGGTCTTGAAACGACAAAAATCTAACATCAATACACGAGGATGACTGGAAGTGCAGGATGCTGTGGCAAACCTGGCAGATCTTCACAGAGTCTGGGGCCAGACCAGTGCTCGGGCATGGTGAAGGGCACCAGGCGCAGGGCCTGAGTGAAGACTGGCAGCCCGGCCACCTTCTCCTTGGGAATAAGCTCCAGCAGTGGCCTATTGAGAAGCAGATTGCAGTGGTGACGGGTATAGTAGTGATGTCAGTTCAAACGCTCAACATCGATTTTGGATTCTGTGTGAGCTGCGTGTGTTGAGATACCATGACAATGCAGTGTTGAAATGCTTGACCAGACAGTAAGGGGGAAAGGGAGGGTTCAGTTACCAAAAGAAGAGTTTGTGCTTACTTGTTGGTGTTGACAGTCCTGTAGCTGCCAAAGAAGACTTGGCATTGTTGCAGAACTTTGGCCAGCACAAGAGACACCTTGGTAACTTCAGATGGAATGCCATATGCGTCCAGAGGATGGGAGCCATTGCGAATCATTTCAAGCAGCTGAGCTTCTGTCACCTCATCTGAGCTGTCACCACGTGCCTGCATACATTTCAAAGTCCTGCACATCTTCCCACATTGAAGCACAAATACAGTGTTGATCACACTCTTGTCATGGCACATGCTCCTGTGGGAATACCACACACAACCCTCCTGTCACAAGTCAACCTACTGTACACCCCTTGTGATAGGCATGCAGCACATACTTCAATGCCTGAAGCCTGCTTCCCGGCTGCACGGGCTGGAGCAGTCATAAAGATGGACAGCAGAGCCTTCAGCCCAATCATGATTGCCTCCCAGTTGCCATCTGAGCTGATGAGCTCTATGATGAGGCTGCCCACAGCAAAATCGGCTGCACCATGGTCTGCAATGGTCACGCAGATCTGGCGCACAAGGTCCTGCAGCAGTAACCATCTCTGGACTTTCAAAGCCAACTTGACCACATTGCTAGGAAAAGCCACAGTTAGGCACACAGCTGCACACATGCCATGCAGCAGAGATGAAGGTAGATGGAACAGCATTGGAATTGCGCAACAACGTACACGTGTAACAGTTCTTGCTTTGTGTGTAAGCTTAGTGACACTCTGTGCACTATGACAGTGCAGCTTGCCTGTTGTTCTGGGAAGCCCAAGTTCCCCTTGCGCAAGTTAAGCAGAATGGGCTTGTTGGCTTTGGCAAGCCAGCGGTGCACTTTGTCCTGGGTGAGGCGGGGGCCCAGTCTAGCCAGGTAGCTTGTCATGGCCTGGTGCAGGCAGGTCAGCACCAAGGTGCGAAGCAGTTTGTCCTGCATTTCCCAGGTACATTGCAGTCATGGGACACTGCAGAGCAGCATTCATGCCAGCAACTACAGACTCAGCTGGCATGCCTCCAGTAATTCTAGCTGTATGCCGGCAGCTAAGGGACATATGTGTCCAGCATGTGGCCAGCATGAGCATCAAAACGCAGCTTCTTTGAAAGAAGGAGATAGGTTTGTGAGTTCAAGACACGCATGGTTAACAGCAGCCAGTCACAAACTGTATGTGTGGCTGTTATTTGTCTGTCACTCTATGTGCATAGTTGCTTGCCTTGAGTTGCCGGTGCAGGTTGTCAACCAGGGTGTCCACATACTGGCTAAAAGTATTGTTCTCCTCCATGCAGATAAGGTATGTGATCAAGGGGTATGCAACTGCTGCATGCTTGCTCTGCCTTGCCGTCCAGTTTGCAAGCTCTGTACGCATGGTGGTGATGGTATGGAACCAGGCCTTCAGCAAGGCTGGGTCCAAGCTGGAAGCCACAGACCTGCAAGACATCAAGGTTGCTTCTTCAGTCTGGCGTAAATGGAGACATGCAATGCACAAGCTGTCTGACAGCAGTGCTGCAGGAGGTTGGGACCTATGGAGGATGCAGATGCATGAGCTTTCCAGCGCATGTTGTATGCATGTTGCTGCATGTTGTATACAGTTTGTGTTTTGAGGACCTCAGCAAACAATATCGCCTTACTTTAGGATCCAGTGAGTACACAAAAGGAAGCATCAGGAAATGGTTTGAGGCTCTACCTTGGCAAGTCTGCCTTGACATTGTCGGCCAACATAGCAGCCAGCACCTCACACAAAGCATGCTGCACTTGGCTCTTTCTGACAGGTGCTACATGCTTGAGTGGGTGCGCCTGTCTCAGGAAGTCAGTTGATGCCTTCAACTGCAACATCAAGGTCAACAAATTCAGCATGCACCTTTGACAAGCAAAGTGACTTGCACAGTATGTGCAGCTTTGCCAGACAAGGTGCTAAGCCTCCTCTGCCATGATGAAAACATCTCATTCACACTGTTGACAAGTGCATTTGGCACATTGTGACAGCTCACCACCAGAATGACAGACCATTGTGACAGCAAACACAGGCATGTGGATGGCGTACATCAGCATTGGTTGAGACTGGAAGGGTGATGCGCTTCATGCCCTCACACATCTGCAATATTTCTTGTCTAGCAGCAGTAGCATCAAGTCTGATGCGAGCTTCCAGTTCCTGCAGAACCCAATGTTTGCTGAGAGTGATCCTGACAAAACCAAAGCAGGTGTACCAGTCATGTGACCAACAGTATCACCTGATGACAGGAAGCATTAGCCTGATATGCAAAAGTGTAACATGATTATCAGCTTTACTGCTTTTAACAAAGGAACAGCAAGTAGAGCTTTAGGGCAGGACTGGTTCAAGTATTGGTCTGGAGGTGCAGCAACTATACATTCATGGAGTGATGTGCAGATACCTTGAGGAAGCGTGCTGTGATGACAGGCAGGCGAGTTTTCGCCATTGCTCCTGTGATGTCCGCACCAAGAGATGTGACCTGCAGGATGCACAGGCTGACTGTGACTCAATATTGCAAAGCAGGGGCAGGTCAGTTGCTTGGCTTTATGCCCACTGCTCAGATGCATCACTCAACGGCATCAACGACACCACAATGCCAAAGATTGGGCAGCATCTCACACCTTTTCTCGAGCTTTGATGAGGTCGCTGAACTTTGGCTCAACATACGTCTCTGCATTCAGGGCCCAATCAAATGCCAGTCGCTCCAGAGCTTCAGCTTGACGGCCTGAGAGCCCACTGCTGCCTGGTCCAACTAGCTGATGTGACGCTTCCAAGAAAACAGCTTCAACTGCCAGCTGCAACAGCCACGCATGGTTTGACAAAATGATGGCAATATTTCCTCTTCAAGTTGCCAAACATGTCAGATGTCATGCATGAAGCGCATGCATATGTGCATGATCATGCGTGACACAGGGATTACACCAAGTAGTCTTGCTGCACAAGTGTACCTTTTTTCTGAGGACCACCAGCTCTCCCCCCAACCTTTGAGCCTGACTTTCTGCATCTTTTCGCCAGGCAAGCAGAGCATCCAGGAGTGGCATGGCAGCATGCTGAGCCACCAAGTTCAGGCCGTTTAACACCTTCTCATATACCGGATCGTAGGGACTTTCGCCTCGATCCTGTGATCAAGTAAGGCTTCGGTTGAGCCAAGACAATCGTGTTCAACCAATCGACGGTTGCACTTAACAGAGCTTGAAGTGCGACACAACCACTGTGTGCGACATACGCAGTGATCAGGCACACACTTACCAGGGGTGTGGCAGCGTCGACCCTGGCTTTGGCAAGGGTCTTGAATTGCAGCAACAATGTGTCGGCTACCGGAGGTAGAAACATGTGCGATGCCATATACTTGATGGGTAACGCGAGCGTCAGAACAACATTGCACAGTCATGCATGCCGCAAAAACAGGATCAAGGGCAGCTGAATGGTGCTGGGCGCATCCGCCGTCTTTGTGGATAGTGATAACACCCTGCAGATACGGTTGCGCACATCGTGGCGATGAGCCGCAAGGTTTGCATGGCAGAAGTGCTAACAAGTGCAGCAAGAAGAAGACCAGATTTGCATCTTGCAAAGTCAAACCAGCTTGATAGCTTTGCGACTCACATCACCGTGATCTCCTGTGTGAATGCAAGTTGGATGCAATTCCGCCTTGACTTTGACAGAAGCTGTATGTCGTATCTCGAGAGCACCAAGATGGTGCCCCGTTACGCTGCTTCTGTAGCTTCACCTGATCAACGCACCTGTGAGGACAGCCTGCGAACAGGCAAAATTGTACATTGAGCAACTGCATGTGCAACACAAGCAACCTCAATGTCTAGTGTAAGCTTGGCAGAATCAGCAGCACTGGTCTTGCACTACCTTGAGGGCAGTGGCTTCTGCAAGACAGCTGGAACTTTCAGAAGGTACAACCTAGCTATTGTGGTTGCAATGTCGTCAGGTCCAAGCTGTAGTTGGCAAGTCATCACAGAGGATATTTGTACGTCCTGAATCAGTGCATTCAGCCCTAACAGTCAAAAACCTGAGTTTGCAGACCTTGCTGCAGAGAGGCAAGAAAATTGTTGATATCAATTGTCACTCCTCCGAGTGTGAAGTCACTGAACACCATCCTCAATGAGTTTGTCCAGATAAAAGAGGATGAAATCAAGAGAAAAGAATTTGCAGAAGCGAATCCTTTAGTGAACGATTTGCTGGCAGTCATAGACCGGCATGTAGGCCAGTCAACCAGTCAACCCAATGAGATGCCACTTCCAGCTGAAGCACAGCATAATCAGCAGTCACATCAAACTGTTGCCACAAGCAGGCAAGAAGATGCCATCATTGGCGCAGCAGATGTCCAAGCATGTCAGCAGCCCGTGGCTCAAGTGGCAAGTACTGCTGCTGAGCAGAATGCTACACCTATGTGTCAGAAGCCGCCGCTTCCTCTGCCAGCACTTGCCAGCAGGCATCCATCCAGTAGCCAGCACAGGAAGGGTGCTCCTCGAAGAAGAATTGAGCAGAGCAACAAAGTACCATCCCCTATCAGCAGAGTGACTGTTCTTGCACCAGGTGCGGCCTTTACAACTGTCCTATGAACATGGCAACAACCTGTGTGTTGTGATGTGAGGTACCTTGCAAGTTTATTTATGTCGCTTTGCCATGACAGCATGCCCATCCGCCTGCAACTGCGTGTGACAGACAGATATGTTTCATGTATCTGCTGTAAGCAGTTGTGCTGCTTTGATCTTCCATAACATGCAACAGTCAGCTGCCAGACATGAGCCCCACAACAAAGATTGATCCAAATGTAGCCATGATACACTGATGCAGGGAGTGCTGCTCAAGGTGCATCTGCCAACAAGTGGATGGACCTGCCCATGACTGATGACGGGCTGTCTTGCCTCATGCATGATGATGCCTTCCAGGTATGTCACACCTCCTGAGAAATGCTTTGCTGGGCACCATGTGTTGTCACAGTTCTGAAGCATTCGCAACCTCCTCAAACGGGCAGTCGATGCTCATCTGATGCATTATGAAGATCTTCCTAAGAAGGACAACTAAAGCTGTTCTGTTGCAGCTGCTACCATACACCTCCACCTCTAGTTTACAAGTTCATCATGTCGCAATCACTTGAACTCTATCATCAACTTCACTGTCTGGGTTGACAAGTGGTGCTGTGTCGTGCAGCAACGCTTTGCTGAAGGCTTGGCTACACATCTCACCTCAGGAACAGATCTGCACAGCAGCATCAGTCATCAGTATGACGACGTGCTAGCTGGCTTGCCTGCAGACCCCAACATGGCCGGCCTCCTGGAGCCCCTGGTTCTGCCTGCAGAGGCCTATCAGATTCCTCCACACCTGCAAAGAACGCCATATCAGCAGGATCAGCATCAGCCAGATAGCGCCTGTTTTGTGGGTGTGGCGCAACAGCCTGCTCCCCTTGACTTCTCTCATCCTGCTTTAGGCAGACCAGGACAACCACAGGCTCCCAGTCACCAGCTAGCCTTGCCTGCTTCCAGACTTGCCCTTTCTGCAAATCAGGCTGAATGCACAGGTCTACCGCAGGCACATAGATCCGGTGTTGCAGTGCAGCCAGACGGGCAGCAGGTGCTAGCAAGTGCTGATCAGCTGCGTCTGTGTGAAGCGCAGCAACTTGAACACCCTGCTACGCTTGCTGATGCTGTGGATCACAATGCAACAGATGAGCAGCAGCAGCTGTGTTGGGAGCAGCCAGAGCAGGAGCATGAGGATAGTATGCCTCAAGAGTACCATACGGCAGACATGCTTGCCTCACACGACGTCATGGAAGCGGCAGCCTTGCCACAGAGGGCAGCAACAAATGTTTTGCCTAGCAATGCTAGCAATGTACTTCAACAGGGCAGAGCACAGGCTCAGGCATTGTCTGCTGTCAAATCAGCACAGCGGGAGGTACAGGCTGTCAGAGCATTCATACCTCAGGCTGCTCAGGGCACAAAGGTGGACTCACCAGGCATGCCCGCACCAGCAGTCAGAATAATTGGCCAGCAGAACACAGCGCTGCCTGATCTCAGCAGCTGGGGGCAAATGGGGATGCCTGGTGCACCAGCCTTGCTGGCAGACAGTCATCCAGCTGAACCACAGAAGACAACTTGCTGGCAGCAGCAGCGCAAGCATGCTGGTGCTGCTGAGCAAGCAAGTCTAGACAGCCTGTATGCCACTATCTTCCCCAACCGGCAGGCTACCCAGCCACCAACTGGTAGGCTTCTTTGCAGGCTGACCATGACCTACTTTTGATAGCTGACAGCTGAGTAACAAAACTGTGTGTGCTGGCTTACAGCCTATCTGCCGGTCATCTGTTGGCAAACTGTCGATGTGCTGCAGCATGTAATTGCATAAGTTTGCAACACTCCAAGCCTTTAGTGATGCAGTAAGCATGCAGCGTACAATGAAACATGTTGACATTTGTCTGAGTGTGCTTCCTTGCTTGTTTTCAGGTGCAACACAGCTGTCCAGCGCTTTGGCAACGGCTCTGGAAACAGTGAAAAGTAACAGTGTCCAGGCTATGCAGCAGCAAAATGCACTGCCTGGGCCATCCAACTTGCATGACAGCAGACTCAGTAACAGGGTAGCCGAGCCTGCTGTTGGCCAGAACAGGAAACAGCAGCAGGGGTATGCAAGATTGCCTGCCCACCAGCAGCCTGGCAGTGGCACTCCATTCAGCAGTGATGGAACCGACTCAAGTGGCTCTGATAGGGCAGTGCGTGCCTTTGAGCAACAGGGCCACAGCAGCATGGACCAGCGGCTGCAGCAGGCAACACACAAGCATGCCCTTGATGTTGGTGGCAACGGCATGCAAGAGCCAGCGGCGCTTGTGTGGGGCAAAAAACAGAAACGCAGACGAGCATCTCCTGCTGAGTCACACCCAGCTGACAGCCATGCTAGCAAGGCTCACCCTGCGTCGGCTAGAGTCAACAGGGTCTCACAGGGGCAGCAGCAATCAAACCCCCGTCAAGTGCTAGCAAGCTTACCTGCCAACCAGATGAGAGAAGGTGAGCCTCAAGGTATCTGCACTGTTTGTGAAGAATTGCTTCTGAGCATGGTCATTCTGATGTGCATGCACATCATTCATTGCAAGCTGTATCACTTTGTGCTGCAAGTTTGCCACCTATGGATATGCATTCTAATCATGTCGTAACATGTTGAGAAATCACAAATACCACATTCATATCACACGTTAACACTTGTCTTCATGCTGCTTTCAAAATCTGTACACACATTGCTGCCATTGCTGTATATAGGTTACCTAGCAGCGCCCAATGTTGTAAGTCAGAGTGCTGCTTTGGATGCACTTCCTGCCAAGGTTCCTCTACAGAGTGGTATACCTTTTGACCCCAACGCAATAGAGGCCTTCATCAAGTCTCTACACGCAAGAGAGTAGCTTGGTTACTTTCAGTACTAAACAGCTCACGAGCTGCTGCACAGAGTCTCTGCGTACAAATGTACCATTACATTACATTACAGTTTAGTTTGTATCACAGTAGTTTATATTGATGCCAGACTTGATCTCAGTCTGTTGGCCAATTGGCTTTTGAGAATATTTTCTGAATTGCACTCTGCATTATGACTGCCTTTTCTGAATTGTATAGCCCTGTATAGCTGTGTGCACGTCCAACTTGAAAACCTGTTTGTGGGTGTTTGCTGCTTGTGTGTTTTGCGCGGTTTCTATCTTCAGGTTGCATTTCACGGCACACTTTATAAGTCACAGAGTTCTGACATAATCATGTTAGAAGCAAAACAAACTTCAGAGTTCAGAATGATGTCTGAATAAGACGTACATTACACACAGTCTTTGTCATGTACACCAAGTAAGATGTTAGTACCTTCGGTTGCTGTCAGTGCAAATGGCACAGCAAAGATGCATGCACAAGTTCATGTAGCATCACTGCTCCTTCACAATCTGCATGCATGTCGCACCATTGGCCTTGACGCTGTCACTAGACTGGCTTGATGGCAGAAGCTGTACCCCCATGATAAAACCCATAAACAAGACAAACTGCACACCAGACAATTTTCATAGCCACTTTAGCATTGTGCCATAGTTTGAAAGCGCTGCAGGGCAGACAGTGCTGACCTACCTTGTGCACACATTGTCATGCCAAAGCACAAGGAATCAGCATGACACATGGCAGACCTTGCAATACACACTGGACAAGCAACCTGCTTACCAGTATCAACGGCGTCAACCAACTCCAAATTGGCCAGAGAGCGGTGAGAAATCTGCACATTCATCAGGTATGTCCTGAAAGCTGATTGTGGCGTTGACAAAAGCATCACAATGGTGACGCTGCTCATGATCAAAGGAGCAGCTCATGCATTGCATTGAAAGTTGATAGCGCAGTAATGACTTGAATCTTGTCACGAAGAGATACTTTGCACAATCAAAAGATGAGTGAGTGCTCAGGTGCTCACTTGACTTACCCTATTGTTGCAGACAGTCCTGCAGCTGTGCCTATGTGGATTGCAACAGGTGAGTTGTATGTGATGTTGCCAACAGGCTCCTGCGAGGATTTAAGCAATGGCCCCCTTCATCGGCAGGAATGAGGTTGTAGTACCTGGCAGCGTGACTATGAGCAGAAGCAGCAGCCAGCAGTGACATTCAACAACTGCTTTACCAGATGGCAAGATACAGGAAGATAAGCATGTTCACGCCTAAGCCAGCAAGACCAAAGTAGTAGCCTTTTCTGCAAGTCATGACCGTTAAGTCAGGACCACTACCACTACGACTGAAAGGCTGGATCACTCTGACAGACAAGCATTGCAACAGGGCAACAAGGAAATGCAAGTACCTCCATACGCTGGGGTGGTACAAGACCACTGTGATCAGGTCATGTCTGCCATTGTCATAAACAAGCACAACACTCGCCAAGAACACCCAGATAAGACTTTCAGCCTTGGACATCACTCACTGAGTTTTGTTGGCTGCTAGTGTGGGAACAGTTTATTGAGACCTGGCAAGACAGCCAGGGATCCTGACCAGAAGCAGCCTCTCAGGCGTTGCTCGGAATGTCTACGGGACACGGCTTATGATTACCCTGAGCCAATCGCCCGTGCAGCTCCGCTGACACGCGACCCTGCCATGTAGGTCTTGGCAGGCACGGGCCGATCACACAACGATCGCTCGTTCAATACCAGCCCTGCAGGTAAACACAGGCCTGGCCTTGGCTTTGGCACTGGTACGCATGCATTGATCTGAGCGTCCGCCTGGCGATGATTGCCAAGGTTTCATGAGCAGCATGTATAGGCTCCTGTGCTTGCATGGCCCATAGGTCGGCAACAATTTTGCAAATGTGAGAAATTGCACATGCATTGAGCAGGGCTTTTGACTGCTGTATGTGGTCCTATGTAGCATAATGCAGTTGCAGGCAGTTTTTCTATTCTTTGCAGTGCTGTAGGCACCCAGCAGACCTGGGTGAAGTAATGCTCCTGTAGTATCCTGGCAAAGTTTCCCTTGTATGTATCCAGCCACCACAGGACACAAAACACTTGCTTGTTGAGATGCACAGCTCGGATGGTGGTTTCAGGCAATTTTAGTGAATGATGGCATATGGCACAGCAGTTATGTCAAGAAATCTGTGTGTTTTGTAGTGGCCGTGCAGTAGGCCCAGAGGTTTCAGGTTACAGGCTGCTGCAGCACATATGCTGAAAGCAGCAACTTTTCTGGCCATGCAGTGCAATTATTGCTGCCTTCAGAAGCAGCAAACAGGAAGGCTGCAGACATTGCAGCAGTGTATTGACCTTACCGTGGCATGCGCAAAGCCATATCATCTTGCCTTGCAGCAGATGGAGGTCAAGACAGCAAAAGCAGCTCAGTGATCACTGCATCAAAGAGTGTCATCCAGGACACTGTCAAGGACAACCAATCAGTTTCGTGAGGTGGGACCAGACTCTGCAAGACACCTCTGCTTGGAGACGTCATTGTGTGCCAAGGCAGCCACAAAAGTGTGAGGTATTGATGTCGTCGATGCTGAGAAAAATGCCAGATTTCACTATGAGCTGGTTGCAGCAGAACTGTCTCACGCTTGGCTTCATATCAATCGATCTCACGCAACCTGCTTGGATGTCCAGATCTGGTGCCAAGGGTGCGTAGCAGCAGTAATTCCAGCTGTTTTTAAAAGTCAAGTGTAGCAGTGTTCTAGCAATAAGTGCATGAGCGCATGCAGCAAGCTTTAACAGTCAAGCTGTGTGAGTCAAGCATAGCAAAGATACTGTGATGTATCAGTGAGAGGCAGCAGCTTTGTTTTACATTTACTATCAGCAGGTTTTCAAGCATTACACATTCGCCAGATGGTACAAAATGGTAACCACAAGTGACATGAAATGATGGGTAGACTGTACAGGTTGTCAAAGTCTGAGGTGATGTTGACATCTGGCTTGAGCGGAGGATGCATACAACAATGGCATGTGTGGAGACAGGTAGACTACGAATGTTCACAAAGCAGCCACTACATGCCTCTTGTAAAACACATTGGCTTTTAGACCATGGCCCAGAGACGGTTGCTCTAAAGTGGTGTCCTGATGTATACAGCTCAATTGAGGCCGCTGTTTCAATGACATCCTGTCACTCATTACTTCTTGATGCAGTTGCCTCCCGAAAAGCAGACAATTAGGAAGATCACAAAGATCAAAATCAGGATGACAAGTACGACAAGGATCTTCATCTTCATATTCTGCCACCACATCTTGCTGCGTAGTTGTCGTCCTGTTTTGTGGAACTTGTCCGCCTGCACTCATTACCACTGCTTTAGACGGCCACTCAGCAACAACACTTCCCTGATGTAAGCCTGAAGTTCAATTTGTATAGCCTTCGTTTCGCAGATGCCATCTTGTCTAATTTGGGTAGACATGATGGCATGTCTACCCAAATTAGACAAGATGGATGCACCATGACATGATTGATGGGAGAATGTGCCAACAGCTTGCTCTGATTGATGGAAAACAGCTATCTCAGTGACAACGCAGGACGTCAAGTCAAGCGCCCAAAAAGCATGCCGGTGTGTTTAGCCTGCTACACCAGTTGGTGCAACTCCATGGCTTAAATAAAGATCTGTGGCACCCAGACATGGTCATGCCTACGCCAACTCAAGCAAAGTCATGCTATCTCTGTTTGTGTGCAGCATTGCAGTCTATGCTGCAGAGAACTTAGGGCAGGCAAGTTTTGCCATGCAAAACCATCTGGTCAGCGGAAGCAGATTGTCTTTGCGCTTGACCCTAGCAAGGTGTGATTTGTCAAAATTACCACCAGGGACCTACTTGAAAGCGAAGGTTATCAGTCTTGTCTACCAGCAGCTCAATCTTCTCGCCTCGCTCCAACACTCGCTCTATGTTGTCCACCATGATGTTCTTCACCTCATCCACCTATGAGAAGTGCAGCTCAATAGCTGCTGCACCGCCCAAAATCACCTGAGACTGCATGCAGCTGAGTGCATGCTGCAAACAGCATTGCAATGCTGCTGTCTTGCCATATGCAACACATGGAAGCATCTGTCCTAAATGCATGACAGGGAGGTAACCCATGCCACGCAGGGAATATACGGCAGTGTATGGTGTATCAGGCCACACACAACAGGTATGCAGCATAACCAAGACAGGCAGATGACAAACCTTCTTCTGCACAGCTGCCACTTTGGTCAACTCCTCTGGGTGCTCCATGCAGTAGTCCATATGCATCTTGAGCCGTGGTCTGCACAAGATGAGTCACTCAGCAAAGCAACAGTGTCACCGTGGCTGAAATGAGAGCCTCGCAGTCACTCACCCGAAGACCTTGTCCAGGCTGTGCGCAGGGGAGGTTCTGCCCTTGTCTGCATATTTCTGCTGAAACTCTTCCCTGACCTTTTCCAAGAAGGCAAATGGCACTTGCCTACCATAGCCTTCGTCAGCTACCACCAGAAAGGCTGCAAGAGAGGGGCATGTCAGTGCCTCACTACATCAGAAGCAGCAACAAACGAAAGCCATCGAGCAACTTCGCGACTCACTGAAGCCACCGTCTACAAGATAATTGAAGGTGTGACGATCGCAAGTGAACGTAAACTTGCTGTTGTCTGTGGGACACTTTTCAAGACACTGAATTGCCACCGTGCTGAAGTTGCCTGTGTATGAGGTGTAGTCAGCCAAGACTGTGGTGCCTCGCGACACAAAGGCGTAGATCAAAGGCATCCTGACGACCTTTTCAAGACGACTTTGATCTTCGAGTTGTTAGTGAAACGTGTGCTGCCGTAGTCTGAAACTTCATGTCAGGGCTGGGCTCGCGCCAGGTAGCTTTGTTTTGCGAAGGTATTAGTAAGCTGAAGATGAGGAACGGAATCGCCCAGAAAGACTCGCTTAACGACTCTTGATATCGACTATTTGTTGGTTTCAGACTGTTCAGACATGTATTTTCTGACCAGGTCACTGACAAGTCTGGCACGTATGTACAACCAGACTGGTTAGCTGAGCATGTAAAATCCTTCTCCTCCTCTGACTGCGTGACTCACAGACAGTTGCAAGGCCGCAGGCGCACTGTGAGGTCATTCTGTGAGCAAGTCACTTTGATCATCTTTCAGCAGTCGACACACTATGATAGGTGACACTTTGTGTTTAGGCACCTGTAAAGTGAGGGTTGCACTGCATCCCCTTTGTGTCCTTAAGGAGCAAGCTTGCAAGCAAAACTTGTCACTTGAAGCCTATGCTTCACGCACAAGCGTGTCATTCTGGCCAGCAAGAGCTCCCTCAGGTCAACTATGTCAGCTTGTCAGTTGCATCAGCTGACAGCGTTGTTGCTCAAACAGGGACTGGAGATGCTGTATCTGCCCTTGTGCGTCTTGCAGTTGTGTTTTTAGGACAGCATGGGCATCTTCCTTCTTTTGCAGCACTTCTCTGAAGCGCACATGCACAGCGTTCATCTCTTGCAGCTTCCTCTGACTGTATCCTGCGACCTGCACACAAGTTGCTTTGCTCAGTATGCTTTCAAGACATTCAGCAGCAGAAGGTCACCATGACAACCAACTTTGGCACCCTTTCAGCATTTCCCAAGGATGTCTGCATGCACACAGAAAGTATGCCCAATCTGGCTAAGCATACTACACCCTGGCAGGTCCAGGAGCATGATATGAAGAGAATGCAAGCGACATGTCAGTTTGCACCAGACGCTGCTGGGCAGATCATGCACCTGCTTCTCATGCTCAGCCTGCATACTCAGTGATTGCTCATGCCAGCTCTGTTGTTTGTCAGCAAGCGCAACTTTCTGCTGCGTATTGGCAGACTTAGCAGCTGCTTGCTCCTCTTGTAGAAACTTGACACTTCCAGTGAGCTCTGCATTACTGAGCTGGGCCTGCAGACACCAATGCACCAGGCTGCATCCCGTCATGCAAGTTGCCATATGGCATACGTGGGACAACATGAGCTTGCAAAGATGTGCATGCTTATTAGGCGGGGCAGCGTATGCCATGCACATGAACAATTTTCAAGCCGCACTCTGCCAAGCTACAATTTTGTGCTGGTAGGCTGTGTGTGTTCAGATGCAATGCAACACATCATACATGACTGAGCTTGCCACTCTCAGGTATGGCAGCAGTCGGAGCAAAAGCAAAACTGCAAATGCCAGTGTAGGGACTAACATGCTGATGCTTGCATCTACGGTGCATGCTTACCTGTCTCAGCTCAGCAACTGTGCTGCTGGTCGTCTCCTGCGCATCACGCAAGCTATCCTCAAGCTCCTGACACTGCACAGACCTAAGCATGCAATGCAAGCCATGGGTAATATTAATCTTAAGAGCCTGGTCAAGTAGAACAGCTTGTCACATAATAAGTACAGTGAGACCATGTTGGTGACAAAGGTGCATGGCAGTTGCATCAGCATAAGTGTAAGCACTATTGACTTACATGAATGAGAATCAGGAATTCTGGTGCAGAACAATACAGGACCAAAAGCTGCTTGATCATCTGGAATTGCGCACCTGGAGTCACATATTGCTTCTGCCGCAGCAGTAGCCTCTGCGGCCTCTCTCCTGACAGCTTGGATTTGTTCTTCACACCACTGTGCAGCTTTCAGCTCATTGCTATGTTGCTCTGCTTCCCACTGTACCTGCTGATGTGCCTGCAGGAGTGAGCCAACTTCGCTTGCAATGCTGGCAGTGACCATCTAAACGCAAAACTGCTGTGCAATGTGCTGCTAGGCAAGTGCGCATCTTACTGCAATTGCGTGTGATGTTATTGCTGTGTACAGATCTGTGCTCTGGATGCAAGGCTGAACATCTTGGCCTATGCTTATGACACAGGCTTGCCTGCAAATGCTTCTGTTCGCTCAGCTGATGCTGCAAGGCCAAAAGCTGCTGAGTATGCTGCTGCTGGAGGTCAATAGTGTCACTGCTCAGATTGGCATGCTGCTCTTCAAGCTGTTTAGCAAGCCTGTCAGCCTTGGCTTGCAAGACGCGCTGGGCACTGCACTGTGCTACATGATATTTTGACCGATGTCATTGGAAGAGATTTGTACATGTATACTCACACAACTCTGCTGGTACACAGGGTTATGCTGACTGGCAGCTGACACACAGAAAAGGGCTGCTCTGAGCAACAACGTTTCTGCTCAGTATGCTTGACACACATTGCAATATGTGAAGCTGCACATGCATCTTATCAGCAGGTTAAGTACCGCTCATACTGCTGTCGGATCTTGCCAGAGCGCTCATTTGCTTCTTGCAATGATGTTTGCAACTTGGAAATCTTTTCCAAGTAGGCCTCTTCCTGTTGTTGAGCTTCATTCTGGTGCTGTAAGTAGGCCAAGTTCTCCAACTGAAAGCCAATGCATTGAATAAGAAGCGTTCACACAAGTGCAATGCTGATGCTCACAATCAGCTTGTGAGCATGTGTTATTTGTTGGCAATCAAAGCAAAAGAAAGTGCGATGAAACAACACCCCTGAGTTGCACACCTGCTTTGCAGCTCTGCGAACACCCAGCACCTGCTTCTGCTCAGTTTTCAGAAGCTGAACCTGAGATCGCAAAGATTCATAGGCTTCTGCGTTAATGCCTGCGTAAGGTGTGTGGTAAGTCGCTCAGTAGCGCTTGGACAGAAAAGCAGATGCAATACCTGGCTTGAAAGCGGCAGCTGCAGGTGACTCCGTTGCCATGACTTTGGTCGGCGCTTGATTTCAATGTGTTTTAAGACACCACAATCGACTTGCAATACCCTGGCTGTTAACACATGCTTTTGAACTCTGAATGAATCTAAATGCTGAAAATCTGGTATGCAGGGTAGTGTTGCGTCTTGCAAAGCGAAGGCTGAGCAGTAAGCCTTGCAAGTTTGAAGATGGCCTTTCGAAGGGCAGCCGGCGCCTTGGCCTTGAGGGCAGCTCGGTCATCAAGGTCGTACAACACTGTTTCCAAGTCCGTTGCTGCTGCGGTCGAAGTTCCTGCCTGCTCAGCTGCCAAGCCCCAGGTCCATCTCAGCAGATGCTTTTCTGCGGCTGCTGAGCCAGCACCGGCCCCATCCGCAGTCAAGGGATATGTGACTCAGGTTGACTTTTTCCACTGTTTCAACACGGCTTTTCGATAGCTAAATTTGTATATGAGCTTGGAGTGCTCATCGTCACGAGATGAGTTGTCAACAACTTTGTTAACACTGGTGCTTTTTGCAGGTCATCGGAGCTGTTGTTGATGTGCAATTCGAAGGGGAATTGCCATTCATCACAACCGCATTGGAGGTAGAGGACCATGATGTACGACTCGTGCTGGAAGTCGCGAATCATATGGGAGAGAATACAGTTCGTACCATTGCCATGGACACTACTGACGGTCTGGTCAGAGGACAAGTTGTCACAAGTCAAGGCCAGCCTATCACGGTGTGTCGCCTTTTCTGTTCTCAATAGGCGTAGGCCCCTGCTGTGCTTCAGATCTGCACAGATGACAAGGACAAGTTTGCAAGCATGCATGACTTGCTTTGCAGGTTCCAGTGGGTCGAGAAACCTTGGGTCGCATCATGAACGTCATTGGTGAACCAGTGGATGAGTGTGGACCCATTGGTAAGACTTTGTTTTGCTCTTGCAAAGCTTGCACTTTTGGCACCTTTGGAAAGGCCCACTAGCAGGCCTGCTTCTGCAGAGGCAAAGCACTTCTTGCCAATCCACAGAGAAGCCCCCTCTTTCCAGGATCAAGGAACTGAGCAGGAAATTCTTGTCACCGGGATCAAGGTGACGATCTGCAGCTCAACCATGCTGTGCTGAATCTGCAGCTTTTTTATAGAACACATGATGCCAACAGAGCTGTGGTTTTAGGTGGTGGACTTGCTTGCTCCCTACCAGAGAGGAGGCAAAATTGGATTGTTTGGTGGCGCTGGAGTCGGCAAGACTGTGTTGATCATGGAGCTGATCAACAATGTTGCCAAAGCTCACGGTGGGTGTTTTGCAGTCAGCTCCTTCATCACATCAGAGGCTGCACTCTGTCGCACTTTCAGTTGTCTGAGAATTCCAAACTTGTCATGCAGGTGGTTTCTCTGTGTTTGCTGGTGTCGGTGAGCGAACACGTGAGGGCAATGACCTGTACAAGGAGATGACTGAGTCTGTAAGTGTTCTCTACATGTTTACTTTATGGTCAAAACCACTCAACACAAAGTGTATCCTCAAGACCTGAACGCAAGTCGACACTATGACAGTTTTGTCAAATTTTCTACTGCATCAAGTATATCGGCAACATGCCACAACTCTGGTATCTGCATTGGCTTCATTTAGCCGTGTTTGGCCTATTGTACATGGCATACCCCGTTGATGTCAGCATAACACCTCATCCCGGCCAAGGCTAAGGCCCTACCCTGTGATGGGACATTGGCTCTTGATCTGGTATCTGCATGCCATCCATGTATCTTGGCCTGCCCCTGCAGGGTGTGATCAAGCTGGGTGACAAGGCATCTGAGTCCAAGTGCACGCTTGTGTATGGACAGATGAACGAGCCACCTGGTGCTCGTGCCCGTGTTGCATTGACAGGTAATGGTTTTGCCTTTTTGCTGGTCATGAATTGCACTTCAGACAACAAAAGCTAGCTTGTAATGCCTCAGCATGGTGTCACCATGAAACATCCAGGTCTACAAGCTTGTGCTACTCAGGGACCTATACAGGCAGCATTGTCTGTTGTACGCCTGCATCTGTGACTGGGGCAGCAACTTTCTCTCAATGTCTCCTGCAATACCACATCATACAACGCCTAAAATGCTGTGTGTCCTTGCAGGGCTGACTGTTGCTGAGCACTTCCGTGATGCTGAGGGTCAGGATGTGTTGCTCTTCATTGACAACATCTTCCGCTTCACACAGGTTGGTTCTGAGCCTTGTTTTGCCGCCAAAAATATCACCCATTTCTCGTCTTCTCTCAGCAAAGCACTGTTGGATCAGTTTTGCAAGACCAGAAATTGTATTACTGCATGCAGTTGAGGTGCGCCATGCTTTGCCATTTGCTTGTTTCAGGATACAGCTGTCTATGTTTTGCTCCTGTTGTCCATACGCCAGGCAACTGCCTTGCATGTCAGGAAGTCGGTCTGCAATGTTGCACAGGGATGTGCAGCAGCTTCAGCTGTGTTTTGCAGGCCAACTCAGAGGTGTCTGCCCTGTTGGGTCGTATTCCCTCTGCTGTGGGTTACCAGCCAACTCTGGCTACTGACTTGGGTACCCTTCAGGAGCGTATCACAACCACCAAGAAGGGATCAATCACATCAGTACAGGTAACTGGGCATGCCCATTTGCATTACATGAGTGCAGGTAGCCAAAATTGCTCATTTGCTCTACACCGGTACAGGTAGCTGGGCACACCCATCTGCATCTCTTTGCAATCACCTTCCACTCCCCAGTCACTAAGGTGGCTGCAAGAGTGTTGACAGTGTACCTTGCCTGCATACCTGACACCATGCTGTAGGTCACCTTTGATGCGTACTCATGTGCCTGCAGGCCATCTACGTGCCTGCTGATGACCTGACTGACCCTGCTCCTGCCACCACCTTTGCTCACTTGGACGCAACCACTGTGCTGTCACGATCCATCGCTGAGCTGGGTATCTACCCTGCTGTGGACCCCTTGGACTCAACCTCCCGTATGTTGAGTGCTCGTATTCTAGGACAGGAGCACTATGACACTGCCCGTGGTGTGCAGAGGGTGCTTCAGGTACAACCTTGACCACACAGCTTTGTGCAACATACATTCACGGAAACTAGCATGCTGTGCATTGAAGGGCAATGTGAAGTGGCTGCTTGCGGTCAATTGTTCAAGAAATGTACACAAAGAAGGCAAAGCCTGTGTGATATGATCAAGTGCAGACAGCAGCTGTGCTGAGAATGTATCTGGTATGTCTGCCACTGCTGAATGCACATGTGTTGCACACGGCAAGGCTCAGGCCAATCACATGAGAGGCATGTCTCCTGTGGATTTGTGACAACTCTGCTGTGCTGTGTTTTGCAGAACTACAAGAACTTGCAGGATATCATTGCCATTCTGGGTATGGATGAGCTGTCTGAGGAGGACAAGCTGACTGTAGCCCGT
>JAABUK010004994.1_pt1 | contig 21127 bp, 34 predicted proteins | sample 5559141 | NCBI WGS metagenome assembly JAABUK01 (sample SAMN10711869, study PRJNA513367) | rock metagenome | isolation source: Antarctica rocks | place: Antarctica: Victoria Land, Pudding Butte nord | collected 2016-01-03
TGCTGCTCTGCATCGCTCCTGGCAGCTCAAGCAGCAGCAGGAGGAAGAGCATCAGAAACATGTTCAGGAAGAGCGGCAGCAAGCTGTCAGAGCAAAGCAGCAGCATGAGCAGCTCATAGAGGTGCATGATCTGTTGACATCCTGTGGTGCTTGTTGAAGTGTTTGCGGTGACCAGTCATAGTCAGTCTATCTATTGTGCTCATCTTAGACACTGCAGACAGTGCTGGCTGTGCTGGTCCTTCCAGCATTTGGTTTTAGAAGAGCAGCATGTTGTATTGGTTGACAATGCTAGCTCTGTCACAAGGGTCCTCAGCAGTACTTGTGACCTTGGGCATGTGGCGTGCTTGCAGAAACGGCGCTTGGAGGTTGCTGCAGCAGCAGATGAGCGTGCACAGAGAGTGAGGGCTGCGCACCAGGCCAAGCTGGCACGTGCTGAGCAGCTGGCTGCAGTTGTGCAGCAGAAGAAGGTGGAGCAAACTGCTCAGCTGAAAGAGCGCAGCAAGCTGGTGACCATGAGGAATGAGGAAGTTCATCATAAAAGGTTGCTAGCCCCACACACATCATGTGTCTTTGCTGCTGTGCACATCACATTATTTGCAGCTGCTGTTCCTGCCTGCACAAACCACAGAGGCATGCTTGTGGGCAAGGCCAAATAATTGGTGGGGTCTGAGCAGCTGCATAAGTAGGTGTAGCTGAGGGTGACCCGTTGTGCAATTCCCTCAGAGCATGTCAAGCAGCAAGACCTCCCGTGGACCATTGCATGTCACTCATGGATGCTCTGCTGTTGTGTTCTGATGTTTCTCTTGCTGTGCAGTGAGCAGATTCTGGAAAAGAAGAAGCGTGCTCTGCAAGCCAAAGAAGCACTTGAGCAGGAGCACCTGCGCAATGTTGATGCTGACAAACAGGCCCGAGAAGCAGAACGCAATCAGGCTAAAGCCAGGCGCATTGCGGAAGCCCAGCGTGCTCAGCAGCGAGCTGCACTGGATCTGCAACAGAAGACTAACTACTTCCAGGTCAGCTCACTGCATGCAAGTATTCTTTGCACCCAGCCTCGTATCAGCATCAACCTATTTTAATGCTGATAAAGCCATGTACCATTTTGCAATGCAAGCAAGTCCCACAAAGGTAGGCATGCCTTATGGCTCAGAACCAAGTCTGTTGACTCCTGCAGCCTATCATCACCAAGCACTCTTGCATGTGCTTTCTGCTACAGACGGAGTACAGCTTCATGTCCGCCTGAAGCTGCCAGCCAGCAGAGCCTCCGTGAAGCTGTTTAATGACACAATCAACTTCTCCACTCTGCAACAGGCTGTCATGACTGCAATGCATGTTCTGACTAGGCGTGTCATGGCATGCTGCTGGATCACATCACTGCGTTGCCTTTCTCAAGCCGCTATAGTTGCGAATGACTACAGAGGAAGAATGCTGCTGAGGAGGCAAAGCTGTTGAAGAAGCAGGAGGAGTCTGAAGCGGTGAGGCAGGCCCACCGGGAGGAGGCACGCCTGCGAGAAGAAGAGACCCAACGCCGCCTTGAAGCCAAGGTACTTGTGCCTGTACTCACAGCATGGTGCTGAGTGCATTGCTGACATGCCAAATCCTGCCCCAGTCTAGGCCACAGCCTGTTTTCAAATGGCTGAGTGAACCTGCTGGGCAGACTTTGACACGTGCCTGCAACTTCATCTGCACAGGCTGACTTCTAACTATGGTAGTGGACACTTTAGAAGTTGATTGCAAAATCTGCTCATATGCAACAGCTGACATGCTGCCACAGAAGCAAATGGTGGTGGCTGGCATCACCAAAGTCAGCTTGTACACACAAAATGTTGCTCAACTTCCCCTCTGCCACTTTACAGACCTGGGAGAGCGCATATGACCTTGCATGTCAGGCTGCTTCATCACCTGCATGTGCTGCACCACTCCACGCATCTTGGCCTTGTCTGAGTGCGGCCATATAGCATGAACCAGGTGACCCTGTGTCATTACACACAGGCTAGACGTGATGCGGCAACCCGGGCACAGCTGTCACGCAAGACTGCCAACAAGATGGCCAGGGCAGACCTGATAGAGGCCCAGCGCCAGGCTCTGCTACAAGAGATGCAGCACATCCGCAAGGACATCCTCCAGCAGGAGTCCTGGCTCAGGGTAGGCCACTGCCCCTAGCTTGCCCTGCTTGTCATGTACACGCTGTAACTGCCTGATTAGATGCAGTGACAAAACCGGTCATGTGTTGCATGCAACAACTCAATCTTACCTGAAATGCACCTGCCCACTATATTGCCATTCTTTTGTAGCCTGCGATTCAGAGGCACGATGATTGTATGATAGAAGTGTTCCGAAATGTGTGGCATCGACATGCCTGACTGGCCATTTGCTGCATAAGTACATGGTGTTGCTGGCACCTCTGTGGTCACCTGCTTGGAAGCGCCCTTCCCCTCCTTTCCAGAGGAATGCTTTACTCTGCCGCGGATTTAAAATGGGCAAAGTGACCCATTTTAAATCCGCGGCGGAGTAAAGCTTGAAAAGACTGAGATCAGCAGTTAAGGCAACCTCAGCATCATGCTTGCATGCAACTGACACAGCTTAGCATCAACATTACTCCATACTCCATACTCCAATGTTGTATCACAAGTAGGTTGCTTTGCTGAGATGCAAGTCCTGTTTGTGTGGCAGGCGGGCTTTGAGAAGATGGAGGTGACAGGCCGGTTTGAGCTGCCAGAGGAGCTGCTGGATCTGGAGCGCAGCGGCCTGTTGGAGTCTGCTGCTTTTGACCGCAGCAGGGCACGCAGGACTGTCAGCACAGCCCCCTCCCCACCCCTGGGCCCCCAAGACCCCCTGAGGACCACTTCTGCTCAGGGGGGCTACAGCCTCTATGATGAGAGCTCAAGGTGTGCTTGTATCCTACCTTCTGTGTTGTGTTGTTTACGCATACTGCTGTCATCTCAGCATGCTGCTGATGCAGCATTACCTGGCTTTGCATCACCACTGCTTTCTTGTAAGATATGTTGCGCCTCAGCATATGTAAGATACGTTGTGCGTGCAATGCTTGCATGTAAGATATGAAGCATTGCACCCACTGCTGCAGCACCACCTGGCTTTGCTCTTTTATGTTGTCATCTACAAGCACTTGCTGGTCAAGACTTCAGTTTGTAAATTCCGTCAGAAGTAACTATTGTTATTACAATATTGCAAGTTTGGTGGATGCTTCATGTTGGCTTGTAGCCAGGAGTGGTGTGCTGCTCCGTTAATGGTGCTCAGCACTGGTGATTAAGCAGCTGAGCTACATGGGTATGCACTGTGCAGAAAGAGCATCCAGGGAGAATCGGCTGCCAAGCGGCCTATGACTGCTCATGCCAGCATCCCAAGTCAGGGCAAGGGCAACTCGTATGCTCAGCAGGCAAACAACCGGCGTGGCAAGGTCAGATCCACTGTCCCTTTCACAAGTCTAGCAGTGAAAGTACAGCTGTTATGCAACTCCTTAACAAGCAGGGAGTCGTAGGCCACCACACACACATGCGCGCACACGCAACTGCATTGGCACACTTCTTGGTCGACAAGCTGTAAACAACATCCATTGGACGGTATCAACGAGATGCAAACTGTGACTGCAAGTTGTGACTTCGACATGACATGCATGCCAAGCAAAAAGGGTAATCCTGGATTACATCGATTCAGGCGTCAGGCAGTGTTGGCTTAGAGTCAGAGAGGAGTGTATCAGGAGGGGCTGTCAACAGCTATCAGGACAGCATCAAGGCTCAGTACCAGTCAGGGGAGGCCAGGAGCGCTGACAATGGGATTGAGGCATTTGATGAGCAGCAGCACCAGCACCAGCAGGAGCAGCTTCGCAAGCTTCTGCAAGACGAGCAGGTGCACCATATTGCATGCACAACCAATCCCGCTTGCCAGGTGCTGATTCACATGTGTTTACGTCCCCTATCATACTGCATGTTGTCGACTTTTGTGCATGCTGGCTGTTGCAGTGCATGATGCTCTTGCAGGCGGCATTTTGTTGCAGTTTAGAAAATCGTATGCACCTGCTAGGGGTAGCAGAAGGCGAAGCTGGGTGGCACAAAGACACCACAGGGAGGCAATGTATGGTGCCATACCAGTAACAATAAGTTTGTGTGTTGCTTCATGACAAGCAACAGACTCATGCCATCACGTGACTGAAAGCAGTTGTCTGATTGGTGACATCGCTTCTCAGGCTTGCTATGTTGCCACGGCAGGTGAAGGAGATTGAGAGAGAGTCCATCTTGTCTCAGGCAGCTGATGAACGTGAGCATCAGCGTCTCATGACTCTTATCAACAGTGACCGAGACAGAGCCCAGAAGAACATTGAAGTGATGACAGCATAGACTGAAATCAGATCATGAACATGCTGATGCATTGCTTTGTGGTGGCTGCTTCACGAATAGCGCAGTTGGAGTAAGGCAGGTAGTGCTGTTATTTCCACCAGAACACATACCAAAACTGTCCATCCAAATTGGTCCAGCAGATGCTTAGATTGACAGTTTTACACAATGCCTGGGCTTTGAGCCAGTAGCTTATCAGCCATAATGCCAGTAAATACCAGTGCACCAAACCATTTGTTTGACACAAATTTAGCCAGGCAATCTTGTCTAGAGTCAAGGTCAACTTGTGACAATTGCCAACTGTAATGACATGCTGCAGCAGTGACACCAACGTAATAAGGCAGCCCAGCACTCATCATATACCCTGCACATAAAAAAATGACAGTCTTAAAATCAGACCTTTGGTAATGTTGCATTGCACTTAGTGACTGAATGCGCTGCAGTGCCAAATGTTGGTCTTGTCAGAACAGCACCTGAAAGCGTCATTCAACTTGACATATGACTCTACAAATCATGTTCTGGTGGTCAAGAATGGGTGAAAGGGATGAAGCACCTGTAAGCGAAAGAAAGCCAATGCTGGTGGTTGCAAAGGCCGCCAAATAGGCCCTGGTGTTCTCTCCAAAGAGCAGAGCAGTGGACTTGATGCCCACAACAATGTCGTCATCTTTGTCCTGATGGGCATAGATGGTGTCATACACCAGTGTCCAGCAAACACCATGGGCATAGAGGGGAAGAATCTGCCAGTCTAGGTAGCCGTGAACAGCTGCATACCCCAGCAGGGCACCCCAGTTGAACGTCAACCCTAGAAAGGCTTGGGGCTGCACATGTAACAGCATATTGTCAGAAGTAGCTACATTGTGTTTGACTAACATGCACCACACACAAAGTTTGGGTCTGAGTTTGGGTTCAAGGCACACATATCATGTTAACATGCCTATCATGAAAGCTTGCTTCATGTATTGCAACTTACTCAAATTTTGGCAAGCAAAAGCATATGGCAGCACAAGCCTCTTTGTCATAGGCAAACACCTATCCCCTAGCAATGCTGAACGGAAACATGGAGCATGCTAGCTAAGGTACAGCAAGCAGAGCATCAGGTGCTGTCTAGCAGCACTGCAGACCAACGCCTTACCCAAAACGTGATACGCTTCATGAGGGGATAAGTAAACACAAGAGCCAGGGAAGATGCCCCCACCACCTTGCTGAAGTCGTTCAGCTGCAATAGTACCCCAAGTCCGAGCAGGAGCTGGCCTCCTAGTAAGCCTGCCAACAAATGGGGTGATCAGTTCAGTTGATGAAGAGGCAAGGTGGAGACTAACAGCATTGCAATTAAGTGCAGCTCATATGTTGTTTGAGAGCTCCAAATAGCAGGCTGTGGACGCTGTGCATGGCTCACCGATGCCTTGTGGCACTGTCAATGCACCACTGGCTAACGGCCGGCTCTTGGTTCTTTCCACCTTGCTATCTAGGTCCCTGTCCCATAAATCATTGACTGTGCAGCCTGCCCCTCTGAGAAGTATAGCGCCAGTCCCAAACAGAGCCAGCAGCACAGGGTCTGGCAGGCTGCCTGGGGGTGCTGCTAGTGCTATCGACCAGAAGCATGGCCACACCAAAAGCCATGTGCCTACAGCACAAGCAGTGGGTCTCGTGTGCTGAGTGTGAGCTGATCATGTGCTTCCAAGGAAATCTGCAGCACCTATCGGCTTGTCAAGACGCATGAGATGCGCATAAGGTAGCAGCCTGGCGGGCAGCACATCGTCGAGCCAAGACACTGGAAGCTGAGGCACAGATGAAGGCTCATGGTTTGCGGGCGAGCTGCTGAACTGCAGTCACATGCTCTGTCAGGTTGATCATCGCCAGCCACTTTCACCAGCAGACACCTTTCAATCTGCCAGCAGCTTACGTTTCGTTGTGAGTGTCCTGAGTGTAGCTGTCTGAGAAGCTTCTCAGGTGAGCTAGTCTTGGCAGTACAACCCCAGCTCGGGTTAGCCTGGCTTGTGAAGAACCTCTCCATTGAGGACATCGACAGATGCGAAATGCAACTCGGACCATCTTGCAAGTACTGCGAGGCAGAATTGATCAACGGCATCTGACTCTCCATCAAAGTCATGGCTGATCGCCACCTCTTGCATACTTTCTGAAGCACCACCCCGCCTCGCATTTTGCTGCCGTGTAGCTTCCTGAGTGGTCAAGGTGCGTCTAAGCAAACCTGTCGACTGCTTTCTGTTTGTTCTGAATTTGCTTCGTCTTTTGTCTCCTGCCGCTGTCCCTCGTCTCAAGCTGCAACTTGTTTGGTTTCCAAAAAAAGCAAAGCCAGCGCACGGCCGCTCCAGGTCTGCTGTATTGGGCCGGAGCGGCGCGTGCTCTTGCTACCGCAAATCTGAGGTTCTCTTGTGACCCAGTCAAAGCACGCAGTTCTTCTCTTTCTGGTGCAACGCTGCTCGACACCTAGACAGGACAGCTTCACCTCCCTCTCCGGGTGCTCAAGTCTTCGATGACCCCAGAAGACCACAGAAGTGATCAAGTTATGGGCAGTCTGCTTCCCTTCCAGCGTCAGGTACAGACGTGCGGCATCAGGCGTCTGATCACTGTGCAGTGTGTAGAGTGGTTAAGCTATACCTTGTCAATTCCAGAGGCGCATTGCCCTCTGCTGCCTTCAGGAAGGTTCTCACTCATGTTGGATGAATGCAGATGGTAGAGGAGCTAATTCGGGAGGATGGCATGTGTGTCATGTCTGCAGGGATGGGTTGGCAGAAAGCTGTAGCTGTCATTCTCAGGCTGCATATGGAGAGGAGGAGGTGAGTTGAGTTGGGCGCATCACAGTGAACTTCCTGCTGTGCCACATCAACAACGCACAGAGGTTTCTGCATACCTATGCCTGGCAAAGAGGCCCAGCTCCTGCATGCAGGGAAGCAGCCCAGCAGGGTGTGGTGTTGGTCCTTGGTTGCGCAGATTGGCAGCGTAGCATGCTGTACCGTGAGCTAGCGCGCATGGATCCCCTCAGCAGTGTTCAAGCAGCCACCTCAGAAGATAGCTCAGCAGCAGGCTGTCAGACTGCAGATGGAGCAAATCAGGCACAACCAAACGGAAGCAATGCAGATGACATGCAGTTGCTTATGCCATACGATGTAACAAATGAAGTCTCAGCTGGCAGCAGGATTGAGCTTTACAGAAGCAAGCCATGCTTATTTGTCACCACCAGAATTCTAGTAGTTGACATGCTGAATGCCCGCATACAAGGGCAGCACATTGCAGGCATGGTCATAATGAATGCTCACAGAGTGACAGATTCCTCGGGCGAGGCTTTTGCTGTCAGGTTATTCAGAATGGCAAACAAACATGGCTTTGTGAGAGCCTTTACAGATCAGCCCACTGGCTTTGCGTCGGGGTTCAACAAGGTACTCGCTGCCATAGCATGCTGCGCAGACTGCCTTGCAGTGCCATCTCAACAAGACTCTGCATGACCCATAAGTGCTTACGCATGTCATGCAAATATGTCTTCCATTTGTTATTATTCTTCTTATCATATTGCTCATTCTTACCCTGCATGTTTGAAGAATGCTTTCACTCAAGCAGGTGCCTCACTGCATCGAGTAGACGTGGGCTTGCCTAGGCTGCTGTTGCCAACAAGTCGAGTTGCATCTGGCTTGACAAAAGTGTGTGCTGACATGATGTATGTCTGCAGATTGAGAAGACAATGAAAGCCCTGTATGTGCGAAGGTTGTTTCTTTGGCCAAGGTACCAGGCTGCTGTTAAGGACTCCCTAGAAAAGAATGAATGCGAGGTGTGCTTGCTTGCACAAGCTGTCCACCCAATCTTGGGTCACTGCCTGAATGATGCTTCCTTCTGTTCAGTCCATCAAGCAAGCTACATGGCCTGAAATGGGCAGGTCTACCCTTTCCAAGGCACTTGCTTGCACCCACCGGCAGCACCTGCATCACACCATTTCAAGCATTAAGACAGGCGAAGACACTTTGTGCTGTGCAGTTGGTGGAGATGTGGCTGCACCTCAGCCCTCCCATGAGCGCAATATACGATGCCATTTCAGATCTGATGGACTCCTGTGTGAAGGAGCTGCGCAAGTCCAACAAGATAGACACCAGTGAGCTGACTCTAGAGCACGGCTTGTTCAAGAGCTTTGATGACATCGTACGGCGCCAGCTGGATTCTGTGTGGCACACTGTCAGCCCCAAGACCAAGCAGGTCTGCCTGCTACCTTCCATGCAACGCTTTATTGTGTCTAGCTCTATGTGAAGGTAACTCACCCCTGATACAACATTCAGAGTGGGGTTGAGAGTGTCACAGCAATGATGCTTGGATGCTAGCATGTTTTCGTCCATGCCTGGATGGTGTCATCAGCTACATGCAGCTACATGGTTGAAGTGGGCATGAAACATGTTGCCTGCTCAGGGTTCTGTAAACAAAGGTGCTGCATGATCCTGTAAAATGCACAAGTTCATGTTTGATCTGTTGCAATGCAGTTAGTGCAAGATCTGCGGACGCTGAGGGCACTGGCTGAGTACCTGCTGCGTTTTGATGCGGTGACCTTCCTCATGTACCTGGAGAACCTACGCGCTACAGAAGGTGTCACCTCCGTCTGGCTCTTCCATGATGCTGCTCATACCATTTTTGAGCAGGTATGCATATTGGAATTCCATGCTGAAGGCAACGGCACACAAGTATTGTGCATGCCGACGTACTGCTTTGCTATACACGCCTTGCAATGCAAGCAAAGCTGTGTCTCTGTTGTCTGAGGGTATAGGGTGAGCAAAATTTGTGCACCATGCATACTCGTCCAGTGTTGCCTGCCGTCCCCATCCAAAACACAGGATGCTGTCAAGTGAGCAGGTTGTGCCCACTCCCAGTGGCTGTGCTGTCAACAGTGAGCTTCGTTACTCACCGTGTTTACACTTGCAGCAAGCTGGCAAAATGCCAACTTGTGTAGCGACATGTGATACAATGAATGCAGGCGAAGCGGCGTGTGTACACTGTACAGTCTGGCAGCAAGGGAGCAGCAGGCAAAAGGAAACGCGCAGATGGCGCATCAGCCAATGGTGCAGCTGCAGGTCTGTCATGTACTCCTGTTCACTGCTTCTGTAAGGGCTGGCTGCCTATTCTGTCTGGCAAAGCAGGTCTAGGCGCATCGCAGCAACCTTACAATTGCTTAGTCTGTTGGTATTGAAAACTTTGCAGCTGGATCTGTTTCCCCTCTTGCCTTGTTTGTGTGTCAACTAAGCGCTTGCGGAGACTATGTCGAATGTGTGACACTTGTGCAGGCGGGCCACAGATAGAAGCAGTGCTAGAGGAGATGCCCAAGTGGGGCCTGGTGCAGCAGGTCTTGCAGGTCATCCCACTGGTCCCCTCCGCTTTTCATCATTGCCATGCTGCCTGATTGTGCTGAAAAATCTGGTCAGACAGGCCTTGTCGATCTCAAGCTTATGGTGCTAGGCAATTGTGCACTGCTGCTAAAAATATGTTCTAAGAACCATGTGAGGGTTAACATGCTGCGGCTGGCTTGTGCTGCAGCACAAGGAAAAAGACAAGACTGTGTCTCCTGGGGTTCAGTTCACCGTTTGTTTGAATAAAGCCCCGGGAGAGCTATATTTGGCTTATATGTGTACTGTTTGTCGTGCAAAATTGCCTGCTTGCCCTCGGCGCCTGCTAGTCTGGTAATGTGGTTCAAGTGCCAGGTCCAGGTCCAGGCAGCTGATCTGCATGCCTTCTTCACCATGCTCCATCACTGCTGCAGAGCATCTATAAAGGTGGTGTCATTGCCTCTCTGGCGTCGTCCTGAGCTTTCCTGTGTGAATGGTGCAGGAGATACAGCAGGAGAGGCTGCGACTGCAGACTGATACTTTGCCTGCGGCAGACTCACTGCAAGCCAGTGCAGTCAAGCAGCAAATTGGTGAAGCCCAGATCCTCATTGTAGCCCAAGAGGTCACCACCTTGCCTTTACTCTCTTGCATTTCTGTCGCAATAGTGCTGAGCCAAGTCACTGCCTCATGATGAGACTACACAGATGAACATTGACAAAGTGCAACACCACATTATTATGTTATTGCCGTTCATAGCCTGGGTGCATGATACACAATTATACACAAGCTTGAACATATTTTTACAAGCTGCTTGTGTCTGTCAATGATACATAGTAACCACACGCTGTCCAGCTCATGACATGCTAGATATGTGCAGGATGTCAGGTGACATGCAAATGTGGACTGCAGGCTCGCACCTGTTTGCAACTGAAGAGCTGCTTAGGAGGTGGTGGTGCAGCAGCTCTCATGCAAGACCTCTTCTCCGCCTACCTGCTGCATCGCCTGGACAACAAATCTAGAGGGGGCGCACCAGGGGGGCATAGAGGGGGCTTCAGGGGCAGGGGCCGCTGTAGAGGGGGCAGGGGCTCCTCTGCCTCTGGCAGGGATGCCTACTCAGGCCAATCCAATGACAGGTGCTGCCACAGCATCTTGCATGATTTGTGTAGAAAATGGTGCCCTCAGAGAGCCCATACCAGCATCTTTGTGGCCAATGCAGACAGGAGCATAAACAGCATCACTCTGCTTGATACAAATTAGCCATGCATGGCTGCCGGCCAAGCATTCATGAGCGGCTCAGTACATACTCAGGCACAGCATTGGCCTGTGACAGCAATCTTCTGATATACCTCTGAACGAGCCGAGAGATACAGTCTTGCTTCTGGTGCAGATTGGAGGCAATGCGAGCTGCACAGTTCAGCAGTCGTGGTGCCACCCCGCATGAGGAGCAGGCCTTGTTGAAACAGGCCAAGGCAGTGGCAGCTCAGCAAGAGGCTGCTCAGCCTGGCTCTGCCACTCGTGGCAAGGGCTCCAGGGGCAGGGGCAGAGGGGCTGCCTCTGGCAGGCCTGGCACAGCAAATGGACAAGAGTCTCCACCACCCCAGGCTGGACCCACCCCTCATGCAGCACCAGGTGAGGCTGCTAGAGTACCGAGCATTCAACACATTTGTGAATGCATGCCGTGATTCAACCAGGCATGTGGCTAGCGTGACATTTGTGTCTAGATGCAACAGTCAACAGGTTGACTGCAGTTGCAATGAATCCAAGCAACACCATGACCACAATTTGGCATTTTGCTGCGCATTCCATGTCTGTCAGAAACCCACTTATGAGTTTGATCCCTTTGTTTATCCATGGTCAACATGCAGCCCTTGTCAAAACAAACCTATTCAAGTCCATTGCAAATGTGATGAATGGTGTGGGTTGCAGCGGCGGGTGGTGAGAGTGAGGAGGGACTGCTGAAGGACATTGTCTTCTATGCCCTGGACAGCCGGCAGGAGAGCATCCTATGGGATGTGAAGCCAGCCTTTGTGGTAGTCTACGACCCTGATGTCACCTTTGTGCGCCAGCTGGAGGTGCAACCACCATCTTTTGCTCAGGCTGAAAACAAGCGGCAGCTGCTTAGCCTGTGTAATGTTTTTGCATTATGCCCTGAGCTCTCCCCTTATCTGGCTGATAATTTGCAAGATGGAGCTAGATCAGCAGTGATTGACATCTGCATGACTGCAGACTGTGCAAGACCTTGTGTGGAGTAGTGCATATGGTTGAGCTGATATTAAGTGCATGCAAGGTCAAAACTGCATGAGCTGCACAAGGTTGTTAGGTTGTCAGCTGTAGATCATTAGCATGGCAATGACAATAAAAGTGACATCAGGGAGTTGGTGCAGATCTACAAGGCTGAAAGGCCAGAGTGGGCAGTGCGCGTGTACAACCTGCTGTATGAAGACAGCCAAGAAGCTGATAAGTTCACTGCTGCTGTGGCCAGAGAGGTGCCGTTCCATTCCCTGTTGACATCCTGTTCTTGGCACTGCTGCTGAGTCAGCAATCTGCCATCTCACACACCAACCAAGTTCATCCCTTTCTGGACCTCAGCAAGACCATGCCCTGTCACTGACCTTTTGTACACACAGCAAATGATGTTCTGAATAGTGTCTATGCCAATTGGTGATGTGATTAGCACACAAATATATTGTAAATAGTGTGTGCCCCAGCTGGTAAACATGCCTACCACATAAACATGTATGCCCGTTACTGTACCTATGGGCTGGGCAATCAGTGACAGCGCACAGCTGATGCACACGCAGCTGTTCACATGCAGCTGATCAAAGCTGGTGCACACGCAGCTGATCATGCTTTCAGGTGCATGTCCTTCAGGACGACTGTGCTGCAGGGTGATGTTGGTGCTGCATGCAGGTACGCATGTTCAAAGATCTGATCAGGCAGAAGGAGCACATGGTATTGCCAGACTTGGCGCAAGACCTTGCACAGGTGAGCCACACCCAGGGCCACCGCCATCTGTGTCTCTCTTCCCACAAGCATGCCTGTAAATGTTACCAACCATGCCTGTAAATGTTACCAACCATGCTTGTAAATGTTACCAACCATGCTCATCTTTCTGCAAGCATGCTTCCTTGCACACCTTGGAGCAAGCATGCCTTCATGTGTGTGTGATCAAAAGCAAGCTTGCAGACTGGACTGTGGTTATATGGCATGCCTGTCTGTCTGTTTGGCACCTACATACCAACTCTACAAATGCAATTCTTGGAAGCAACTGGGCACAACAGCTTTGAAGCTTCTAGTCATCAGTGTGAAGTACCCCAGGGAAGTGACAGTGCAATGTGTGGCAGGTGGTGGTGGGGCCCAAAGCGCTGATGCATCCTGATGTGGAGGAGGCCCTTCCTGGCACCACCTACAACGCCCTCACCAGACGAGCAGGTTAGCATTGTTGACCCTTTGCTTTTTGCCCTTTGCCAGCCATCCTTGCAATTCTTGACAGTTGTCTTCAGAGTCCAGTGAGCCAATGGGAGGAGGTATTGCCAGCAGCCCAATGACATCTTGCACATATATGCTGTATCATTAAGGCAAGGTGATGACCTGGGTTTGTTACTGCTGCATTGACTTGTTTAAGCTACCCCTAGGTTGTCGACACATGAGAGATGATTTTGTAGGAGGGCGCTTGAGTACCAAGCCGATACCAAAGCGACTGGTCATTGATGTGCGCGAGTTTATGAGCAGCCTACCCTCCGTACTGCACCAGCAGGGCCTGCAGATTGTGCCTGTCACCCTAGAGGTGAGCCCTATGACTATGAAGCTGTAGGTTTCAATTGCTGCTGCTGCTGCTGCTTTTGCAGCATGATATGGGACATGTTCTAACCAATTGACATCCATTACACAAATCTCAGCATCGCTTTTCTATTGGAGCTGCACTGTGCTAGCTGCTTTCGTGTATCTTCTCACAAAGGCTCAGAAAGGTGCCTGTCGACTGCCAGCAAGGATTGGTTGTATGATGACACGCAGGTGGGTGACTACATCTTGTCACCAGAGATGTGTGTGGAGCGCAAGTCTATTAGTGACTTGAAGGGCTCCTTCATTTCAGGGCGGCTGTACCATCAGGCAGAGGCCATGTCACGTAACTACAAGACTCCCATCCTGCTCATAGAGTTTGAGCGTGACAAAGCCTTTGCTCTACACTCTGTCTCTGAGTTAGGCGCTGACATCTCGGTGAGTCTCTTGCAGTCATGTACCGGATGCTGCTTTAATGCTTGTTGCATCAGCCGTTTGTCCTTGGTGCATATAGCAACCAGAGTATACTGCAAAAGTATATCGCAGTCAGTGTGATGTACAGTGTCTTTTTGTGGCTGCACAGCAGCAATGAAACGTGGAGTGCCTCACTGTTTTCATGCTGCTCTCCTGCTTCCTGCGCAATGTAGCTGTCATGCAAGCTGAGCGGGCTCAGTGTGTGGTGCAGCAACACAGCCTGATCAGCAAGCTGTGCCTGTTGACCCTCCATTTCCCCCGCCTGCGCATCATCTGGTCTCGCTCCCTGCATGCCACAGCAGACATCTTCAGGGCCCTCAAGGTCAACCAGGATGACCCGGACCCCGTCACAGCTGCAGCTGTTGGTGAGCTCACTCGGCACTGCGCTTGCTTTGCTTTCTCTGTGCTGTGCTTGCTTTGTTCCCTCTGCGCTGTGCTAGCTCCTCACAAGGTCTGTTTGTTGCCTGGAGCAAGCACTTTACCTTGTGTGCTGACACTGCTCTTTGCTGCCATTGATCTTTGCGTGAATGACGCTGTGGGGCGTGGCCCTCTCAACACAATCAGCTGTGCACGCGCTGGACATAGGGGTCCCAATAGATGGTGATGGGCAGCCTGATGGGGCAGCAGAGGCTGTTATCAACACAGCTGCTGTTGATATGTTGAGGCGTCTGCCCGGTGTGACAGAGGCCAATTTCAGGCCCCTCATGAATGCTGCCTCCAGTCTGGCAGGCCTTGCTGAGCTGCCCTTGCAGCGCCTGGAGAGCATAATGGGCGGAGCAGCCGCAGCCAAAAAGCTGCGTGAATGGCTGGATGCTGTTTGTCCGGTAATGTCATGACATCCTTGCCACTCAGTACTTGGAGCACCTGAAGCAAAGCTGCCTGATGCCCCAGATCTGCTCTCATTGCTTCATGCACAGTCTGACTTGCTGCTGCCTGTGACGGATATGTTGAGTTGTACCATGAAAACATGTAGCATTGTGTACAAAAGGAGACCCTGCCTAGATAGATGTGTTCTGTGATTTTGAAGTCATGCGATTGCAGATAGAGCCTGTCACTGCTGTTTAAGCTCAACAGTTGCACACCAGCTATCAATGAAAAGCTATGTGACAGTTCTACATACTTGTGGTGCATTGCCGGGCAAACGTTTTGCTGTCAGGTTGAAGACCTTGAAAGTTGGGCCAGGTGCTGATGTAAAGAATCTAAGCACAAAGACATCAAAGGAATTTGCCTGGTAGCAAAAATGTTTAGAGCATCCAGAGCCAGGAATTGAGCCCCAGCAACAGTCATTACGCCATTCTGAGCTCCTACAGCGTCGTTTGCTTGAAACAGACCATAAAATGTATAGATTATGGCAGTCAAGACTCAGAGCATGCACACAACATGATCTCTCTGAGTGTCATGTCAACTCTCCAAGAGCCAGAGGCAGCCAGAATTTGCTGCCTCAGTGGCTCAAACTTCACGCCTTATACAACAACATGAATTGGAAAACTAGATGACCTGTCTGTAGCAAATGTTGACCATAGCAGGACCTGACACTGCATTCTGTCTGATTCATTGGTTATGTCATATGTGGACAGTGATTGACGTGGTCAGAATCCCCACATGTTGCCCATCATTGAGGAGGCGTAAGCCATGGGCTTGACATCGGGGTGGGGCACAGCAGCAAACTGGGTGAACTGAGGACTCATGTCCCCGCCAGTGAAGGTGATGAAGGCCCCCTTGTTCCCCATCTGATCACAGTAGTTGGGTGCGCTGAAGACTGTTATACAGTTGCCATCGTGTGCTATCTCATAACCCTCATCCTTCACCTGCAGCGGCAATCATGTGAGTGCAATCAGGTGACAGCCCCCTCTTTCTGATGAGTCTGCAGGGTTTTGAAATCGTGAATTGCAGATACACAATCTATTGCTGTTCAAACAAGTTCAAGCAATATACCGGATGTATGACAGCAAATGAAAGTGTCCAAGCAGGCGGATTTCATATTTCAGCTGAAATGTGTGGCAGCCAAAGCCAATGACGCAATCCAGAAAAGTTACCTCATGACTGCGGACTAGAAGGTCCAGCTTGTTGTCTTGCAAGAAGTTGCGAGTGACATCTGGGCCGAAGCCAACACCCACGCCTCTCTGGCTAGGGCCCCGCCCGTCAGTTGGTTTGGGGTCACTCCACAGCATTTCACACATCAAGCCGTCCTCAGGAGGCTCCCTGTACATGTTCACATACCCTCATCAGCTGATGGCAATCTCTAGAGTGGATTGTTTCTCAGATGCCTGTCAAGGCAACCTATTGCTGCAGTGCACAGCCTGGCCTGGACAGATGCAGATGCGAAGCAGAGTATGTTGGTGTTGGTGCAGCCATATGCTGCAGCAGATGTCTATTGGGCGCTTTGCCGGGCAAAAATACCTGAAATATTGCAAACGAGGGTACACAGGCATCATGGGTTGCTTGATGCAGCCGCTTGTACACTGATCAAAGACTGCATGGGACTGCAAGATTAGAGTGCTGACAAACACTAAACTTACCTATGTCTGTCAATGCTTCTGATGTCAGACAGCTTGACTCCATCTTTGCTGAAGAGGCCCCCATGCACCACCAGCACTCGGTTGTCCAGAACATGAGCCAAGGGCAGCCAGCAGAAGGTGTCTCTAAACAGCTCAATCATCTGTGATGAGAACTTGTGACTGATCTGCATTCCAAACAAGTGTGTGGTAACTATCATCCAGCTTGTGCATTGGCCTGTAAGGCATCACCCATGCAACCCACACACACAGCTGACAGGGCCCTCAAAGCATGTCTAGTGCACTAGACATGCAAAGCGAACCTTCTATAACCAGCAGAAAAGGAGAAGCTTACGAACCCAGGCATGCAATGTTTGTGATGCTAGGGTGTTACAGACAGCTTGTGTACCTCCCCATCAAAGCCGTAGATCTTGTTCATCCCCCGGCTTTCATGGTTGCCTCGCGCAAGGTGTACGTGGTGTGGGAACAGGACCTTGTAGGCAAACAGGGTCAAGATGATCTCTGCTGACCATGACCCTCTGTCCACAAAGTCTCCTGTATAGTCAGGCATTTGTAATATCTCATATGCTACAGATATCTTGCCACAGTATGACCAGACTCAGTCAAGCATCTGAACTGCACAGGATGCAGCGTCATGCATGTGTGTAAGCTAGCATTGTACCACATTTCAGCGGCTAGGCATGGTCTTGTCAAGCAAGAATCGCCAAAGTTGGTTGCAATGCTCATGACTTCCATGACAAAACATTTGCCTGAAGTGCAAGCCTGGTGAGGTATAGCACTCACCGTTGAACAAGTATGGGTTTTCCTGTGAAGGCAGCCCGTTGATGTCAAAGATGTTGAGCAGATCAAAGTACTGGCCATGCACATCTCCACACACTGTCAGCTTGGTGCCCTTTGGCACAGGCACGTTCACCAGGGATGGAAGCCCCTTCAGGATCTCATAGGCCTGCGACACCAGCCAAACCAGCGTTGCTGTGTCAGCCTTTCAAGACTGCAGCTGATATTGTGATACACAGAAAGTTGCAAGAAACCACTTACTCTGCTGACAAAATGAATTTATCTGAAGATAAGTCATGCACTTACCAGCCGAGTAGGTCAGCAAACAGGCGGCAAAACAGGCAGCAAACACAGTAGGAAAAACCCACATAGTGTGAAAGCATTGTTGGCAGGCTCACCTGCAAGATGATGGCAAAGGCATATCGCCGGTGTATCAGCTTCTGATCCTTGAACCTATGCAGCATGTCTTGCATGAAGCCTGGTGTCACTGTATAGCCCTCCTCAATGTTCCCTGCAAGGAGCATGTGTGCAATCATCTGAACACGCCTGTTTGGAGGCCGCAGCAGTGGCAAGACCTGAGCATGAATGTAATGGTACCACAAGCGTTCATCATATCGTCAAGCTATGTACAAGTGAGGCAATGCAATATGTTGTGTTTCATACACCACATGCTGCTCTGTCGTTGGTAGCACACTAGTGCATAACATGCTGGCATTCTAACCTCCCCTGCTATGATGTCAAACTGAGAAGGATGAGACAAAGACGGCTTTGCTTGACAACCATGTTTTGCATCAAGTCAGCAGCAAAGGCACCATCAATGATGTTCAGGGTAACACACCTTCAAGGTGAGGACCATCATAGCTGTCCTCAACTGACATGCTAGCCATGTCAATAGTGTCAGCCACTGGGGTCTGGGCAACATCCTGCATAAATTCATCATGTGTGCTACATAGGGAGTCTCCATTAAAGCCTTGTGTTGGGTGTACAGACAGGGACATGATGTTGCTTGGCAGTACAGACACTTAGACAGTGACATTTCAATGCATGGCAGTACAGACAATCACAGCTCTATTTGTGACTCACCGGGGTGGCCAGTGCCTCCTCAAAACGTATTCGCTTGACCTCCTTCTCACAGGCGGTCAGTTTCTTTCGCAGATCTGGATCTCGCGGTGCTAGCCTAGCTGCACTCTTGAAGTCCTTCAATGCATCTTTGTACTTGCCAAGTGCATAGTGCGCATCCCCCCGCCGATAGTATCCCTGTGACAGGAAGCCTTTGGCCGTGAGTAGTCAGCAGACCTAGAGAGACTTGCACATTTGCAAATGCCATCATGTGAGCAGCCATTGCGGCTCTCAGAATCTGGCTAGATTTGAGCAGCAATAACGTGGAGAGCAAGGTATCACTGCAAGTTTGTTCTGCATGCTTTTGCTCACGCAGGTGCCCGCAAGATGACACTATGCTCCTGGGTAATTTTGCGCTCAGCGTTGAGACAAGACAATGCTGGGCTTCATTGCATGCATCAGGAGCAAACTTGCATCACCTTAACATATTTGGGATCCAAGGCAATTGCCTGAGTTCCATCCTCTACAGCACTGCCATAGGTTTCCATACGGATGTGTGCAAACGCTCTGTTTGCATGGTAGACAGCGCTCAAAGGGTTGCAGTCAATGGCTTTGCCATAAAGCTCGATTGCTAACAAATAGTTCTTCTCTGCAGCGTGTCGAAGGAGTCATTTCTCTACTCCCCCGATTTTATAGCTGCTACAAGGCAAGCCTGACCTTTGAAAGCTTCGTTGGCGGTGTTCTTGTGGCTCTCGGCCGCCGCGATGTCGTCTTGTACGGGAATAGAATGTACTCCATTTTGAGCCAGCACGGGAGTATCCGCGGCGTGCGTAGTCTCGGTCATCCGACCGCCACTATTTGATCTGAAAACCAAGACGACGCTATCCCGGCCGGCGGTCAACGGCGCTGTCGCTGTAAGATCATGTAGAGTTTCACGAACTTAAAGTACACAGTTCATTGCATCGAGCGTAGCACGAACAAAGGCAACGAGCCCTTCGCCAAGGCAAGCGAGTGCAGGACATCGCAGTAACTGGGTCGTTTGCAGCGCATTCCATGGACTTTCTGTCCCCGGGATCTAGTGTGGTCATCCAGGCTTGAGACGGCAAAACGTTCACATTTGAAGCGGGTTGCTTGTTCTGGGATCATCGTGATACAGAGCTCCTTATTGGTGAGCGCTGCAACTGACAGTGTCATTCTGCTGCTGAACTGAAGGCCAAAGCAGCCCGCCATTCAACATCAGCACGCTACCTGGCTGGCAGTAGTATCGCCCATTTGATCGACTGATACTTTCCCCACAATGACGCGTGGTAACCAGCGGGAAACTGACAGGCAAAGGGCTGCAAAGCGTTCTGGAAAACCTACAGCCAAAGACAAGGACGGATTGTCAGCCCTGCAAAGGAAAGAGAGGTACACTGGCAATACAAGCGTGCCTGTTCAGCTGTGTTGACAATCATTACGCCAATTGATCATTGCTGCTGTTACAGGGACGCACAAGCACTGCAGGAGAAGCTTGCTAAGAAAGCCCAATCAGACAGCAAAGCAAAGGACAATGCCAAGTAGTCACAGAATCCTACCAAGTCGCAGCAAGACTGTATCTTTGAACAGGAATGCTTGACAACCCAGCTTCTGCACATGACCCAGACCTAGAGATGCACAGCAACTATGTGAACCCATGTGTGCTTTTTATTTGCCTTCACAGCTTGAGCTTGCCTGCTTGTCTCTGTTGCACAATACTCAGCATCCCTTTGGCAAATGTGGGTTTGTTGGACAATGCAACAGACAAGGCAGATTATCAGGCAGCTGACTTGTCCAGAATGATGTGCTGGTAATTAGGCAATTCATGGCTAGCTCATCTGTAGAAACAGGGGAGTGAATGTGCAATAGTTACAGATCATGAATAGACCTTGTTCTGTGGGGCTGAGTCTCCAAACTCATGCATCCGGGGCATCAAACTTGCGACTGGCAGTCCCTGGGAGCAGCACCGTCACATCATCAGTGCACAATATGTGCATATTAGTGAAGTCGCTGTCATGTCATACACAACGGCAACATCTGCATAAAAGGGAACAGCCACCATAATACGGTAAGCTTGAAAACATGATACCTTGCCATCACTGAGTGGAGCCAGCCAAAAAGACTTTTTACAACTCAATGATTGACCTGGGCCACAGCTGACATACTCACAGATGCGAGCTCAGCGCTTGTTTATAATATTCCGACTGTCTAGACCTATAAGACAGTCAACAAGCAACATGAGATAAACCAAATCAGCACTTGATCTAATTAATCTTATGCTATGTCAAGCAGGCAATACATGTGTGGAACTCTATATATGACAAGCATTGTTGCTTGCTTTCAACCAGCTCATCAGTCAGTACTTTGCAATAGCAAGCTGTGCGTTGTAATGTACACCTGCTGGTATGTTGCATGGCAGCAGTAGGGTCATGAGAAGTAGGCCCTCTTCATTTCGTCCATTTCGCACATGTCCCCTGCAGACCAACGAAAGGCCCTCAACAGCATACAGCAGCAGTCAAAAGTCTGCATCCAAACATTTGCATTGCTGTACATTGCAGCATTCCTTTGCATCCCCAACTGCCTTGGTACCATGAGTCAGCTCATCACTGGGGATTACGTGATCAAGTTTGAAAGGAATAGCTTTAGAGTTCAGCTGTCAGCGAGGGGTATAGCAATCTGCTTTGCCTCGGCGCAGCCGAAGGCGCAGGTAAGGGGAGGTAAGTGGAGTTGTGGATTGTCTTTGTCTGCCGTCTAAGTCAAAAAGTCAAATAGCAACTACTCTGGCAAATTTTTGAGCACTTGCAAGTGATTGCAGGGGCTTGCTGGTTGCACAAGCTTTGCT
>JAABUK010004995.1_pt1 | contig 21127 bp, 29 predicted proteins | sample 5559141 | NCBI WGS metagenome assembly JAABUK01 (sample SAMN10711869, study PRJNA513367) | rock metagenome | isolation source: Antarctica rocks | place: Antarctica: Victoria Land, Pudding Butte nord | collected 2016-01-03
CAACTGGGATCTGAGCACAACACACCTTGAATCAAACCAAGGGAAGTCTGACAAACGGGGAGGCTGACTGCTCTGAGGGCGGGTTTGGCGCAAGCCAGCCATCTGAGCTGCAGTCTTCAATGCAGTGCTCAAGGCAACCAGAGTAAAAGGCAATGAGTAAGAAAGAAGCCTGCTTCTTCTTGCATGCATATGCGCCATGCTGGCTTTCCAGGTCAGCCCGACCCGACTCGACTCGTTTTGCGCAAAGACATTGCACATACGTTGTGCCCCGGCAAGCTCTCTACGCAGTGGATACTTGCTCATTGTGCATCGAACACTGATCGTCCGCAGCAAAGACAGGCAATCATGGCTAGTGGTCGCGATCGAGTTCAAGTGCTAGCTGGACACTTTGCGTCAAGCAGCACTGAAGGTCAGACTTTGGACATTCAGGCGCAATTTACACGTGCAACAGCACCGATGCTGGCAGGACAGGTGAGAAATCACAGCGCAAGCGCAGACTGCGAGCGGTCTGCCCAGACAGTGAGAGCCTGCAGGTCGCGATCATTACTGGTTCAGGCCAGGGTGTGGGAGCTGCAGCAGCCAAGCTCTTCGCTGAGCATGGTGCCAAAGTGGTGGTCACAGACATCGATAGTGAGAAGTCTGAACAGGTATTGCATCACTCAGCTCTACATTCGCCCTTTTGGTCCTCAGTGTAACATGAGACGTTGTTTGCAGGTTGCATCAGAGATCAGAGAGGCAGCAGGAGAAGCAATGAGCCTGCCTGGAGATGTGACTGCAGAAGGCTTTGCTTCCAAAATTGTCAAAGCGACCATTGACAAGTATGGAGCACTGCACATTCTTGTCAACAATGCAGGTCAGCGGTCACTTGTGCTTCTGCACACTGGACTGAGTCCTGCACAACGCTGCACATCTGCCGTTGTGAGGAGGTTCCATCGGGCTCAACACAGCTCTGTCAGCTCTGCATTGCTGTAGCCAGACTGCCAAAGCTATCCTTCTGCCTTGTCAGCCGATGACTGTGCTGAAGTCGAACGCATGTACCACAAGGTATACTCATGTCAGATTCTGACCTGATTTAGAATTGCATAGCACCCCAGAGGGCACTGTTAGTTTAATTTGGTGGGATGAACTCCTGCCAATTCCAAACTATTGGCATGCAAGATGTAAAGCAGATCAGCTAGCAGAGCATGCAAGCAGGACTGTCAAGAGCTACAACTGCCATGCCAAACACTGGGCCATCAACACACCGTAGCCGCATCATCATTGTGGTAAAGTGGCACTCACCGTAGCATAATTGACTTGACCAGCATTCCCATGTGTGCCACTTGTAGAAGACACATTGATGATGCTCCTTGGCGCTGCTTTGCCATGCTTCTGCATCTCTGCCTTTGCTGCGTCTCGCATGTAGGGGGTGGCAGCTTGTATGAGCCTGAAGGGTGCTGTCAGATGTACAGCAAGCATTGCATCCCATTGATTTGAAGGCATTTTGTGTATAACTCCGTCCCAGGTGTACCCTGTACACAAATGGAGCAGGGTTTGTGTCACAATTGATAAACTGTGATATTTGGTTGTCTGCAACAAACACGTAACCTGACATCATAACACAGTATGTTACGGCGCTGTGAAGGCCAGCAGAACAACCTCCAGAAATTGCCACGGCGTGGACTGAGTGCAAGCCACTGTGGCAGATTTGCGCCTTCTTAGATGAGCATTCATACTGCTGTCACCCCAATACAGATGAAGTGGTACATCTTCTTCAAGCTGTGCCTAGCACTCGAGCTAGATGTCAGCCTGAACGTGCCAAATGCATACACAGGCCCTTGCCATCTTTGTCTGGCTGCATGTGCATATTGTTAAAGCTGCAAATCTGCTTGTATATACACAGAATACATAAAACATGTATATATACGTTTACATGTATATATCTGTATATATCTGAAATATACAAAGACAAGAGCCTAAATCAACCCAGGCTTGATAGCAAGCTGCGTGCCTTGGGCTACTTGTAGGCCAAGGCTGGGGTGATTGGCCTGACAAAGACTGTAGCTAAGGAATGGGGAGCATTCAACATCCGGTGTAATGGCCTGGCCTATGGCTTCATTGCCACCCGGCTGACTGCAGATAAGGGCTCAGGCGCAAGCATGCAGGTCACCTTCAAGTCTCTCTAAATGCTTCTGACTGTAAATGTACTCTGAACCTCTTTGACTGCCATAGCATGTTGATGATCATTGATTGTGGCTGTAATTGTGTCGGACCAGATTGCTGATGACTGTTCTGGCTGTGGCTATAAGTATTCAGAGTGTTTCAAAGACTCATGCGCAGCAGCCCTACAATGTGCTGTGCGTTAGGTTTAGCATGTGAACTTTCTCTGGTCTGCTGACAGCAACAAATTGGAGGTATGCATATAATCACTCCATATGACGCTGAGGGTGGAAGGCCATGTATGCATGTGCATATGTATATACACACACATGTCTAAACACAAAGCTAATACATGACGCGTGTGAACCAGCAAGGCTTAGGCTGCATCTGCGGTGACTGGATGATCCACTGTAGATGATCCAGTCATGGCCTATGCAGCTGCTATCTTAACAAGCCACGGCTCCTTGTGCATTTGCCTATTATTTTATTTTATTTATTTTATTTATTTTATTTATGTTATTTTAAGTACACCGACAGATTCCAGCGGGTTGCAGGTGAATGGCGAAACAGTGAAGCTAGGCATCCCAGGGGCTGCACAAAGAATGGAGGCATCAGCCAAGCTGATGATCCCATTGCAAAGAGTGGGCACACCTGAAGACGCTGCTGGTGCCATGCTCATGCTGGCCTCCCCTTACTCTTCTTACATCTCTGCCCAGGTACTGCTTCAGGCACCTGATCTGCTTTGTTGTAGTCATCATGTCTGTTTACTGAGGCTGGGAGTGGCTGCTGAATCATGCGTACAAGAGGTTGCAGTACAGCATCTCCTGTGTGCAATCTGGAGAAGTGGCTTTGTACTGTTGCAGCATTGCAAAGTGTGCATCTGTGTTGACATACCACTGAGCTACAGGCAGCTCAGTAAAGGGTTGTTGAGGCTGCAACGATCATGGACTAAAACAGATGCCGCCTGCAATTTGATATGAAATGACCAAGATTTCACAGTGTCACAAGTTTGGAGGGTTTCAAAAGATTCTTTGTGGCCTGCAGATGATTGAGGTCACAGGTGGCAGCATGGCATAGACTGTAAACATCACAGAAAGCTGGCTATGACTGACAACGCGCCACCTCAGCTGCCTCACATGCAAAACACATGCATGTGAGAAAAGGAGCATATATTTCCCTGCAGATTCCATCCGCATTTGGATGTGACTGATGTGCTAGCAAGCTTGTTTTCTGCCAGATTGTGTTGCATCAGTCTGAAGTCATGCTGCAAACGACTTCGAATATGCAATGTCATGAACCAGTTCTGAACCGGTTCAGTGCTTGAAAGCACGGCTGGAGCCGTGTAGAGCAATGTGTCAGAACGCTTGGTGTGATTGGGGAAAAGCAAGCTGCAACATGATCTGTGAATGAAACGTCATTGGTAATTGTTGGGGCTTGCTGTGAGTATGCAGTTGCAAGGTGTCATGCTTGTTCATTTAAGGGTTACAAGAGCGCATGCGTGACCAGACATGTCAGAGAAACGGACGCGTCAGTGTTTTATAGTGTACACGGAGCTGAGAAAAAGAGAAGGGAGCTTTTGCTGTTTGAGTCAAGACCACTTGCACCATCTTCAGTCTGAAAGGCTCCAACAAATGCTGGTTTCGGAGACGTCTAGCCAAAAAGATTTCTAAAATGCAACACGATACCAGACACAAGACCAAACACAATTTTAAACACATGGCCAGACACGAGGCGGCATCTGCGTCATTGCGCTTTCTTACTGAGCTACACTGAGCTGCTGTCTCAGGCCCGGAAATGGTGAAAGCAGAGCCAAGCACTCAGGATCTGTTTGTCCAGGCAAGAAAACTTCGAGCACAGAAGGCGTCGGCAGAGGTTTGTGCTGGTGGATGCGTGAGCGCATGCAGCCTGCTGTCACTGATATGGACCTTCAGTGATGTGAGTCCTGCTGCAGCGCGGCACCTCTCAGGCGTTGCTGCAAGCCCAAACCAAGCAGTGGTTAGCTGTTCGTGAGAAGCGACTTCCGCTTCCGCCTTTGTCTCCAAAGGTGTTGGCTTTCATCAAGGAGTGGTATTTTCTGGTTGATACTGATGGCTCTGGAGAGCTAAGCCTCGATGAGGTCGCAGCGGCTATGAGGGTAACTTGGCTCACTTTGAACCAGCCTCGTGTATAACATTTAGTATCACACAATCAAGCTGACTGCAAGCACCAGCTTCCAAGCAATTGTTGATGGTGTCATTCCCTGCTGGTCACGTTCAAGGCCTATTGTGGGACATTTTACAGCCTATGCGTCAGGCATTGTACAATGCGAAGGTGCTTGTCTGCGTGCTGCTCTTTTACCAGTTATAGCCACCAAGGTCCCAGTCACCTGCAGGCATCCAGCATCCCACACACCACTCAGACAGTAGAGGAGCTGTTCAATCTGGTAGACATTGATGGCAGCGGGATCATGGAGTGGTCAGAGTTTGAGACCTTTGTGGCCAATGAGATTCAAGAAGGGCGGGACTTCATGGAGGGAGAGTTTGTGCTGCCCTCTGGTGCAGGCATACAGTTTGCCGCCATGGTGGATGTGTTACGCCGCAAGAGCCGCCTGGCAGCTGTCATGAAGGTCAGCCACGAGTGCTAAGTCCAAGGAACCAACACAACAAAGTGAAGATCATCACACAACATCACACAACATCACACAACAAAGTGAAGATTATCATGTGACGGCCAGCTGCCTGCAGAGCACATGCTACCTGTATTACAGCAACTGCCGTTACAATGCATGCATGCATGTATGTTAGTGACAGCAAGGAGTGTTTTGCTATACATCATAGGCGGCTTCTTGCTTTCCCAGCCAACCTGCATTAGTTGCCTGTACCATCTGCAGCTGCCGCTGCATGACCTTGTACAAGACAATGCATAATTGGCACAGCAAATGACTTTGCAACGTGCATTCTGAAACACAAAGTCAATATTTCTTATCTGTTCAATGAACATTTGTCTTTGCCTATGGCCAGCTTTGTATAGCCCTGAGCAGCTCCCTGTGCAAGGGCCTACTGTGCCTATCAACAGATCAACAATTATAAGTATTAACGCAGTCCAAAAAGGCATTGATCTATATGCAGGGTGGCAATGCAAGAGAAACAACCGTGGCTAAAATGGTTGAGGAGGTGGAGGCACATGCACTATATGAGAGGACATCAGCGCTAATGAGAGCCACTGGTAGCCGCAGAATCCCAAAGCTTAGGTCATCTCCAAGCAGCCCTACTGGTTGGGCCCTTTCCACACAGCAGTCTGTTCAGGCAATGCCATCACACAAGCTGACAGACGACGCCAGCAGACTAGACAGCACATGCAGCAGCGTTTCAAGTGCGCTATTGACCAGTGAAAAGCGATATGACAGCCAAATACAGCTTTGGAAGGATGATGATGGCCTGAGTCATGTAGCCAGGCAGGTGCATATGGGATGCCCAGATGCTGATGCTGAAGCACAGACTCCTATGGTTGGCAGAGAAGCTGATATGTTGAACGCATGCACTTGCCAAGCTGTTGACAGCTCAGACAGGCAAATCTCTCTAGGCAATTCAGCTGCAGCTAAAGCAGAAAATGCAGCTGAATTTGGTGAAGCCATCACGTTGGAGGAGAGGTACCACAGGGCTGGTAGGGAAGTCATGGGTCAGCGTGTGGACCAAGAAGCCCTTGCATCAGCTGCTGCAGAGCGTGCAAAGCGGAAACACAAGAGCCAGCAACAGCATCTTGGGTATAAGCCTCTCAGGCATAATAGTGTCAGCACTAAGGACCACAGCGGACTGGTTGACAAGTTGCTCACCAGTGTCAATGACTTTCGTACATCACGAACTAGCAATCGCACCTCTGTTCTTTAGCTCAGGTGGATAGTAACAGGCATGTGTGATGCAAGCCAGAGAAACTGTACTTTTTTAGCCAGAGAAACTTTGACATTATGGATGCAAATTTGAATCTTGATCCTGGAAGCATGGCATGAAGCTGAGCTTCAGAAGCTTCAGATGCTCGGCTTGCATCTCGATCGAAGGCAAAGGGCGAGTCAACGCTTCTCAATTTTTTGTATAAACAAACGTTCTCGTCTGCTCTTGCGTCTCTCAACAAAGCGCATCGGCAATAAGCCTTGGCTGCACATCCATGCTTCCCCTTCTGAGGCATGGCAGAGGCCACAGAGCTCTTCAGATGGTTGAGTGTGAGATCAAGCAATATGAAAACGTTCAGCTGCGAGATTTTCGTGTTATGTGCCTCCAACCGAAAGAGTGCTGGCCGTCTCAGCGAGCAGCCTCTGCCACACAGGATCAAAGAAGGGGCAAGGTGCTTTGACACTAGATTTTATGCACTCCATGACTGACAGCTTCACACCTGCCCCTGATCGCCTTGTTTGCCGGAATAGGGGCAATCTGTAGTCTCAGCAAGCACATTATCCTTCGATCCAAGCTCTGGTGGTGGTGCTCTAAAGTCAGGCGTCACAAGGCAAGCAGTGTCAGCCACAGAAGCTGCTTCACCTTCTGGGTCTGGCACAGGCAGCATGTCATTTGACCCCAGCTCAGGAGCCAGTCCCCTGGAAGCTGATACTGGCCCTTCCACATCCGGCAGCAGCAGCAGCTTTACACCTAGAACAGAAGATACTAAGCTGTTGGGCAGAATGCTGAGATCAGACCTGGCAGCAGAGGTCAGTGTTTGCTCTCCAGCAGCAGCAGAAGACATGTCTACATACAAGACTGGTCATCAGTTTTGGTCCATCAAAATTCAACGATTTGTTGCAAATTGCAGATGGCAGCTGTCGGACTCTTCAAAGGGCGCAGACTGGTGGCAGCTGGAAACAGACCTGACCTAGATTACTTCAAGGTATGACATTCCTCCAACAAAGGACATTGGCTCTACCTTGAGCAGCTTTGGTTCACATTCTGTGCATAACGTGCTGCACATTGTCTGTTAAGCCTGCTGCCAGCGACAACCTCACTCATGAACAATTCCAGCTATGCCCTCAGGTCAAGTGTATGACTCATGCATTGCAAGCCAAGGCGAGACAAAGATCGCACAAAGCATCCTTAGGGACAGCATCAAGGCAGTGCTCACCTTGCTGAGGCTGTAGTACTACTGTGGAGTTGATGCCATGAGCAAACACACATGCAGGATCAGGAGAAAGGTCACCTGCAGCAGCTCAAATCATTGATGCCAGGCTACAGAGCACGGCCATCTCTGTTAGGTCCTGTTGCTGCTGCTGCTGGTCTCTCCCTTGGCGCCGCCGCAGGCCTACTGCCCACAAAGCTTTCTCATGCCATCACTGGTATGCTACGCTACTTTCTCACACACGCTCATTGCTTGATTTATTCCTGATAGGCCTATTGCACAAGGCATACCCCAATGGTTGCCAGCATAGATTACAAGTCCTGCTGAGGCTAAGGCCCTACCCCATGAGGGGGCATCGGCTCTTGTCGTGGCATGCTGGATGCTTGCACACGTGTCTTAGTCAAAGCATCAGGATCACCTTAGTCTGCGCTTTGACGTTTTGCTAGATGGCGTGCTGGTGACATAGTCTTTCGTTGTATCACAAGCCAGGTTGCAGATTTGCAGACGGTTGTCCTCATCCAGTGATGGTCAGCTTGTTGAGTTGCGGTTGCCCACAGGAGACAGACTTTTGCTGCTGTGTGTCTCTGTTACATTGCAGTTGCAGCAGTTGCACTTCAGGAAGGCTCTTCAAGCCATTTGTGGGTACAGCTCTGCGCAGCACAAAAAATAAGTTGTCAAGTTCCTCCTCAGACATGGTATGCATTGATAGCTGCTGCTGCTGCTGCTGCTGCTGCTGCTTTGGCTGCTGCTGCTGCTACTGCAGAGTCAAAGATGTTTGCTGCTGTTTTTCTGTGGTTTGAAAGAAGTGGGGCAAAAAAAGAAGAAACAAAAAAGTATCCCAAAAAAAGTGGCTGGGAACATGCTGTCCCGAAGTCATTTGGGTTGTTGGCATGCAGGGGCAACTCAAGAAGCTCTAGTTGAGCAGTACAATGATCAGCTGAGAGAACTCAGGGAAGCCGGCCTCTCTGAGCAGGCTGAAGAAGTCCGTGAGGCGCTACGAGCTCTGAGAGACGAGGAGCGAGCACCAGAGTCATCTGTCAAGGTCAGACTGCTCTTTCTGAGGTTTTGCTCTTTGTATGTATGTTATGCAGCAACAACAGGACATGCAGCCTTTGTATCACAGATCTACATACAAGTCAACATGCTTCAATCCTGTTGTCAGTTTGACTGATGGTTTTGTGCCGGCCTGACAGTGCTATCCAAGTGTTGTGCGCTCTGCCAAAGCAGCTAATATTCTCCAAGGTTGTGCATGGTCATGTACAACAGCAGCTCATTCTTGTCCTTGTGGCTCCATGGATGGCGCTCACTGTTACACCACAACAACAGCAGCTTTTTGCTATCAATAACGCGCATGGGGTGGCGCTCAGCGTTACACAACAACAGCTCACTGCTGTCAATAATGCACAATGGTGAGCGCTCAGCATCACACCCACAAAAGCTGTCAGGCCGTAAGTTTTACCCACAGGGCGCTCCTCAGCTGTGAAGTCAGACATATCAGTCCTTGCGCTTTCTTTGCAGCTTGAACTGTCGATGCTGATCAGTCAGATACAGAAACTTCAGGTTGGAAGGTTGTTCATGCCACAGCGTTGCTATCTAAATGTAACAACGTGATCTTCTTGCAGGTGCCAGATATCATGTCTCTTCAGCGGCCGCAGGACCTGACACTAGAGGAGGGAGTTGCTGCTGTGGTCAAGTTTGGTTTAGGGAATCTGTTCAGCCTTGCTGCCAAAGTATGATAGCAGAGAAGCACACTCCAGAAATGTTGCCCCACCTGGGCTATCTTTGATTGTGGCTGAACGCGTGCGCAGCTGTATGGCTACTGTAACAGCATGTGTGGCTCATAAATCGTTCTTGAAACAACTGCCTCTCGACAGCAAGGGGCTATCCTGATAATTGAAAGATACTGTATTGCAAAAATAGTTGATGCAGAAGTCATCACTTTCGTTCGTCATGGATAACACAATGCCATGTGGCCTTGACAGTCTATCCACTTGTACCCATTTGTGGACCAAATTATACATTGCAGAGGTTGCAGTCTTTGACATAGGTCTGTCGTGCAATCTTTTAAAAGTACCGTAGCATGCATGCACAATGCGTTGTGCAGCTCGTAATGCGTTGTGGGTGTGGTGTACGCAAGTCTTTTGAGCAGAAACTTTTATAACTGCTAAGACGCTGATGTAACAATTGAATGCCCACATGCCAGTGTTCAAATTGTTCATCAATCGTATCTTCTCACGGCATAAGACGGCCAAAAAGCTCGTTGACCTTCTCAACAACAGCATCCCAGCTGGTCTTGGTCAGCCATCCTGTGTGAGCACTAAAGTCAATAAGGACTAGCTCCTTGCTGCAGTTATTAACATTCAATTGCAGGCACACTTCACAGCAGATGTATGCCCTAAGTAAGATGCCCTAACTAAGATCATCTTCAAGACCATGCTGAGGTTGCTTGTGCATTGGTACCAGAATGTAAGGCATGGTGCTGATGAGGGCAGTCATGCAGGTCCCTGCCAACATGCACAAGCTGCAACGCCATTATCAGTGCATGAGAAAGGGTGCTGCCTAGGCAACAGAGATGTATCATCAGCACGGCAGTCTGGTATGTACGACTCCCTACCTGTCTGCTCATTGCTTTCAGCTGTGTGATTGCACCCTTGCATCAACTCCTGCAGTTCTGGATGGACCAAGTCGCAAAGCTGGAGACATGTCGACTGGGACATTGGCAACGCTTCAAACCTGCATCAGCAAACATGTCAGCAACCAGAGACCATCTCACAGCTTTGAGCGCCAACATGCTTGCGCCACCTGACTATCAAGGATGGCTGACAAAGCCACGAATGGACATCTGCAACATGTGACTGGTTGTCAGCAAAACCAAGATTCCTGCAAGCGCATGCATTGCTGCTACAATTGCTTCACAGGCAGCCATAAGCATCCAGGGCTTAACGCATGCGACAGTATGCAATGCTGCATGATGCATCCATGCAGTGTTCATGCAACTGCAAGCAACAAATCTGACCTGCAGATTGCGTGAATGCTATGATCAGCAGTTTCTTGAGGCATTGCCAAGGGCACAGATGCTTGCTGACCACTGCTTGGGCCTGTTGCTGCTGCTGCTGCTGCTGTGCCTGCTGTAGTTGTATTAGCTGCTGCAGCTGCACCTGTATTTGCTGCTGATGCATTGCTTTGTCTGGCTGTCAGTTTTTCATACCTGCAAAGAACCCACAGACTGATGCAAAATGGTTGGCCTGCCGCCTGCCAGCGCAGCAACAGTTTGATCTTTTGATTTGCCTCTGTGATCCAGAGCTCTTCAAGAACTGTTCAAGATGTGTCTTGCTGTTGATAAATAATATACAACATGATAGATGGCACAGGACTGTACAACAGTTTGAAGGCACTTGTGGCCTGGGCTGGAGACACAGTCAGGAGGTGTGCACAGCACTACATGGTAGAGCTATCTCTGGTACTACACCTCACATAAGAGAAAGCAACATCATTGGTATGCAGCATGCAGACTGATATTGCAGGCACTCAACACTGCATGGATGGTACACTACAAACTAAATGTTGATGTAGTTGCAGCGCAGGCATTGGAGCGCGTGTGCGCATACCAGGCAGGTGGTAGGTTGTACTGCAGTGTTTGATACTGCCAGCTTGGGGGGTCTTTGCGAGGGTCATGACCCTGCCGTATCCAGGCCCCTTTCCACGGACCTGGGGAGGCAAAGGGAAGAGTGAAAACTGAAAATATGGGAAATGTTTTGATTTGCAAGAGCAAAATCAGACAGTGTCACCAGATAATGTGAGTGCAGCAAGTACTATGCTGTGATGACAACAACAGAAACGCCAGCACATGAACAGTAGGCAGCAGCATAAGCTTCTGCACTATGCAGCAAGTCAGCACCTTCCTTGAACCGATAGCATAATTTCTGAAGTTGTAGCTCCAAATCAGCTTGAGGTACCTCCAGCATTTGCTGATGTAAGGAGACTTGAGTCCAGATTGGACGCAAATTCAAGTGGCGCTGCAGCGCCGCTGTCATCTCCAGACTGTCTGCAAGCACAAAGGTTGACTACAAGGTTGCTTATGACCACATGCACCTTTGCCACATAGAGGGCATCGAATCAGGCAGGCAAAGACAGCCCTGCACTGCAGCTCTGGGTTTATTGGTAATGGTCATGTGAACTTGTCTTGAACACAGCCTTGCCTATTTGCTATAAAAAAGCATAGCCAGAACTGTCAGGAGCCATAGCTGCATGTCACAGCTGCCATAGCATTTGTCATGACCAAAAAAAAGTGGTCATGGCAATGATGGACACGCTGTTGGGCTGTCCTTCAGCTTTCCTTGGAAAAGTAGCACAGTGGTACTTTGCTGTGCAACACGCCTGCAAACCCTTTTACCTTGAGGACTACCAGTTTGAATGTGCGCAGGGACTTCTTGCGCTGTGTATGGCAAGATCCAGGAAGCTTGCTTGGCTTTGCCACTGGCTGCAGATCGTGCCAAGCGATTATCAGGCATTGCTGCTGGGTAATGCCTGCTGTGCACGACGACATTGCCGGACTGATACCTGGTCTTTCGGAAGCCCTGAAGTTTTTGAAAGCGTAGTCCAAAGGAACATCGGCTTTCGTGAAGAGCGGAGGCACACACAGCAACGGCGCTGTCTCTTCTCCGTACGGACCCGCGGACGTCGAGGAGGCCTTTCTAGACAGGCTCGAGTCCACTGGCAGATATTGATAGTCAGCCATGCCAGAGAAGGTGAACTTGGTATGGACGCAAGCTAGAACCTCGGCCGTGACGCTATGCTGACTGGGATCAGCAACTTTGCGGGCAATTTTGAGCAGGAGACCTGCGGCAGCCTGCCTCTCGCCATATAAAGGATGCGAGTACGGATCTTCAGGACGAAAGCGTAACTGCAGGACGCTGTCGTCGCTAACGGCAGCCTTGGTCAGTGCGTCTACTCCGCCGAGGGTCTGAATGACAGCTTGAGAGTTGCGGACATAACCCGGATACTCTACAAGAAAGGCTTCCCTGCTTGGCACAGGTTGAGTTACTGACATGTGGGATCGACAGTGACGCCAAACTATGCAGACTGAGGAACGCACAGCGAGCTCGTCCAACTGCACTCGGACTGTTCTTGACGGCCGATTGCATCGATGCGGTGTTGTGCCGCAGCATTGCACTGGCAGGGTTGCTACCCTTGCTTCGCACAGTGTGACGGAAGGCGCCATCAATCATTCCATCAAATCATGCCGGCTGTCTCTTAAGTACTGGTGATCAAGCTTGAACACGTTGAACGACGATCAACTTCAGTGGTCCGCGCAAAATCAAGTATGCCTCTGTGCTGAACATGCTATTGAGGATCCGCCTGTCCTCGTTTCTCGCTGGAGTTGCCGTCGCAGGAACTTTTTCCTTGTATCAGATTCGTCAAGACATACAGAGGTCTCACGAACTACTGTCTGCCCAGGTGCGATCCACTATCCTCAAAGCAGACAATAGTCAGAGCAGGCCATATTTATATTTTGCACATGCAAGTGTGCATTGACTGAGATTTACCAACAGCTGTCGCTGTCTTGGTAGTAGCACTGCAAGATCGGCCTCTGATGGCTCACTAGGGCTTGGCAATACATCGCTGACTCTGTTTCTGGCGTTCTTCGATACCATGCGCACTCTCTTCAGCGCATCTTGTTCACATGCACTGCCTTGCCTCTGGTGTGACATCAAGGAATTTGTGTGCGTATAGTAAGTTTGCTGTACCAAGTGCATCAGGCTGGCAACCAATGTCGCGTTGTGTGCAGCTGTCTTAACAATTGTAGACCTGTTTGTTGATCCCTTCTCGCTTACACTCCATGGCTGTTTCTGTTCAACGCCGAAGCTTGACTTGTGCTGACGCGATCTGCTTGTGGTGGCAGGCCGAGGGATACGACAAGGGACTCGAGCAGAGAGTAAGCAACCTAGAGGACATCATCTCCCAGATCAAGCAGGGCAAGTAGAGTAGTCTCACCCAGGTAATTGGTGTGGAACCTACCAGTACTGTCTGATTTGCTTGCTTTGTTTCCAACAATGGCACTAAGGCGCTTGTGCTCTTCCCCAGGCCTTTAACGCAATGGCTGATGATGGAGAGGTTTCAGCTCTTGTCTGTGACAATGGATCTGGTATGGTCAAATCTGGCTTTGCCGGAGATGACGCCCCCAGGGCAGTCTTCCCCAGCATAGTAGGACGACCAAGACATCAAGGTGTCATGGTTGGCATGGGGCAAAAGGATGCTTATGTTGGTGATGAGGCGCAGTCAAAGCGTGGTATTCTCACCTTGAAATACCCCATTGAGCACGGAATTGTCACCAACTGGGATGACATGGAAAAGATCTGGCATCACACCTTCTACAACGAGCTGCGTGTGGCACCAGAGGAACACCCTGTGCTACTGACAGAGGCCCCTCTCAACCCAAAAGCCAACAGGTATATCATTGCTGCCAAAGTGTCTTACCACAGCTTTGTCCTTCTTTCACTGTCTAGCTGCACCAGCTATTAAACCTGAGCCCTTTTGTGCCCCTGTAGGGAAAAGATGACACAGATCATGTTTGAGACATTCAATGTTCCAGCCATGTATGTGGCCATTCAAGCTGTGCTATCCCTGTACGCCAGTGGACGCACCACTGGTATTGTTCTGGACTCTGGAGATGGTGTATCTCACACAGTGCCCATCTATGAGGGATATGCCCTACCTCACGCAATCACCAGGCTAGATCTGGCTGGACGTGATCTCACAGACTACATGATGAAGGTAGTCCACCTGTACCTCACCAGCAGGGTTGTGTGTCCTGCTGCAGCATGTGCCTCAGACCAGATGCTGACAGTGCTGACATTATAAATTGCTCCTGCTAATTGTACCGTCTATATTTAGTCCACCTGACTGTTTGCAAAGCAGAGTTTTTCATGCCAACCTGCAACAACACCTGTGATGACTGCAGATTCTGACAGAGCGTGGTTACAGTTTCACCACCACAGCAGAGCGTGAAATTGTGCGTGACATCAAGGAGAAGCTTGCATATGTGGCTCTAGACTATGAGCAAGAGCTTGCAACTGCAGCGTCAAGCTCCACCATTGAGAAGAACTATGAGCTACCTGACGGCCAGGTGAATTTGCTTGCCTGGCATGCGCCGAATTGTCACAGCATCATACGACGGCTGCACCTTCAGGCAATCATAACAATTATGCAATCAGTCTGCCCACATTGACTGTGCTGGTGTGAGAGTTGTATTGAAGCAAGTAACAAGCATATGCCAGTGGTGCTGAAGTGCAGTTGATCCTTGTTTACAGACCTGACGCAACAGGTTTTCTTTGTTTATACCAACACCGCCAGGTGTAGCGGTATTCAAATAGCTCTGTTTTGCTGCAGGTCATCACCATCGGCAGTGAAAGGTTCAGGTGCCCTGAGGTGCTGTTCACACCCAGCCTGGTGGGCATGGAGGCTCAAGGCATTGATGACACTGCCTTCAATTCCATCATGAAGTGTGATGTGGATATCAGGAAGGACCTGTACGGCAACGTTGTGCTGTCTGGTGGTACCACCATGTTCCCAGGCATTGCAGACAGGATGTACAAGGAGATCACAGCCCATGCACCATCTTCCATGAAGGTAAGAAGTATGGAACGTACAGTCTAAGCTGGGCAACAGATACTTCAGTTTGCATACTGTCTGCTCTCTGTGTCTTGCCTGCGAGCAGCAGTTGTTGCAGCAGTTCATATGTGTATAGCTAGAATTGTGTAGATAGTATAGTACGCGCCAACCACAGGCATGGCAGCATAACCCTGCACATGCAACACGCAGCATGTTCATTGTTGCACTGATGTGTTGGGCAGCTGTTCCACAAGACCAGATCAATGGGCTCCATCTGAATGTAGCGTAATGTTTACTTTTGTAATCCACAGTTTTGGAGTGCAGTAGGCTGCCACCTGTATTCAGCTTTGTGTTCACTTTCACCTCACTTGTGACATGCTCTTGCAGGTCAAGGTGGTGGCACCCCCAGAGCGCAAGTACTCTGTCTGGATTGGAGGATCAATCTTGGCTTCCCTGTCTACATTCCAGCAGATGTGGATCGCCAAGAGCGAGTACGATGAGTCTGGTCCTTCTATTGTTCACAGGAAGTGCTTCTGATTTTGCTACTGCTAGTCACATTGCTGAGTAAGCCAGTGTTCTAGAAGTGATGAAGAAGTGTGGCCTTGCCTGCTGTAGTTATGTCACGTCTAATAGGAACGGTTTGGTCTGGCAACCAGTGCGTATAGACTGATTTGAGCAAGCTTTGCTCAAAGAAGAGTTTCATGACAGTATCCGTGCAGCTGTAATTTTGCTCCCACATGTTTTCATCAGAGGGTTCGGAACCTTCATCGTCATTCGGAGCTGTAAGTGTGTGCATTGCTGTCCCTTGAGATGCAAACTATGAGGTGGCTGGGGGTGGCCAATTTGTTTCAGATAATTGCTGCACCAATCGAATTGCTAGATGATTGATGAGATATGTGCGTACAACACATTCTAGCCGAGCACCACATCGCTCTGATGTTTGTCTGAAGCGCCACGCCATCTATCTATACCAGGTAATCTACACTGACTAATAAAGCACATAGAAGTCATACACAGCCAATAAATCGAGCATGTCTGGGTGGAACAGGGGCCTGAAGCATATAAGTTAAAGCGTCAGGCTTACAGACAGACAAACTGCTACCATGTAGTGCCAAAGTCAGCTCGCACTGGTCTCCTAGCAGAAGGATGAGCATCAATCTCACGCAAATTGCCTTCATACAGCTTACCATGCACCCTCACAGGCTGCTCTATTTGTGCACTACTATCTACAGTACCTACAGACAATGCAGAAACCATACTTGCTACATCAGCTGACTGTGCAGTTCTTGTATCACTGCCATCTGTAAAGCTGCTTGGCATTACCCAGTCTTCATTCGTGTTGCACACTACACTGCTGGACTTGTGAGACACAGCTGCACAGTCACAGGTGGTATCGCAGGCGCTTTTGCCCGACAGCTGCTGATGCTGTAACTGCTGCTGTGCTGAAGCCTCATGCCCATTGAGCTGAGGCCTGTCATGAACAGCTTGTGCACCTTTAGATTCATCATCAGCAGCCTCGCGACAACCACCGCTGCTGGCAAACGCATCTGGCATGCCATCTTTGACATGTCGACCATTCTGATCTGTACAACCATTGTCACTCCTTGCAGCACATCCACAAACTGGCTTCCCACATGTGCTCACAGCTCCCCCACCCTTACCCTCACCCTCACCATCACCCTTACCCTCACCCTTACCCTCACCCTTCTTCGCTTTGCCAGCTGTCTGATGAGCACGAACTTGGTCAGCAGCAAGCTTGGTGGCAGTCCTGGTCTTGACCTGACTTGGTCGACTGATGCCCAAGCTTGGCAGTCCTTTGTTGAGACCCTCTAACAGTTGACAAGCCTTGCAGACTGACTGACTGCAGATGTAGCCACATCTCTCGCATTTCTTGGGCTGAGGTAGGTTGCCTTCGGAACCTAGCTCAATGCGGAAATTTTCAGCTGAATGGATCAAATCTACTATAGCTCTAGGCCTGGTTGCCTACAGACACATACACATACACAACTTCATGATCAGCAGGGATGCTGGTGAAGAAGAGCAGTGATGTGTTCTGTCCGTGCGCGTGTGCACCTGGATACAAGACAGCAAAAGCTCAAATATGTGGTAGCGCACCAGCATCGCTACAGCACAAGATGCATCATGATTTGCAGTGCTACCACAAGCTGCTGTGCTATTCCGCTGTTCACTGCCTTATGAGCCAGAGCAGAGACTGACTCACTGCAAGGTATGGTTCAAAATATAAACAATAAGGGAAAGTTACCTCTAGGTCTTTGACAAAATCCCTAGCGAGGCCCCTAGCAGCAAATGGAGCATAGATGCACTCAGTGGAGAAGTAGTCCAGCTTCTTGAAATAGGCATACATCACAATCTCCTTCTGGTAAGTGTATTTGAAGGGCTTCACCCTAGGCAGCTCACCATCCTCCCCTGCATAAAGGCAAATGCATGTAGGGTGATTTACACTACAGCAACAAGAAATACACATACATCAGGTTGTCCTTGTACCAAAAGTGGTGGTGAGTCATGGCAAGAACATGTTTCTAGTATGATGATTCATGTGGTGCACTAAAGCTAGTGACATTTTGATGTGAATATTATGCTCATATGCTTTGCAGCAGAAACACAGCTGGCAAACTCAGCCAGGCCACCATGCAAAGAGTAGGCCAGACCAGGTACTTTATATCATAATTTACACAGACACACACAGCGTAGATGTCTGACATGATATCTAGCAGACAGACAACGTTTACAGTAGACTACAGAATAATACCAAGGCAGCAGCACAGATGTTTCGTACCATGGACACCTACCATGCAGGCTGAGACTAAAGCAGCATTCAAAACAAGGTAGTGTATGGCATGACTCATGCATGACTCATGCATGACTCACCAGTGATGATTGCTGCACATCTGGAGAGGCGTGGCAGGTCCCCTCGCAGGATGTTCAGCAGGACAGTCTCAGCAATATCATCTGCATTGTGACCTGTAGCTATCTTGTCTGCCTGCATCAACCAGCAATTGTCAGGAAGGAGTCAAGAGATTTAGTCCCTGTTGCATGCTTGAGGGCTAGCAGGCAAGCTTCAACAAGTTGTTCACTGCAACATAATAGGCAAATGAGCTGCGGGACAAGTAGATGCCCATTGGCGCTTGAACAGCTGAATTGTGGACAAGTGCACAAATTCTGCTATATTTTGAGCACAAGAGATGCTGCAAACTCTGCCGTGATTTGCATTTCAGACTGCCAGCTGCACTGGTTCAGCCTTGAGGTGCAGCACAACTGTATACTACGTGTCCTACTGTACTACTGTGCACTGGTGTACTACTAGTGTTCCAGTGTGCTACTAGTGCACTACAAGTGAATTACTAGTGTGCTACTAGTGAGCTACTAGTGTACTACAAGTGTAAACAATACAGCTACAGGAGCAGAAGTATGAACCTTCATCATGGTTGCACCTCTGTCTAAGGCCTGCCGGCGGAACACTCCACAGAAAGTGCAGTTGTTTTTGGTCCCAATCTCCTTCACTATTTCATCCATGGTCCAGCCGTACAGCTGCTTGTATGACACCACCTCAAGAGGAATCTGGTACTGCTGTTCATTGCGCTTGACTGTCTCAAGAGAGTCATCCCTGTAGCCTGCAACAGAAAGGTGTGTGATGGTTTCTGTGCCAAACACAGTTGCTGCGAGATGCATGGAAGCATCAGCAACAGAAAGGTGTGTGCTGGTTTCTGTGCCAGACACATTTGCTGGGATATGCATGGAAGCATCAGCAATCAGTGCATACTCCAGCTTCTCAGGCCAATGTCACGCATGGCGCAAGAATGATTGAAGAGGAAGGAGGTAATATTACCAACCTGTGATGCCCTCGTCGATGGAGAGCAGAAACAGCTTGAGTCCATAGTTGTGCCTTTTATTGAGCAGTGTCAGCAGGTGCGCTAGGACGGTAGAATCTTTACCCCCTGCAGATTAATGTATATGTCAAGCTTTTAACAGCCAGTGGTGAATTATGGGAGTTCCAGGGTTGACAGCACTGCAGTTGATGTCAATAAGTTGTTCTGTGTGCATACAGCAGCTTTGGAGGATCGTTCGAACAGGGGTTAACGTACCAGACGCTCCAATAGCCACCTTTTCTCCGGCCTTGAAAAGTCTATTGGTGATGATCGTCTGGTGCACTTCGTCCTCAAAGACTTCATAGAAGCAAGCCTGACAGAGCTGCAGATGCAGCAGCAGTAGCTGAGAGAAAGCAATCTGAACTGCAGTAAGTGCAGATACGACACCCTTGCATGCATGGCTGTGTCTTTCCACGACACCGTTGATTGCACATGGTTCACAGTTGATTTATGGCGAGGATGAGAAATGACTTTAATACCTGATCAAATGTTTTGGGACGTCGCAAAGCAGCCTTCTGTGACTTGCAACGCCCACAAAGCTGCACCATGCAGAGACTTGCTCGACGCAATTATTTATACACAGCCTAGATGAGCAGTCAAAAGAGAACTGAAGAATGGTAGGTGGCCCGATCCGCTAGTCAATGTCAATGCGCTAGCGCGCATGCCAGTACCAAATGTTGCCAAGCGTAATTGCCCCCCCAAGAACCCTAAGCTCCGCCAGGCGTTACGTCTCAGTTAGGAGCGATTAAAAATATGCCGCACATCACTTGCGCTCTCAGAAGCTTCAATCTGTGCTCATGGCATTTTGGATGTGTAGCACTGGCACTTGCAATAATAATGACTACATTCATTGCAGCCAATGTAGGCCTAGCTAGATCAACAGACCATGGCTGAGAAAAAGCACATCATGCTAGGGAACACCGCTAAGGCTATCACATAGCTCAGGATTGCAAAAGGTCCTACAAAACCTTGCAGATTGCAAACTCATCACCAGCGAGAATCACGATATGATCCACATCAGGGCATTTATTGGGCAAACAATGACCACCATGCACAAGCAGTTTTCAAATCATTAATCAGCCATCAAGTCTATGTGTGCCACTGCGTTTTTGCCGTTTACTGGAGTTGCCATTAGCGTCTGCTACGTCAGCAGTCTCGAACAATGCCTTTATCCTAGGTGCTTTCAACTCTGCCCACAGTGGATTTGCATTAGTCATGACTGCACTGCTGATTTCTGCTGCACTAGCAGCATCTTTTCTGGCCTCTGCTGTGAACAACTTGAGAGTCTTCAGCAAATGCCCAACCCAGTGACTGGCTTTTGCTTTGCTCGTGTACAAATGACAAATGCCATCCCAGAATTCAAGCAAGCTTGTGAGCTGGTCTGTTTGTGTGATAGGCTGCTTGGACTGTTGGTGTCGCCACCTGAACATGTCACAAGACTGCTCCAAAACACCTTCTAGGTCTTTGTATAGCTGCTCATCCGTTGACATGAACCTGCAGCGACAAGTAACACTCAACATAACCAGCAGATACCAACACATTATGTGCAAGATGATGCTTGCACCAACAATGGTGCTGCGACTGGCAGCAAGCTTGTCCAACACGCATGCTGGTTATGCAAGCTGGTTAGTCCGCAATTCACAAACATCATCCCATCACCACATTCTCCAGGTGGCCTGAAGTCTAGAGCGCACAGGCATTGGAATGAGTCAACACCTGCACTTACAATGCTGATGGTGGCAGGGAACATGCCAAGCACAAGCAAACTGGTCCAGCCATGACTTTGCCATTGTCCTATGACTGATTGACATTGTTCTTTGAGGCAAAACTCAAGGCCTGATAAAGTATCAGTGTGAGCACCTGTAGTGCTGCAGCACAACAGCGCCACCTCTTGAGCCAATGCTCTGCATGGCACTCTGGATGGCTGTGTCAGCTTGCTGCAAGGCCACATCCTGCCCTACATTCACACCACAAACACTTGCCTCAGTGGGATTGAACTTGGCTTCTCATTGAATTGACGCCGAAAGTCGTAGTCTTTCTTTTCTTTTCTTTTCTTTTCTTTTCTTTTCTTTTCTTTTCTTTTCTTTTCTTTTCTTTTCTTTTCTTTTCTTTTCTCGCGTGAGTAGGACACATACACTCCAGGACGCTGAATGCAGAGCAAAAGGCCATGGGGATGGTGCAGGAATGCTGTCGGGCAGACCATGCGCAAGTTCTACTGAGACACAGCTCAAGGGTACGCTGGGAAATCGATTCGCATGTCTGCAGTGTGTCCTATGTTCAATGAAAGGTGCAGTCTACATCAATCAACCTAGCCAGCAGATGTGCTGCCATAGCGTGAAAAGAGCTGAGGAGTGTGCAGCAAAGAACACTTGTCTTCAGTAAAGCAAACTTGAGTGCACCCCTTGTGTGCATGG
>JAABUK010004996.1_pt1 | contig 21126 bp, 14 predicted proteins | sample 5559141 | NCBI WGS metagenome assembly JAABUK01 (sample SAMN10711869, study PRJNA513367) | rock metagenome | isolation source: Antarctica rocks | place: Antarctica: Victoria Land, Pudding Butte nord | collected 2016-01-03
ATAGAATCTATAAATCTATAAATAGTTTTATTAGATAGCTGAATAAATTCTCTATAAGATAGCTTACTCAGATATTTAATTATTTATAGTTAGAGAGAGTATATATTAAATATAAAATAAAACAATATTTTAATTTAGAAAATAGAAATTATATTATTTTTTCTGATTAAAATTTGAAGTGCACCCACTTTAAAATAGAGCTAGTTCAAATGTGAATAAACTATTATATAGTCTAAAGAATTAGCTTTCTAATGATACTATTTATAGAATCTCAGCTACAATCATTAGCTCTATATAATCAATTAAGCGGTAAGAATATTTTCAGAATTTAATTCAATATTGATTTCCAGCTTGATTAGTAATTAATTGATAGATTTAAATAGACTATTATATAGAGTTTAGCTAGCGCTTCTTAATGATACTATTTTTAGTATGCTAGCTTGTAAGCTGAGTCTGCTATAAACAATTTAAGCTCTTTTTGTGTTTCTGATTATGATGTTCTTAATGTCAAGGCTGCACCCAATTTCTACACTATAACGCGGGAATGCTAATCCCAATCTGGGATTTTGATCATTCAGTAACACAAGAGATATTAAGTCTTTGTTATATTAAGAAATTCGATGACTATTTTAACGCTCTGCGACTTTTTTGCGTATATATATACGAAATTCATGTTAATAAAATAGTAATGAAAATGACTGACCCATTTTTCGTTATTATAGATTATCAACAGCTGAATTAGATTATATAAGACGCGAATAAGAGACTCATTCGTAGAATCTTTTTTATCAGATCTTCTTAATACTATTTCTATTATCTTACTTAACGCACAGATTTCGCAGATGATAAACAGTATTGAATTTGTGATAATAATGTTTGTAACGCTATTTTAAAGATAAGAGATAATATCTTATTCTAAATAACTCATTATAACGTGTTATTAAATAGCTGATATCTCTATATCTACTTATAAGACTGTGCTTAACGCGAAATTCGATATAAAGATTTTAAGAGAATTATATTTAAGTACTTAATAAGATTCAATCTATTATATAGTGCAGAAGATTTTCCTGTTACTCTGATGATATAGTCTCTGTTTTTCTATATCTCAGTAAATCTCTTTTAATGTAAATCGATATAAAGAGACTATATTTATAAAGAAATCGAGAGCGAGAATTATCTTAAGAAGAATTATTATTTTCGAATTTATAAACATTTATATAAAGATATTTACACTCTCAAACATCTTAATAAAGTAGATCAATTTATCTGCTATTAACTTATTATTCTTAATAGCTAAACGCTTAAATCGAAATCTTAATGAATTATTATAGATATGAGAATTCGCGCCTAAATCAAATATTCAGATATCTCGTAGCTTATAGCTATTTTGATCTACTGTAAAAGAGATTATATCAGTGAATATCTCTGAATTTAAGTGTTTTTTCTCTTTCTGCGATTCTATTATTAAATTCTGATTTTTCTTATTCTTAAAATGAGCTCTTTTTCGCTCTATTTTCATTATTCTTTTGATTCTTTTGTTCTGAGCGATTTTATTATTTATAATCTTCTATATTTCTATATTCGAGACTTATTCAGCTGATCTATTCTATTTAATTATGTAGAAACAGAAGAAGTAAGAGTGGATTTTAGAGTAGAGATAGAATCTAGAAGATAGAGATTATCAAGATAAATTATATAATAGATAGATAATGAGAATAAAGTGATAATAATGAAATATTAACTTAATATTAGTGAAGATATTAATTAGTTCTATATAATAAAAACTAATCTCTGAAGAATCTCTTTAGAGATCTCTTTCCTTCTCTCTATATCTATTTAATATAATAGTTGAAGAGAAGAGAAAAGCGAAATAACTGTAGCTAACTATTAATTATAATAATAATTAAGAGAGAATCTTTAGATAAAGAAAAGATATTAATCAGTCGAAGATGCGAATATATTAGTTAATAAGTAACTTATTAACTAAGATTATAATAATATCTCTTCTTCTAAAGTTCTATCTTCAGAATTAAAATTAAATTAATAGAATTACTCTGCTAGTAAGAAGAAGATAAAAGTTAGATAATGCGTTAGCGTTCTAATAATAGTTATATTAGAAATAATAATGTGTGAGTAAGTTAATTATTAATTATAATATATCTTAATATTATAATAAAGACGAAGATAAGACGCGAATATTTTAAGAATATTATTTTAATAATAGAAGAAGATTAAAGATTAATAGACTAAGAACTCAACATAAAGTTAGAGAAGCGCTAAATCAGAGTAGATAACTGATTTTAATTAATATAATACGTTAAATCACGAGTTTAGTCGCTTTTAACAGATTAGTTACTTCCGTAATCAACTCTACAGATTAATATTATAAACCCTTTATTAAATATAAGTAACTACTTCTTTTCTTATAATAATACTTCTTTTCTTCTCACACTCTTATTACTTACTACTATCTCGCTGTTATTAAGTCTTTATAATGAATTAAGCCTTCTTTATCAAGTCTCTCACACAATCTTATTAGTCTTATGATCTTTAAAAGTCTTTTATAAAGCCTTTATAATAACTTTATAAGTCTTTTATTATATTAAAATTATAAGGAAATCTTCTAAATATTTTATTAATACTATCTTAATATTATCTTTCTTATTTAAATATTCTTATTCCGCTTCTGCTTTATTACAGTAATATTATCTGCGTTATATTAAATATTTAACACGTTTTAATGATTAGAATAATGTGTGTAAATAATAGAAGTTCAAGCGCTGTGAGTATTATATTAAAGAGAGCAAAACTTGTCTTAATATATATTCTTTACTCTACTTTCTATTATCGTGCTAACAAATAAATCCCGGAAAAATTTTTCGGGCGTATAAATAAATTGATGAGGCTGTAGAATAAGATAATAAACTTAAAATCTAAGAAAAATCTTAAAACTGATTTAACAATAATAATATTTAAGAAAGATAAAGAGATACTTCTCAATAAAAATCAAAAGTTAAAGAGTGATATTGAGAATTAAAAGTATAATAATCAGTGTCTTAATAAGTTGTCGCATAATGCGCGTAATATAAAAGACTTAATTCATTTAATTATATTCGTGATTAAAGATATTCGAAATTCGTTATAATATTTAATTAATGCAAAGCGCTTTAAAGTATATATATCGTCGTCACTCTATTAATAATTACTAATTATAAACAGCTCCGTCTTCTCGTTATTATTAAAGAAGAATTCTAACGTGCTATTATTATGATTGCTATATTATACTATCTTATAAGAAGTTTAATTATACTATAATACTTTAATATAACTTAATCTATTGTGTAACTGCTCTCTATTTATAATATATCGGCAGTATATTGATGAAGTAAGATTCTTATTTAAATCAATTTATTAAGTCTTGATTATATTTCTTCTTTATATAAAGTCTTAAATCATTTCTTTATCTAATTTTATATATCTAAATATATCTGAGTCTTGATAAAATCTATAAATTCTGTGGGAAAAATTAGAAAAGAGTGTCTTATATCTAATACTTACACTTTATCTTATCAACTTCAAATCAGTTTAATGATTTATATTTCTGAATCAATTCTTCAGCATTTCTTATATCGAAGATCTTAATTTAAGTGCTTTCTATTATAAATCAGCCTTTTTACTTAATAAGATATCACTAACTTCTTTAACAAATACGCTTATCTAAAACTTCTTCTATTTCTCACTTCTCATCTTCATTCTCTAACAGTATCGATTTAATATATTATACTGAATCTTCGCCGACTCTATAATAATAAGACTTTAGAAATGAGACATAAAAAATTGAATGAATCTTTTAATAGAATAATAGCTTTAACTAATATATCTATTATCTTACTATCTTAGTAATCTGAAAAGAGTTAATATATCTATTTACTAGCTTTCTACTAGAACAAATCTATCTCAGATTTTTTATAAAAAACATTATTTAATCCCTCATCTTAAAAGTCATTAATTTATACTTTTCGTTATATTATCTTGCTTAATATTTTACGACTTTCTCTCAGCGCTTTATCAGTTCTTCTCTTTATTTCTTTATAATCTCAATTCTTTTCTTAACATTTAATATCTCTTCTTCTAAAATCTCGTCCGTGAGATTAAATAATCTTTGAGAATGAAATCTTATTAAAGCAAATACTAAAGTTGTATTAATTATGAAATGAATACTATTATTATAGCAGAACTGAGCGCGTGATAACAGCTTATATTAATCATCTTAATAATAGATTGAAAAGTATCGAAGATATTATTTAAGCTCTTAATTTTATCGTTTAATTTAATTATTAATTTAAGAATAGAACGCAGTTAAAAGTCTTCTCTTAATCTTTAAATAAAAATATAGCGCTGATTAGAAATATGAGATAAAGATAGAATCTCGATTAGAGATAATATTATTCGATATATTAAAGTCGCTGATAATGCGTTTCTTAAATACAAAAGCTAATTCTTCAGCAGTAATAGTTTTATTCACAATAATATATTTTATAAATTTTGTAAATTTATTCATTATAATAAGAATAGAATTAAAAGCAGTCCCCTCTTTAATATTAGAAGATAAGTTAGTAATAAAGTTCATAATAATTTCTTTTTATAAAGTAGAGAAACAAAATAATAATTATAACGCATTATATAATCGATGCCGCTTTATCTTCGTTCTTTAGTAAATGTTATAACTTACAATAAAGTTCTTTACTTCTCTATTTATATTTAATTAGAAGAAGTTTTAACGAAATAATATCAGTATTTTGCGAACGCTAAAATAGTTACTTAAAGAATTATTATATTTTATTAAGAGAATCTTATTATAAACTGCTAAATCCGCAGAAACGAAGATATTATTATATCTGCGAAGTAGATTATTTAAATCTACTTATCACTTATTAATCTTATCAGTAAGTCACTTACTTCTTAATATTATCTCAGCTTTCTTCTATTAAATAAAGTCGTTATCTTATTATAATATTAGAAGGAGTTTTGAAAGAGAGATATCAAGCAGCTTATAAGCTATTAACTTTATTATTATCGCAGTAACACGTCTTAATATAAGAAGTTTATAATCTTTAATATTAATAAGAGAATTAAGTGATATCTTCGCTATCTTATTAATATATATCACACTATTTATATAAGATATCGAAAAATTATTAACTTAAGCTTTTTTAAGACTTATAATATTATTCAAACTAATATAATATAATATTTATATAGAAGAAGATCTCACATCTTTAATCGCTGATAAATCAGTTCTTCTACTAAAAAAAACTTACGAAGAAGCTTAAGAACTCGCTAACATTATATTAACATCTTAACTTCTAAGCATAGATCTTTTGTGGTAAATAAACATCTCGTTCTTAGCTAGCATCTTATTAGAATTTAAGAAGATGAATATTATATTTATTTTTAGCATCTCACTAAATTCTTATCACTAACTCTTCTGCACAGAACTATTACGTAAGACTGATCTCACATTAAAATCTTAAGAGATGAATATCTCGTTCTTACTCAATATCTTATTAAAATCTTAATATATTATATTCTATATAAAGATACTCTAAAGCTTATTTCTTAAAGTAGATAATATAATAGCTGCTTACTCTTCTTTTAAGACTTTATAATCTAATTATCTTAATAATAAATCTGCAGAATTTAACTTACTTAATTAATACTTGATTTTAAAATTATATTTTGATAATTCTAAAGTCTATCACGCTTAACATTTATTTAATATTATAATAATTATGAAATATTTCAAATTATTATAATCGCATTAAACTTCTATAATTTCTTCCACTTTCTATAGATAATATCGCCATTATTTAAACAGCTTAATAATGATTAGAAGTTCCTTATTATAAGTTTTATAAATCTCTTCCGTAATTATAAGCTTACGGGAAAAATAAACTATTAAATGTCATAACAACTTACTCTTAATATTCTTAAATAATTGCGATAAGATTTCTTTTACTATATAATCGAAAGTATTGATTTTCATACGTGTTAACTTCTAAAAGTTGAAATAGCGCAATATCGATATCTTATTAAAGACTTACTTAAGTTCTTTAAGAGCTTTCTTTAATTCCGCATTAAATATAAAAAGATTAGTTTATTTATTATTCTTAATATTCTTTAATAAATTAATAAGAGAAGAGATGATATGAGAGTAGTTCTGCATAAATCTATAATAAAAATTCGCAAATCTTAGAAAAACTTGAAGCTCTTTAATAAATATAAATGCAGATTATTTAATAATGATTATTACACAGCTCGATTTCATTACTACGTCATTAGTATTCATAACAAATCTTAAGAAATCCACTTAAATTGTCATAAATTCATACTTCGACAGCTTAATATATAAACTGAAATGACGAAGTCTCTTAAACATCTTCTTAATATGAACAATATATTCTTTCTTACTCTTTAAGAAGATTAGAATATTATTAAGATATATCACACACAAGATGTTAAGAAGATCTTATAGCGCTGTATTAATATATAATTAAAAGATCGCAGAAATATTAATCAATTTAAAGAGCATTACTCTATATTCGAAATGATTATAACGCGTTTAAAACGCCGTCTTCTATTTATCTTTCTTTCGAATGCGGAATTGATGATATATATCTCGCAAATTAAGTTTAATAAAGATCGTGACTTTAATTATATAGTTCAAAGTTTTACTGATTAAAGATAGAGAATAACGATTCTTAATCATTATTTTGTTTAACTCTTAATAGTTAATACACAATCTTATCTCTCTATCCTTTTTAGAGATAAATAGAATAGATACTTCTATAAAGCTGAAGCTTAAACGGATCTATCTCTTCTTTAAAGCGATATTAAGATATTCTCACAATATTTTCAATTCTCTTTCTAATAAGATATATAACAAACTAAATAGTAACTGTTTATCAGATATTAACTTAATACTGTACTCTAATTAATTATGCTTCGGAAGATTACTAACACTCTTATTTAAGAAAATATTAAAGTATTCTTAGAATTTCTTCGAAAGATCTTTTTAATCTAAAGCAGCTATTATAACTGAAGCTGAAGCAAATCCGATATAATAACTATTAATCATCTCTAATACGCAGTAAAGAAAAATCTGCTTATTCTTTTAAATAAGTCTTTTTAATAAAAGAAGTTCTTAAATCAATTTAATATCATTAATCTTTAACGGGAATCTTCATTAATAAGTCTTAAAGAAGAAATTTGAATTCTCGATTTCTAATTAAGAAAGATTAAGAATTGTATTAATACTCAAACTAAATAAATTCATTATATAGAACTCAACTTCACAGATTCTAATAACTTTATTAAAATCTTTTATCTTAATAAAAAGCAAATAAACTTTTAAGAAATAAAAGATGATATTATTTTCTCATTATAATATAATGATTGATTCTGCAGGTGAGTTTAAAAGATTCATTTTCTTTATTATAAGTTGCGAGATTAAATTTAAATCCGCGATAATATTAAGAAGATATTTTGCAGTATAAGAGCTATCTTTAGTATCTATATTCGCGTTAGCAATATATCGCTTCTCATCTAAAACAATCGATCTTAGCGAAGCTATTAAAAACGGATTCTCTTTTTTTCTAATGACACAATATTAATAATATAGTCGTTAATATAATATTTAAACTTATAATATTTATAACATTTAATCTTAAACTTATTTAAAGAATCGAGAGAAATATTATTAAAATTAAGATGACAAGTAACAGACTTATCTCCAAGATTTCGACTAGAATATCAACTACTTTTCAATTTTAACTAATCTCTATTAGCAGTCTTAGATAGAACAGACTTAACTAAATCTTTATCGCGATACTAATCGCGGTTATTAGTCTTCATTATTCTCTTAAAACGCTGTGCTAATATTAGTAATTCTCGATATAATAAAGATATATCTTCCTTCGATAAAATATTCTTTCTTAATAACGACTTCAGCTTTGCGAAAAGATGTTAAGCTTTCTATTCTTTATTATAAGAAGGAAGAACAGCTTCGAGTTCTTTAAAATAAAGAGTAAATTGTTGAGCGGACTTTCTAACTGATTAAGAGAAGATGTTATCACTCTTATAAATTTAGCTATTATTCTTATAGATAACTGTAAGATTAGAGAGATTAGAATGTTAAGATGAATTATATAATAGATAGATAGTAAGAATAGAGTGATAATGATAAAATGCTAACTTAATATCAGTGAAGATATTAATTAGTTCTATATAACAGAAACTAATCTCTGAAGAATCTTTTCAGAGATCTCTTCTCTTCTCTTTATATCTATTTAATATAATAGTTGAAGAGGAGGGAAAAGCGGGGTAACTGTAGCTAACTACCAATCATAGTAGTAGTTAAGAGAGAACCTTCGAACAAAGGGAAGACATCAATCAGCCGGAGATGTGAATGCACTAATCAATAAGTGACTTGTTAGCTGAGATCATGACAGAGATGTTAATTTTTCAGAGAATTAAGTATCTGCGAATGACTCAGCAGGTTCTTCTTGCAGCGTTGCGAAAGTTATATGCGAGAACACCTTAGATTCTATTCTATTAATCTGAATATGATTCTGAAATAACTCGATTAGATTGAATAAGATCGATATATTCGTCTTTTTTCTAATTTTCTTCTTTAAATATAGCTTATAAAAGCTTATAAATATTAAGTCAACTCTCTTAATAACTCTAATAAGATTGTATAAAGAATACTTATTCTAAATCTTTAGAAGATTAACTCTCTTAACGTCTGTATATATCTTTTCTTATTATTAAAGTCATTTCTTATATTATTAATCTTTTAAAGTCTTTTTTAGATCTAAATATAGCTGAGATAACTCTAATTATCTCGCTCTGTTTATTAGAATAAGTCTTTTTTATAAGATCTTGAGAATATTGTATATAGTGTCGAGATCTATTATAAAGATTAAATTCAAACGTGAAATGATTTTCATAATAAACTTCTGTAAATCACTTAATGCGACTTATTTCTCCTTATAATCGAAGAGCTTATTCTTGTATTCCTCTTAAAGAAGCTTATATATCTTTATTTAATCTCTATTTAGCTTAATAACTGATATAGCTGTTAGATTAATATTCTTAGAAATTAGATCGAATGACTTTTTGAGGATAGTTAAATCTTCCTCCGAATTCACGTTAATATATGACAATATATTGTTATTCTGTGCTCGTTTTTAGATTATAAATAGCTATTCATCTCAATCTCTTGAAGAATCGAGAATAATTGTTGTACGGGTGATCGAGGATAAAGAAGAGAACATTCTGTTGTCAATATTTAAGTTAATTGAACGGAGAATATGGATACTCAGTATTGGTTGCAGGATAGCAGACCCGGGCTCATAACTATCAGACAAATTCGGCTTGAATAGCTAGTAGAATGTCTGTTGAATTGATGGAATTGACTATCTAAATCTATATAGAATTGCGCGTAGAATGAGTGTTATATACTCAAGAAAACGCTCGAAATAGCCTTGTTAGACAGGACGGTTGGACAGGGCGCAGGCTAGCCGAAACCTGACCAATGGACGCCCTGAGACCTAGGCTGTTTGACACCTCTTCTGCGTAAAAAAGAGAAGGAGGAAGTTTTCCCTGGAACACATCATGCTAAATAGGCATTCCCAAAAGAACAACGACATTGTTTCATGAAGGCTGCAATGATCCATCCTTAAAAGGAATCTCCAATGGCCTTCTCAGGAGACAGATAGGGCTAGAATCCCGACTCAAATGCAGCGACAGGTTTCTGAAAGTAACCCCCGTGCTACCATTCTTTTCCCGTATCAACAAGGCCATAAATTTCCATTCTAAACGAATGTGATACGATAGTTTAACCTTTCGCCGCCCTCGCCGTTGCAACCACTGTCTCCACGAGTGGCATTGTCAGGCTCGTTGTTTCACTCGTTGTCTGATCGGAGGTGTCTTTGCTTGGCATATTCGACATCTCCTCCATGGTTTGGTTGGCTGTCTGATTGAGCGCCTGGCTAATGTCTTGCTTGATGTCAGCTTTGACTTGTGCTTTCATGGCTTCGAGTTCCACTTTCGCTTTGAGGTCTTTCGTCACACTCCGAATTCCGTCCCAATTGTTCGCTTCAACCAGTACCTCCCGCAACCGGTCTGCGCTGATTCCTATCTTCTCTGCCATAATTATCGTCGCATGGGCTTCTTTGATGGTCTGCTTCTTTGTTTGTTTCTCAAGCTCCTCCAGTCTGGTGCTTGCCTGCTTCGATCAATAAAATTTATCAATTTAAGTTAGGAGATGGATGCTGTACCTCTTTCAAATCCTGAATAGCTCCCCAGATTAATACCTTATTCTGCTGCTCGACTTGCTCTCGCACCTTTTTCAACCCATCGTTGATCCTGCTCTGCTCATCCGTAGATAGATGTTCCCGGTAAAGTGTCATGTTACGTTCAATTTCAATAATGAGGATGTTCGCGTTGAGTCGAGCATCTCGTAGTTCCTGTTTCTCAATAGTATCTCTACCCCTCTTCTGGCTCCAGAACTCATTAATCTCCTCCAAGTAGGAAGTATGAATGATTTCGACTTCCCAGTCCGGCAAATGCTTCTCCGCAATGTCACACCAATAATTCATCCTCTCGATTTTGTTTCCAACACCAGCAAAGTGGACGACTAAATCTCCCCGCCTGACCTGGTTGGCTTCTATCGATTCGTTCAGAAATCCAGACTGGTATGCATTGAACCAGCGTTGCGGACAATACACCACTTGGTCTCGAAACTTGTCCATGTAGAAGATGTTTTCCAGAGCACTTTGGTCTTGGAAAGTCAACTCCTCGTTGGGATTGAATGTTCGGTAAGCTACGTTCGCCGACATGACCTCGATGGCCCAGGCACTGACTCGGATGAAGAAGACACCATTGTTCAGACCATTGCCATCATTTGTGACAAGGACGTTTGCATCACTGAATTCTGCAGGAGGTAAGAAATGTGAGAGTCCAAGCTTTGGATTCAGGAGGACACTATCGCAGTCAAACCAGCTATGGTCGTCAGCATTGACTAGAGCAGAACTTGAGGAGTTCTTACAATAGCCACTCTAGTCTTTCGTGAAATGGTTTTTTCATCTCATCCATCAAGATATTGAGGATGAACATCGGCTTATTATACATCATATCCAAGACGTTACTCCGCATGACGAAGGTCTCGTATCCCTGAAGCTCGCCATGTCGCAAATGAGTCCTCAGCGCTCGCTCGTAAGTGGGATTCGTCTCGCCAATCAACATCGAGACCATTCCAATATTGTGTGGCACAACTCTGTCGGGTGCCTTGGTATGCTCAACGGCAATGCTGCTTTCTTCAACTGGCGAGTTCCATATTGAAGTTGTGCCTCGAAACTTCTCAAAAAGGCCTATTCCTGAACCGTTGAGAGCATTTCTAACTTGACCCTGACGTGCAATCAGCGCAAACGTGATGAAGGCCAATGTCGCAGTGGAAGCGAATACAAACTGTTTCGATCTCATCTTGAGTCCGCTTTCATAAGATTCTTGCTTGATGAATCGCGAGAAGTCGGCTCATCTCGTCGATTGAGCTCACTGCGTTCACATTCCACTGCGTCAAACCCCCTCCATTCCACATAACGCGTCGGTTAATTCACCATCGACAGCACTCTCCTCAGCTCCTCGAAGGCAATGTTTTGCTCAAACGTCTGGGTCAATGCCAGAGATAAAATAAACTCGCCATCCAACTCGCGGTGTCGTACCGAGACTGCTTTTGCCGGTTGAAGCTCTCTGAGGTAATTTCAAAGTCTGGTGGTTGCGCCCCTTGCATGAACTTCAATTCTGCAGAAACCTCACAGCTAGCAGGATCTCACTGCAAAATCAACTGCTTCGCGGATCATCGAAATGTCTGCCAGCATACCTGTGCATGAGCTGGAAGAGTACGACGCGATTCCACGCACGTCGAAAGAGTTTCTCATCGAGGACAAGGACTGCAAGCCAGTGATGCATAGATCACAACGACAAATAGTACGAGGATGTATCCAGGCATTCTGGCGCTTTCTGATGCCCAGTTTCCTTACGACACAGCCGCCAACCACGTTGCATGCTATTGCTACCCTTGACGGTTTGCGAGGTTATGCATCGTTTGGCGTGTTCCAATTGCATTTCACGGACACTTTCTGCCAGATGCATAATCGAGGCTTCGGTTTCGACGAGAATAACCACTATCTTATTCAGCTTCCATTCATCCACTTTTTGTGGACAGCACCTGCTCTTGTAGCTTGCTTCTTCGTCATCTCCGGCTATGTCCTCTCGCACAAGCCACTCAAGCAGATTCGGGCTCAGTCAGGGGAGCCATTTCTGCAAGCCATGAGCTCAGCAATTTTTCGACGCGGCATTCGACTCTACCTACCAACACTACTCGCAACATTCGTGGCCTTTCTCCTCGTACGCGTGGGCGCATTCAACTACTCTCACTGGGTCTTTGTTCAAGGGGGATATCTTGCCGCAGGAGAGGACACACCTCCGATCATGGAGACGTTCGGCGAGCAATTCGCACATTGGTGGAGTGACATGAACGGCATGATATATCCATTTCATTGGGGTTCAGCCAGCACACCATATGATCCGCACCTCTGGACCATTCCGACGGAATTTCAGGGTTCCATGCTCCTTTTCTTCGTCACAATTGGCGTTTGGAATGTTTGTGCTGCTGTACGTCTCAGCTTCGTTGGCGCATTCATCCTTTACTGCGGATATTACGGCCAGAACGATATCCTTCTCTTCTTTGGAGGAATGTTCCTGGCAGAAGTCGACCTTATTCTTCGGGAGCAAGAAGGCCGAGTCCAACGATATCGATATTTGTGGATTGTGATTTTCACTATCGGACTTTATCTCGCTAGCATGACATCTTGGGATCCTGAGATCACTCCGGGCTACAAGACCATAATGTGGCTCGTCCCAAATTCTTACCGTTGGCACACTCTTGGGTGCTTCATGCTGGTGTGGTCAGTCCGGAACTGTGATGACATTCAGATTGCTTTCACCAACAGATTTGCACAATATCTGGGCAAGATCTCGTACTCGCTGTATATTGTGCATGGAAATGTTCGGAGAACACTTACTTATTCTATGATGCCAACGCTTTTGGCTCTGACAAACGGGAAGGAATCAAAATTCGGCTTCGCGATCACAATTCTTGTTTCAATCATTTTCACTTACCCGTTGACTTTCTTCCTTGCCGACCTGTTCTGGCGTGCTGTCGACATTCCAAGCATAAAGTTTGCAAAGTGGTTTGAAATGAAGTGTTCAAGGAGAAACTGATGGTGTAGTCGAAAGGGTCTGTTCTAGAATACTTTATCATTCAGCAGATAGCGAGTTATGAGTATGCTTCGAGTTGGCAATCAGGCCATGTTTTGTGTATCAACAGTATCCTAGGCCTAGGAAAGCTCGCTTCCCATGCGCTTCCTGATTATGCCGACGTTCAATGTCCCTTGCTGCATCACGACACCCATGTGAAGGATGCTGTAGCAGCAGATCAATCCGTTGCTCGATAAATGGTGAAGATCATGGGTGAAGTGACCTCTATTGTAGGTAGAAAACTTCCACTGTGCCTTCGAAAGGAGCTAGAATATTGCTTGGCCAGTGGGAGCATGTGCCATGCAGTTGGCCTTCTGCCGCATTCGGTGTCATTTAGAGGGCGGCCTTGCTTGTTGAAGGATTACCACAGGATGTATGAAGACCACTACCTACTCGTAGGTAGAGTAAGTCACTTCAGGAGGCGAGTGTCACTCGAGAGGTATCGCCAATATATGAAATCTTGGCAGTGGCTTTTGCCACAAATGAATTTCGAACTTCGTCAGCGCCCACGAAAACACCAAAAATCAAACCACGGATCCCAGGGAAAGATATTGAAGCAAGCTCCTACCATAGTATACCTTCACTCAAGTTACTCGATATGTCCAAAACGGCTAGGTGAGTGACCACTTTTGCCTCATTAGTTGCTCGCACAAATCTATCAGCCCATACCTGCTGCCTTTTTCGTCACCTTAGCAGCATCTCATCGTGGTTCCGAACAATTAGCTAAGTCTTTCTATTACAGCCGCCCAGACTGGGCCGACGATGTCTCCGAGCCCGACCTCTTAGATCCCAGCGCCCTCCCCGCCTCAGTCACCCGAACAAACAAAGACGGCACAAAAACCACAATCTCGTACCGACTGGACGAGCAAGGCCAGCGCGTCAAAACTACCCGCAAAACTCGTACAACCATCCACCGGGAAAAGGTCAACCCTGCCATTGCGGAGCGGCGCTCATGGGATAAATTCGGACTCGAAAAGGGGAAGGCTAAGGGCCCTCAGCCTGACACTACGAGCATAGCAGAGAACATGCAATTCCGACCGAGTATTAATTGGAAGGCTGTTCAGGCGGAGGAGGCGAAGAACGGTGCGAATAATACGTCGGAGGAGAAAGCGAGGAAGGATGCGTTGAAGGATAAGAAGGTCAAGTGTCGGATTTGCGCTGGTGAGCATTTCACCGCTCGATGTCCGTTCAAGGACACGATGGCACCCGTCGAAGAGGGTGGGCCGGCGGTGGATCCGTTGGCGGAAGATGAGAAGGAGTCGGCTGCTGGAGGTCTGGGAGCTGCCAGTGGAGGGTACAAGCCACCACATCTTAGGAAGGGAGGAGCTGCTGGAGCTGGAGAGAGAATGGGAGGGAAGTATGAGAGGGATGATTTGGCTACGCTTAGGGTTACGAATGTGAGTTTCATGTTCACTATATCTTTGGTGGAAATGGTGCTGACTACCTTGAACCAGGTTTCCGAGATGGCAGAAGAGCAAGAACTGCGCGACATGTTCGAGCGCTTCGGGCGCGTCACCAGAGTCTTCCTCGCCAAAGATAGAGACACTGGACGCGCAAAGGGCTTTGCTTTTATTTCTTTCGTCGATCGGGCAGATGCTGCGAAGGCGTGTGAGAAGATCGATGGGTTTGGGTATCGACATCTCATCTTGAGGGTGGAGTTTGCGAAGCGGACAACCTAGATAAGCAGAATACTTTTCGGGCGTTTTTAAGGCTTCATGATAGGGTTTACAGACTAAGGCGTGGAAGTAAAGTAGTGCAGTCATCGCCATTCACCAGGGTTAGTGAGGATTCTGATGCTGAAATCTGTTATTCTGAATCTAGAAGAAACTGCTATGGCCCTTCTACACGTTGCAACGAACCCTCCTCCAGCAGACGTGGCATCGCATCTCGTCCACATGTTGAATCAGCTATCTGTTATCATCCTGGTCCCTTCCAAAAATCTCCAGTCCTAATTACTGAATCACTCCCCAGATTGCGACCTGCATACTCCACCACACAGCCACATTAGAGATATCCGTACATCAACGTTCTTGGCTTTTGGCCCGTACACACACGTCGAAGGTGGAGAGTATTTGCTTCTCGAGCGAAGCGTCTGAGAGGCGATCGATCTGGACAATTCAGTGCTAGGTAGATACGTCTTTGTGCCATTGTCAAATTTGTACACTCTTGAGCATATTTCTTCGCAGCGCCTAGCCTCACCTTTTGCGAGGTTCATTTGTTAGCATCCGATGTGAGTAATACGCCGCAGCAGGCTGACAATTGATATTGCAATGGCGTCGTTCTTCCACTACGGCTTCGAGTCAATATTGGCACCTCGAATCGTAATGAAAGAACCGCAGCCAGTTAGTGAGGACTTAAGCCTGCGATAGGCATCTCGACGCCCGGCACCACCTAGGACGTCAAAACGATTCACTAGAGAAGTTAATGACAGGAAATTGGATTGTAAGATTGTCTTCCTATCAATGCCTTTCATCTTCCGCTTTGAGCGATTGGCTGCGTGATCGTCGTCCCACTTATTTAAACCTCACCATTTTAGGAAACACAGCCACATCGCAGCGCAGCCATCATTGCTCTTAGAGGTGAGCTATATTCGCGATTCACAGATCAGCGCCACGGGTCAGTGTGGTGGATCAAGAATCACGAGCTGAAAAATCAGAGTACTTGAACAGGGGGAGTGGCAAAACAACTTTTGACTGTCATTCGAACTTCATCAGCCCACACGATATAGGAAAGGAGGAATTGGTGCTCACCAGCATTTTTTCCAGGTTGACTCCAAGAGGCGCCCTTCGCTTGCTGATTCGCAGATCAGGTTTCGTATTCTTCTCGAACTGCCGATTTCCCTTCGTTATTGGAGAAATTCGCTGTGGCAGATTTTCTGGCATATCAAACTGCTTACCCTGGTCTTATGGTAGCAGCGTGGAAGATATCGGTGCCCTTTGAGGAAAGACTGGATTATTTCCTTGATCACAAAATACCGTTATTGGATATCAAGGGAAAGACTGTGGAGCTAAAGATCAGGACCAAAAGATATTTAGAGTGGTGCTTGATGCTAGGCAAGGAATACTCTGACATGTGTTTCTCTTTGCTGATACGCAAAGTTGCGTTTCTATGCCGTTTCGATGGAATGCGGCTGTGGCTCTTGGCTTTCTTGTCATGGTAACAAACATGCAGGACGGAAAGACGACAGATAGAGCCTTTGGCCGAGTACCATACGGCACAACGTTGTTGCGCGACTCAGGTTTCCTGAGATTAAACCGGGGATGGAACGTCTGAGTGCTTACCAGTAGGACCAGGGTATATCGCTGTATTTGTGCTAGCAACAGTATGGTTGGAAAATGCGAGGGTATTGGTCGAAAGGACCTTGCTCATCAAGCTCTCCCTGGTTTGCCACCGTCAGATAAGCCGGTGGTCGGAGTCTGTTGGGATCAGCTTCCTGGTGCTGACATTGACCGTTGACGACGGCAGCCGGTCCCAATCGCAATATTCCGGTTTTGGTTAAGGAATCCACTCAAGGGGGCCACGTCGGAAGGAGAAATCTGATCAATCACATTGAGGCCAAGGAGCCAGGCAAGACAGATAGAGGATAGGAACAAACTATTGAAAAATCTCCTGTCTAGTCGACCGCCCCAGCCATTTGGCGCCGCAATTCAAGCAGAACGTGCAGGACAGAGAAATAGGTTCTTGAAGCAGCCAAGCAGACCTTGAGGAGCTTAAGCAATGCCGCTTACCGCTTTGTCAGCCTAGATGAGAGTACGCAAACTACGAGCAGAAGAATCTCGAAGAATTCCAAATCAAGGTGTGCGAATGCTTTCTGTAAAGGCTACTGACGAGAAGAGAGGAGACAAGGATCACTGTGAGAATCAGGTAACTCGGGGCCGTTGCATGACTGCTGTCCTCCAACGGCTGGTGTGTAACGAGCACAGTGGACCGGCGAACGCCTGGTCAAAGCGCTCAGTTCCGCTTGCCTGGAGTCTGATTTGTCACCTGCAAGCAGCATCGCTGTGTATTGGTCGCCGGCATTGACATGATGCGGAAGCAATTGTGTTTCGCCAGGTCGCTTCCACCAGGTTCTCCCAACCACACCGTCCGGAGAAGTGATAGACTAAGAAGTTGCAGGCTGGATGATTAGAGCCTGATGCAAGTAAATTCGGGTGTACTGGTCTCTTCAAGAATCTCGGGTTGAAGTAGGCTTCAGGAAGGGTAAAAGCTTACGACGTTCATGCAGACACACTTCACTGCTTGGGCAATACTGCAGCTAGAGCACAATCAGATGTGATTTGTTTCTGGCCCTTCGATGAGGCATTTGCCACGAGTCTGATACAGAACAGGCACTTTGCCTTACGTGGGAATATTCACCTAGATCAAAGCTAGGATGATCATGGCATCGTGGGACAGAAAATAGTCCCTCAGATTTAATCCCCACAGGACCGAATCTAGGCCTATCGGGAAGATCTCCAAACCTCAAGACGAAGGCGGTCCATCGTATCTGCAGAAAGTTCTGCTTTGCTGGGTAGTCATCCATAGTGATATTGGAATCGTTCTCTAAGCTGGGAACAGCAAGCTTTGTGCTCTCGGAAAGATCCTGGCGCCTGGCTGAGCATGATATCTTCGGGAGCCTAGCCGAAATGAAGCGCTCGAGCAGTGGCATAGACCCACAAGGGCGGCAACCCCATGGCTGCTGTTGCGTAGGTTAGGCAACAAGAGCAGTCATTATTGCTAGGCTAACAAATCTTCTCAATGAAGCTCTGAGAAGGAGGCAATCGCCGCTTCATAGAGGGCCTGGTTACCAGCGAGACCGATGGCCTGTCGTTCTCCTTTTCCCGGTCAATGTGGTTGAGAACGAAGCCCGGATCTTGACGAGTCCCATCTAATTTGGGTGACGATGTAATTGCAATGTTTGCAAACATTTTTGAGCGGCGCAATGATCTATCAAATTTGCTTTCGTAAGGGATGTGACAAACATGCAATGCCTATAGTGCAAACGAGCTGTAGAGGAGGTAGAGTGACAAGTGGTCAGCACGGAGCACGGACCAATGGCCACCCGAGCTGCCATCACTTTTGCTTGGAACTTCTCCCCTGTCCTGTCCAGTCCAGTCCTATCCCCTCTCTGCAGACGACCGATACAAGACCTCCGGAGACATAGCAATCCCTACTGTATCCCTGAAATTGCCACCTCTCCGAAGATGGATCGATCCATTTACTCTTTCCATGCTATCAAACGTTATTGCAATCATGTCTGCCAGCATCTTTGTGGCTGGCCAGGCATAGTTTGATGGACCCAACCTTACTGCAGATCCTGCGCCAGACCATTGCTGACGATCGAAGAGCCTCAGACAGCATTGAAACACCTTCGCACATTTCTTAGTCCAGATACACATTGACTTTCAGCTGTTGCCAGGAGGTGCCGATCGGAACAAAGGGCATTGCGTACACAGCCTCTCCAGAGGACACGATACGCCCATGGACAAAGAAAAGGGATGTCTATCTTCCACGCCAATGATCCGAACTTAATACGAGCACGGAATTATCATGATCTCTGACGGTTGATGTCGGGTCTGCACGGTATGGGGAATCTTGTGTAGCCCGTGTTGATTTAATTGCAGCACCCACTGTTGCATCAACATGCTACTAGCAGATTACCTGCCCCCAATCAATCCTCTGATGGCACTGTATTCCTTTGTTCTATCCCAGAGCAGGGAGTATACTCGGCTCTCCAGAATTAGACAATCCGTCATGCACGGTTGTTGGGGCCTCGTGCCCAGCATCTTTCTACTGTCATGCCTGCACTAAGAAGGGGCTACCGGTCAGTGATTCATGGGTCGGGACATTATCATCACCCTTGGACCATGAGACTCGCCTCGTAATGACAGATTTCGCGGGGAGATAGGCTGAGAGTTTGCTCCGAACGAATGGTCTCCAAGATCTATCCGCAGCTGGTCAGAATGAAGAGCAATTCGTTCCAGGCTCGCAGGAATAGTGCGTTTCTTGCCCTGTTGCTAAGATGTGAGCAGATCGGAGATGATGACATCGCTTGTTCCTCTGCAGCCACAGACATAGCGCAGAATTGTTGGCGAAGACTGGGGCCCAGTCTTAACAACACATACCGAAGGCTACTTGCAGGCAGACCAAGGCTGGATCAGGAACGGAAACGCGGACACAAAATCGATTGGATCTTGACACAATGCAGCTGGCCATTAAGATCCTTTCTTTAGCCCGACGAGGCATATGGATACGAATCCTGCGAATGACTGTGGAGAAGTCGTCATGTGTGGGAATAATGTGATGTTCTGAAGGGTACTGGCCAGATGTTCCAAGGGCCCCTTGGCACGACATTGATCGCCTTAGAGACTTGATTTTCATTGTCACTCGCCTCTCTTGAGGAGCCGATCGAGTCGACTAAGCCACTTCGTGAAATAGGCTGTGCCCTGCCTTTCGGTTTTCTCATATTCATCCAAATTACTTCTGCGTTTGAAAGAGCCTAAGTTCTTTGACGCGTCTCCTGAGACTTCCTCCCTTACAATCCGATCACAACCTACGGCCTTTGTTCTTTGTCCGGAAAGCTCCTTTTCATCGGGTCCAGATCCCCTCCCGAGAGTTGTGGAGCTGTGATGGTCAACCTGGCTCAAATGCTTGGTTTCTTCTAGGTTAGTGTCACACAGTCATGTTTTGCAGAACGAATGGAAGACAAAGGTCGTGAAGTACATCTACTGGAGTCTCTTGTATATTGGAATTCCCTTGCTTGAAAGCACAGCTTGTTGATGAGGACGTCTGTCTCAGATCGAAGGCCTTCCGAACCCGGTAACGAATCTCCCTTCAAGAGATTGACGGCAAGTTGTTCGCACGCTATCCAAGCCCGGTCATTTCAGTATCGACAGTGGTAGGACACCCAGCAGATACGCCTCTTCGCCTTCTTCATATCAGCTTGATTTCGACGATACAGGACGTACCGTTCCTTGGTTCCTACTACTCGGATACCACCTTGCATCACTTTGAGCATATAGCATATAACCGGTGTCAATCACTTTGAGGAGAGCTTGCCGACACCCTTCTTTATCGAACCAGATACGGTGCGAACTCGCTTTTGCGCATAGGTACCTCTCAGACTCCGCAGGTATGGTCACTCCCTCCATCTGTCGCATCGATGCATTGTCATTATTTGGACTTCTCTGTTTAGCGGCCGTTGTTAGATTGAGCATTCAAACCCCAGCGCTAGTAGTACATGAGATGCTAACTTGCTTGCCGCCAGAACCTCTCATTCGCTAGATTCCAGGAACCATCACCGGGGCTCAGGTGGTGATCTCCTTGCAGGATTTCTAGCTTCGAGGCACCTAGATCGTCACCATCGGTCAACAGCTCCCCATAAGCCAGGTCTTTGTGCACGCTATCTGCAAGATTCTCTGGCTAGACCTTAGCTGCAGGTGCCACCCGGACACCCTTACCCAACGGTGATTGTCGGCTGATCCACACTCGCCGGACCGCCCAGGTCTCGACACCAATATTTCAGCCATTGGGCACGACATTCTGGAAATTTCTGAGAAACAAGTGGTGCATTAAATGCTGGCTGTGTCTTCAAAAACTAGCTCAGATGAATCATGGTGAGTAGACCCCCGGTCATATTACCAACAATTTTGGTTGCGCATGACGGCAGAAGCAAGAATCAATAGGCATGGTGCCTATAATCAGTCTCTCTGATACCCATGGGGCTTGTGCTGTCACGTTTTTTCTGCTCTCTTCTGGTGC
>JAABUK010004997.1_pt1 | contig 21122 bp, 5 predicted proteins | sample 5559141 | NCBI WGS metagenome assembly JAABUK01 (sample SAMN10711869, study PRJNA513367) | rock metagenome | isolation source: Antarctica rocks | place: Antarctica: Victoria Land, Pudding Butte nord | collected 2016-01-03
GTTCACGACGCTCTTATTATCTTGTCCAGGAAGAGTATCTGGCTCCATATTCGGGCGGGGGTGGAAGAGAAAGATTGGGGCAAGGTGGAAGAAAGGTTGAAAAGAGGAGGAGGAGGAGGAGGAGGAGGAGGAGGAGGAGGAGGGAAAAGGTTGGGGTGGTGTTATAGGTACTAGAGGTACTCAGCCGTTGGTTAAGCGGTTAACATTAAAAGGGTAAAAAAGATAACCTTATCGACTCGCTCGGGTCTCCCGGTGATGGGCGCCATGGGAGCGATTGGTCCACAATTGGAGCTATCGCGATCTGTCGTACTCGTATTCGTCTTGACGTAGCTTATATGCACCTCATTCCCCCATTCGAACATGATTGTTTCTTGTGACATTCTGCCCGTGTCACTGCACGACCAGGCCTACGTGCTCTGCATGCTATGGAGCAGGCCTCAAGCGCATCTCAGCTCCCATCTTCATCCTTTATCCTGATGGCCTGTCACATAGTTCTAAGGGCGGGGCGGGCAGGACGGCCCGGGCGGGTTGCTACTATTACACCGGACTTTCGGACTTGGTGACCGCGGCAAGTCCGATGTTGTCTCCAATCAGAGCGTGCTGAGTAAGCGTCGTACCTCCGGCTTCGGGAGCAGAATTCATCCGTCTTGGCGACCGGGGTGTGACTAGTGAGACAACGCAGATACTTTACTCAGACACAATAACACGGGCGCTGCGTCAGACCGGGTCGAGAGGCATAGTCGTACCTGAGAATCGAAACTCCTGACTCCGAGAACTCCTGAATCCAGCACCGTTGCCTCGGCTAAGTCCCGCTGATCGTCATCGCAGCGCCGATGCCACGCGCCATGCTGTCCAATACGTGCGAGCAAGCACGACCCTGCTCTATTCATGTCCGCCAGATTGTCAGCGAGGCTGATAGCTATGTCCCAGTGCTTGGTAAAGGCTGGGCTGGATGTGCATCTACATTACTACGGCAAGACTCTTTCTCTTTGCGCCTCTTGCATCCACCTGCATGCGGCTTCAACAGTCTTTGCAGACTCTTATAGACCCCCTTTCGAGATCTCCGATCTGGACAAGCATTGACACAGCTTGAGCACTATACCCCTTCGCTCGGCAACGCACCTGGCTTGCAAAAAAACGAGACCAGACACATTCAACAACGCGGCATTTCAACACAGGTTCAGCAAACACTGACACTTCATTTCTCTCTCTGTCTCGGTCTATCCTGATTTCAGCCTGCACGCCTAAAGCCACAATGACAGGCAATAAGCTACAGATCAAGCCCGACAATAACTCTCGCGAGTCCACAATCTTCCTCTTCGGACCCCATGTCGGCACCTTCACAAAGCAATCGATGGAGACGTTGATACGGCCAATATCTCAAAGCCCTCACCGAGACTGGATCCTAGATACCATATCCGGCTTACCAACCTATTTGAATGGCTTGAATTCCATAATGCCCGAGGTCGCCCGCGCGGTCCCGGGTTCCAGCCAGCTCGCTGACCTGGACTCGTGGCTTCGACACGGGGCAACAGACATACCCTCCGAAGCCACCCTTCCCAGCATTATCGTCGGACCATTGGTGGTGCTAATACAGCTCACGCAGTACTGGCGCTATCTTGAGCTCCTCCACCAAGGACAGCCACCTGCAGATTTGCAGGCTAGCGTGGTCGCAGACTCAAAGAGCAACAGCAAATTTGAAACGCTGGGCTTCTGCTTTGGGCTGCTGGGAGCGCTGTCCGTCGCCAGCGCCAGCAACCGTCAGGACTTTCAGAAGTACGGGGCCACGGCGGTCCGGCTAGCCATGCTCATGGGCGCTCTGGTCGACGCGCGAGAGGTCTGGGACAAGACTTCGGGCAAAGGCGGTTCAATCTCTTTCGCAATAGCATGGATTGGTTCAAAACAGGCGAGCGAAGTGAGGCGAATTATCGACGCCCGTTCTCCTGATGCCTATATCGCCGTTCTCTACGACGAGGCGCGAGCGACGGTGACGACATCCGAGTCCACGGCTCCCCTTCTCGTGAAGCAGCTCCGCGCTGCTGGTGCCATTGTAGCTGAGATTGGTATCAAGGGCCATATCCATAGCCCTGACGCCGATCGGAAGATCCACACCGATGCCCTTGTCCAATTTTGCAGCTCCACGCCTGATCTGCAGTACGCCGCCACTGCAAATCTCGCTTTGCCTACCTACGACAACGGCGGCAAGGGGGATCTCGTATCCTCCGAACACCAAGAGAGCATGACCGAGATGGTCCTACGTTCCATCCTGGTCAACCAGTGCGACTGGTACGGAACCTTTTCTGCTGTAGCCACCAAGGCGAAAAAGCCCTTTGTTGTGACTTTTGGCATGGAGCGCTGTGTGCCACCGACTCTGATGCGGGGTCTGGACACTCGACATGTGCACTTTGAAGATCTGGCCTTGGAAAAGGAGACGGGGGTGGATGTGGATGTATCGCAGCTCCCCGCTGGCGTGCTGAACACGCAGCCTGCACCCGCAGTAGCTGCAGCAGGATCTGAACATGATCTCTCTTCCAATCTCGCTGTTGCACTTGAGAGCAATAAAGACAGCGTTGCTGTCGTTGGTATGTCCGTCAAGACCGCCGGCGCCGATGACCTGGCCGAGTATGCCGAAATGCTCAGAATTGGACAGTCCCAGCACGTGCCTATCACCAGGGACCGATTGATGCACGATATGTTATTCCGCGAAGCGCCAGATAGCGACCCCAAGCGCCAGTATTATGGGTGCTTCGTTCGCGACTCGGATGCTTTTGACCACAAATTCTTCAAGCGCAGCCCGCGCGAGTCAACCGCCATGGACCCGCAGAGCCGTCTAGTGCTGGAGGCAGCCTACCAGGCGGTGGAGCAGTCAGGCTACTTTTCGGAGCTAGATCATGGACATGGACTTGGGCAAGGGACCGACAGCGACAGCACCAATATGAACGGTAAGATGCATGTTGGCGTGTATCTAGGTTCCTGCGGCGTCGATTACGAGCACAACATTAGCTGTCACGAACCAAATGCTTTCACACCGACTGGGGCGCTGAAGAGCTTCGTCACTGGAAGGGTATCGCACCACTTTGGTTGGACTGGTCCATGCATGACATTCGATACAGCATGCTCGTCGTCAACGGTTGCTATACACACGGCGTGTCGGAATCTCTTGTCTGGTGAATGCAGCGCGGCATTAGCGGGCGGATCGAACACCATCACGAACATGATGTGGTTTCAAAATCTCGCTGCTGGCAGCTTTGTGAGCCCAAGCGGACAATGCAAGCCGTTCGATGACAGCGCTGATGGATATTGTCGTGCTGAAGGTCTGGGCTTTGTCTTTCTCAAGAAGTTGTCGGACGCCATCCGAGATGGCAACCCCGTTCTCGCTGTGATTCCCAGCACAGCCGTCTACCAGAACATGAACAGCACGCCGCTATTTGTGCCTAACGCTCCGTCGCTTTCACGACTATTCACGGACGTGTTACGCTCGGCCAAGGTCGCGGCGCGGGATATTTCCCTGGTCGAGGCACATGGTACAGGCACTCCGGTTGGAGATCCAGCCGAATACGAAAGTATTCGCACTGCGCTTGGAGGCCCTGCTTCTGGCCGCGTGAAGAAGCTTCCCATCGGATCTGTGAAAGGCCATATAGGTCATACGGAAGGCGCATCCGGCGTGCTGGCGCTGATCAAGGTCATCATGATGATGCGGGGCGCCTTCATTCCGCCTCAGGCCAGCTTCAATAAGATGAATCACGGCATCGACGTGCGGGCTGATGATATGATGGAAGTGGTCACCAAATTGCGGCCCTGGGAGGAGGATCACAAAATGGCTCTGATCAACAATTATGGCGCTTGCGGGTCTAATGCCAGCTTAATTGTCGCGCAACCACCCAAGTCTCTGAGACCGAGCATGGCCGTTGAAGAGACTTCACAATATCCTTTCTGGATCCCAGGCCTCGACGCTCGGGCCATCTCTGCGTACGCTGCTAAGCTATCCTCTTATTGCCGTTCATTGCCTCAAGAATCCAGCACGCTAGCTGATATCTCATACGTTCTGAACCGGCAATCCAATCGTGGGTTGGCGCAGAGCTTCATTTTCAGCTGTCGCTCGATGGCCGAGTTTCAGGAGAAGTTGGCCCAGGTGGCCTCTGCGCCGGAGAAGGACTCGGCTCTACGAGCAGGAGTCACACCGGCCAAGGCTAGCAGACCCGTCATCTTGTGCTTCGGTGGCCAGGTCTCGCTTTTCGTCGGGCTTGACCGTAAGCTATACGATAGCGTAACTATGCTTCGTCTGCACCTCGATGAATGCGACCGAATGATAACGTCTCTTGGTCTGGGATCCATCTTCCCTGACATATTCTCGCAGCAGCCTATCCGAGATCCGATCAAGCTGCAGACCGTGCTATTTGCTATGCAGTACTCATGTGCCAAGACTTGGATGGACTGTGGGCTTGAGACCAAGGTCGTGGCCGTTGTAGGCCATAGCTTTGGGGAGATTACAGCGCTGTGCGTGGCTGGCTCTCTCAGCCTCCGGGACACGGTTCGACTTGTGGCAGCGAGGGCCAAGCTGGTGCGCGATTCCTGGGGAACCGATCCTGGAGCCATGGTCGCGGTAGAAGCCGATCTGGATCTAGTGGAGAGTCTTCTGCAGGAAGTCAATCGGTCTGCCGGCCGGAATGGCTCCGTCAATATCGCATGCTATAACGGACCGCGCAGCTTCACCCTTGCTGGATCTACTGCCGCTGTTGACGCCCTGCAGCAAACTATGGTTTCGTCTGCCAAGTTCTCAAGCACCAAGAACAAGCGTCTCAGCGTGACCAATGCCTTTCATTCAGCCCTGGTCGAGAAGCTCGTTGCTGGCCTAGGGCAGGTTGGCAAAGGGCTTACTTTCCACAAGCCAGTCATCCCTGTGGAACGCGCAACTCAAGAGAGCGATGAGCTGCTGGACTGGACGTTCGTTCCTCAACATATGCGTCAGCCGGTCTTCTTCAACCATGCTGTGCAGCGTCTCGCCAAACGACATCCGCAAGCTGTGTTCCTGGAGGCTGGTTCCAATTCCACCATCACTGTCATGGCAGCCCGTGCCCTCGCCCAGAGCAATGTCGCGACTCCAGAGCACTACTTCCAAGCCGTCTCGATTACCAATACCAAGGGATTTGACGGGCTGACAGACGCCACCGTCGCGCTTTGGAAGCAGGGATTGCGCATGGCGTTCTGGGCCCACCACCAGCAACAGACACTCCAGTATGCGTCTTTGCTTCTGCCGCCATACCAATTTGACAAGTCACCCGCATCGCGTCATTGGTTGCCACTGAAATCACCGGCTGAGAAGGTTCGAGAGGCTGCTGAGGCGCTTGTGAAAGAAAGAGGTGAAGTTTGGAGCAAGCAGCAGGCCGGAGCCCTCGAACCCAAGCCGCTCGCCCTGTGGGACTTTGTCGGATACCAAGACAAGAAACAGAAAACAGCCCGTTTCCGCATCAACACGGAGTCGGATAAATACAAGGATTTCGTTCTCGGCCATGTCATTGCGCAGACGGCACCTATTTGCCCTGGGACAGTTGAATGCGACATGATCATCGAAGCTTTATACAGTCTGCATCCGGACTGGAAGGCCAAAGGTATGCAACCGGTCGTTCGTGATCTGATTAACCACATGCCCATCTGCGAAGATCTATCCCGCGCCTTTTACATTGAATTATCCGCGCTTGACAAAGAGATGATGCAGTGGAGCGGGCAAATCTTCAGTGTCGAGAAGGACGCGGCGGTTGAACAGCCTCAAATACATGCCAAAACGCGCGTGTCCATGCGTTCATCTACAGACCCGGCTTATGTGCAAGAGTTCGCGCAATTTGAGCGCCTCACCAGCCACACACGATGTCAAGAAATTCTGGATCTTAGCCTGGATGAGGACGGTGTCGAATCGCTGCAAGGACGTCAAGTGTACCGCGCATTTAGTCCTGTTGTCGACTACAGTGACATCTACCGAGGCGTTAAATACGTCGTCGGCCGTGGCGGTGAGTGTGCTGGGCGTGTGCAGCTGGACCGACAGCATCGACGAGCCGATACTTGGCTCGACGTGCCATTGAGCGACTCATTCAGCCAGGTCGGCGGCTTGTGGGTGAATGCCATGACCGATGTTCCATCGGGAGAAATGTACATTGCCAATGGGTGCGAGCTGTCGATGCGCTCGCCCAAGCACACCGTCGCGGGCCGGACCGAAACCGACGTGTGGCATGTGTACGCTCGACATTTGCCCCAGGGCGATAGAATGTTCATGACCGACCTCTTTGTTTTCGATGCTACAACGAGACAGCTCGTCGAGGTTATGTTGGGCGTGCAGTATGGGCGTGTAGCCAAGGCATCCATGAGTAAGATGCTGGCTCGAATGACGAAAGATGGATCAGCATTGCGTATCAAGGCCTCATCTGCAGCTCCTCGTGACTCTGCCCCGCCTGCTGCTTTACCTGCGACCACTGATGCCACTGCAGTAGTTGCAAAGCCCAAGCCAACCAAGAAAAAAGATTCGATAAAGACCAAGTCAGGCAAGGCAGCTCCATCGCCACCATCCGGCATGCGGGATATCACCGACGAAGTGCGGAATCTTGTAGCCAGCGTCTCGGGCATTCCAGCCGAGGAGATGGAGCTCGACGCAGATATGGCCGACTTTGGTATTGACTCGTTGATGGGCATGGAGTTGGCACGGGAGGTCGAAAAGGCTTTCAAGTGCACGCTAGACGAGGTTGAGCAGATGGAAGCAACGACTGTGCGCAAGTTCGTCTTGTGTGTAGGACATGCGCTATTTGGGGCTGATGCAGATGTGCCTCTCGCTGAATCTGCCGGCGACGACGACGACGACGACGACGACGACGATGACGATGACGATGACGATGACGATGACGATGACGAAGATTCCTCTGATGAGGGATCGGAATCTTCGTCGTTGGTCGTTGTCGAGACCGACTATGAATCTGCTACCACGACGTGGTCCCATTCGGAGCCCAGTCTTGTCAAGACGCCAGCCACCAGCCAGACGCCGCTTCCTGCGAAACATCTACAACCGACGGACGTGATGACAGCACAGGCGTTGCCCCCAGCCCATAGCAACCTAAGCTTGTCACCATCGGACGTTCTTGAGTCTTTTGGCGAGGTGAAGACGGGGACCGACGATCTCTTACGCGAGTACCAGATCGATGACACTGAAAAGACTATCCTGGCGGGCAGTAATCGACTCTGTGCTGCATTGGTGGTCGAGGCCTTTGACGAGCTAGGCTCTCCCCTCCGCACCGCAGCTGCGGGACAGCCACTTGATCGCGTGCCTTATTTGCCCCAGCATGACCGCCTGATGCAGTGCTTGTACGATTTCCTTGAGCGTGACGCCCGCCTCATCGACATTGACGTCGGCAGTGGGCAGCTGACACGAACCTATGTTGCCGCTCCTTCCAAGACAAGCCATGCCATTTTGCAAGAGCTTATACGCCGGCACCCCGAGTTCAACGTACCAAATCGTCTCACCTTCTACGCTGGCAAGCAGTTGGCGGGTGTTCTGAGTGGCAAGACGGATGGAATCAAAGTTCTCTTTGGCAGTCCTGAAGGAAGGGAGCTGACGGCAGCCATGTACTGCGAGCATACATTTAATCGTATGAACTACGGCCAGATGCGCGACGTCATTAAAGGCATTTCTGAGCGCGCTGGTCCACGTGCATCAGGAGAGCCGCTCAAGATACTCGAGATGGGTGCTGGCACAGGAGGGACTACGATCGTCTTGGCGCCCTTCTTACAATCACTCAACATTCCGATCGAGTACACCTTCACAGACCTATCACCCTCAATGGTCGCTAATGCTCGCCGTCGCTTCGGGAAGCAATACCCTTTCATGCGCTTCGCCACGCACGACATCGGAAAAGCTCCGGTGGAAGACCTTCGAGGACATCACATCATACTGGCCAGTAACGCGATCCACGCCACCCACAACCTTGTTACTTCCCTTACCAATGTCCGCAAAGCGTTACGGCCCGATGGGCTCCTCATGATTCTCGAGATGACCGAGGTCGTGCCCTTTATTGACCTCGTCTTCGGCCTGTTCGAGGGCTGGTGGTTCTATGACGACGGTCGGAAGCATGCTGTCGTACCGGCCGAGCATTGGGAACGCGAGATGCACGCCGCGGGCTTTGGTCATGTTGACTGGACGGATGGGAACCTGCCGGAAAACGCGTATCAAAAGGTTATCATGGCCATGGCCTCGGGTGACCAGGGACCACGGCTACCGAAACCAGCCCTCAAGGAACAGATGGATCTGGACAAGGGCGATGTCGCTGCGCGCACGGCCGAGGCAGAGCGGCTGTTGGCAAAGTATACCAGAGGTTGGGCCACGCCCAGAATCCAATCCTTGCAGGCAAAGAGGGGGCAGACGAAGGCAAACAGCAGAGCGCCGAAGCTTGGCGCCGTAATCCTAGTGACGGGAGCAACAGGAAGCCTGGGGTCGCACATTGTTCAGAAGCTGGCAGAGGACCGCACGATTGCCCAAGTCGTATGTGTGAACCGTCGCAGCAGTGTCCCCGTCAACGAGCGACAGCAGGAGGCCTTCTTGACCAGAGGAATTGCCTTGACCCCCGGAGCGCGCGCCAAGCTCCGCATTCTCGACGCCGATACATCCCAGCCGCAGCTAGGCCTACCTCCTCATGAGTACCGAGGGCTTGTGCAAAGCGTCACACACATTGTGCACAACGCCTGGCCCATGAGCGGAACGCGTCCAATCGCCGGCTTTGAGCCGCAGCTTCAAGGCATGAGAAACTTGTTGGACCTGGCACGTGAAGCAGCCAGCGCCAGCGACAGCGCTCAGATCGGCTTTCAATTCGTCTCTTCCATCGGCGTGGTCGGCCATTCCGGCCTGGCCCGCGTTCTCGAGCGCCGCGTTCCCCTCGAGTCCACGATTCCCAGCGGCTACACCGAGGCCAAGTGGGTGTGCGAGCGTATGCTGGACGAGACCCTCCACCAGCACCCTGGCCTCTTCCGCGCCATGGTTGTTCGCCCGGGCCAGATCGCCGGCTCCTCCAAGAGCGGCTTCTGGAACCCCGCCGAGCACTTTGCCTTCCTCGTCAAGTCCTCGCAATACCTCCGCGCCTGGCCCGACCTCGACGGCGTGCTCCAGTGGGTCCCCGTCGACCACTGCGCCGGCGTCTGCGCCGACCTCATCCTCCACCATGCCGGGCCCTCGCACCCAATCTACCACGTCGACAACCCGGTCGGCCAGCCCTGGAAGCAGATGTCGCCCGTCATGGCCCGCACGCTCGACATCCCCGCCGACGCCATCATCCCGTTTGACAGCTGGATCAAGCGGGTTCGCACGTCGCCGCTGGTGCCCGATACGGAGAACCCGGCGGCGAGACCGATGATGGTGGAGTTCTTGGCCGGGAACTTCGAGCGCATGTCGTGTGGGGGATTGATCCTCGACACGGAGAGGGCGCAGGAGCATAGCGTTACGATGGCGAGTGAGGGCCCTGTCAGTCCCGCGTTGGCGGTGAAGTTTGTGGATAAATGGAGGGAGATGGGGTTTTTGAAGTGACAACTTCCTATCTCTCTTTTCACAGCAGGCGACTGCTTTGGAGCCCGTGGGCGGTAGGATCACTGGTAACGAGATTTTCCAAAGGTCAATTGGTTCAGGACATTTTTCGTTCAAAGATCTTTCTTATTTTATATATCTAGGTCATTTCCCCTCTAGTTGGTATCGAGAGCTCTAGTTCACAGGACTCGGCGTTTCTACGTCTGTAGATCATCCATTCACAAAATTTCGTATCACCGATTCCTTTCAAGCTTACCCGATCTCGTCGACCTGGGTCGCCAACACGCGGATACTTGAAGCAATCATCCCTCCTCAACAATATTCCGCCCGGTACAAAAGCTGATATCAGGGACTCCTGTAACCAGCCTTTCCACGGGGCCTTAACCACGATCGATTCGAGATCTTTACGTTTTCTGATCTCGGCGATTAGTACGTTTGATCTGGCAATCAGCATCATCTGATATATAGTCTCTCATGGGGTCAACGGGGAGAGAGTCCTTGTTCTCAGAGGTCTTCTTGGCTCTGAGGGGGGATTGCCTCTACTCTTGGTGTGATCCCGGGGTCTTGCCTCTGAGCCTTACATCCCCGGGGGCCTGGCCTCAGGGATGCGAATAGAATGTGCCGACGGAAGAACAGAGATTATGTCATCGTCATCAATAAAGTATTATTCATCCAGTAGGCGCAGCGTGAAAGATGCAGCCGTCGATCCGGCCGCAATTCTCGGTACCTGTGCCGTCACCCATGCCGAGCTGCCTATGCGGCTGGCATGCTTAGACCGTACAGCACGTGCTTCTATACTGCCCCCGATATGACAGAACAGACCTGATCATCAAATGCGGAACAGAGAGGACAGAGGAGATCCTCCAGCGGCCAGCTATCGCGGCGCACGCGGCTCGCTGGCTAGTACAGTCAGGGGTTATGGAACAGTTTAGGGTTGCTGCAGAGATAGCAAAAGAGACGATAGGGGACCCTGTCCCGTGTGAAGATGCGGAGCGGTAGTAGGAGGAGAGCCTCTCTAAGATTGTAGGAAAAGGGCTAAAAGGAAGCCAGGATTTAAAGGTGTCAGCGATACGTAGGAGAGCTCTAGGAGAGGTGTAGGCCTCTCTAATATCACCTATGATAAGTAGCGAGGCGAGGCAAGAGGTTTTCTATAGTTATAGTTTTTCCTTAGTATATAGCTAGTCTGCATGGCCTACTAGGGACCACAATAGACGTTAAACGAGATAAATCTATCTATCTATATATACGGTAATTACATTAGTATACGTACAAGCGTAGGGTAATAGCTGCTAAGTATCACGAACAGTGCCAAGATCCCTTTTGTTTAACAATTGTGAATTAGTACGCGATGGAGGTGGTGGAACAACGAAGCATCCCAGTAAGAATTCATCTCCTAAGCAGAAGTAGCCTTCCTCGCGGGAGTCTCATCCGGGCACAAACGATCTCAATATTTGGTGTATCGCCACGTACCCGCACGGTAAAAGGTAGGCGAGTGATCATGGGCCAGGTCCTCCGATCACGTGGTCAGTAGCTCAGTTCGAAGCGAGTTGAGCACTAAGCATTAGCACGTGATCAGAGAATGGCACTAAGCCGAAAGCATACAAGCGCTTATACGGAGTCAGCCGGAGTATCTCCAGGACTTCAGCAGAAACATCATGAGCCGCGTTTCAACCAACCCTTTCCGGTTGCATCAGTCTGAAGATCCTATCCTTCGGACTCCAGGAGTATGGTTCAATGGCCAGGGTATGTGGCGATCGCCAGGTACTGTTTACCTGCGAAGTTCGCCTCTCGGGAGCGCCTGGGATGCGCCACCAACATGTGTGACGAAAGATAGGAGTTTGGTCTCACCCGCACTCTGCTCTGTGGCAGCCAAAAGCCAGACAAAGTATGATCGAGGCGGCTCCCAGAGGACCTCAACAATACCGAGGCCAGCTTCAGAGGTCAAGACCCCCTTGGGAATACTGTTCAACACAAACCGGACTGAATGTCATGATTGAGTAGCCTCTTCATCCAAACATACTCGGCATCTGTCCTGTTCCTTCGTGGTCGATCTCCTAGACGTTCCTGTCGACCCCGATTGCCAAATCATCGCGATTCGTTGATCTTGTTGCATATTTACCTGGCGTACGCGGCGCAAGGCAGCAAGCCCCGATCCAAACAACGTCGACACGATGGGGAGCATGGACAACACCCCCTCGCACCCAGAATGGGCTACCGAGCCCATCGCTATCATTGGCCTGAGCTGTAAGTTCGCCGGCGACGCTAGTAATGCCGAGAATCTATGGACGATGCTGGCAGAGGGGCGCAACGCCTGGTCAGAGCTGCCGGAGTCACGATTTAATTCCAAGGGAGCCTATCATCCCAGTAATGAGAAGCTGAGCACGGTGAGTTATGAGCACCGGATCTAGAGCAAAGGGCAATGCTGACGGATGATATGCTCGGTTAGACGCACGTCAAAGGAGCGCATTTCATTCAAGAGGACGTGGGCCTGTTTGACGCTGCCTTTTTCAATTTTTCAGGCGAGACTGCGGCGGTAAGATTCATGGCGGATCCTGTTGCAAGAAAGTCAATTTGAAAAGAACATTACGAGGCTGATGATCTTCACCAGGCCGTGGATCCACAATATCGATTTCAACTCGAGTCTACTTACGAGGCGCTCGAAAATGCCGGCCTGCCGCTCTCCAAAGTGGCCGGGTCCAACACATCAGTATACGCAGGTGTCTTTACGCACGACTACCATGATGGCCTTATGCGCGATGGGGACAAGCTGCCGCGCTTCCTCCCCATTGGCACGCTCTCCGCCATGGCATCCAACCGGATTTCACACTTCTTCGACCTGAGAGCCGCTAGCATGACACTTGACACGGGCTGCTCAACAGCGCTCGTGGCGTTGCATCAAGCAGTGCTGGGTCTTCGCGCGCGAGAGGCGGACATGTCCATAGTCAGTGGGTGCAACCTAATGCTAGCACCTGACCTATTCAAGGTATTTTCGTCGCTAGGAATGCTTTCACCCGATGGCAAGTCGTACGCCTTTGATTCGCGAGCGAATGGCTATGGCCGTGGCGAAGGCGTCTCAACCATTGTTATCAAGCGTCTCAGGTATGTCTCTTTGGGTCTATTGACCTGCCAAGGCTTACCAAAAGACAGCGACGCTCTCGAGGCAGGCGACCCGGTTCGTGCCGTCATTCGCGAAACCTATCTGAATCAGGACGGTAAGACGGAGACAATCACGTCACCTTCGCAGCCAGCGCAGGTTGAGCTTATGCGTGAATGCTACCGAAGGGCAGGCCTCAGCCCAAATGGTACTCAGTATTTCGAAGCCCACGGCACGGGTACGCCCACGGGTGATCCTATTGAAGCGCGCTCCATCGCAGCCGTATTTGGGCGTCATACCAACAGGACAGAACCACTGCGTATTGGATCGGTGAAAAGCAACATCGGCCATACGGAGGCGGCTTCCGGATTGGCGGGTCTGATCAAAGCAGTCTTGGCCATGGAGAAGGGCCAAATTCCGCCCAGCATCAACTACAAGAAGCCCAATCCCAAGATTCGACTCGACGAATGGGGACTCAAGGTGGCTACCGAGCTGGAGGCATGGCCGACAACGGGCAGCGAGCCGCGCCGTGCTTCTATCAACAATTTCGGATACGGAGGAACCAACAGCCATGTCATCCTAGAGGATGCAACGCCGTACCTACCTGGGTCGGAGAGAATGAGGATCACCAACGGTGTCAACGGTGTCAACGGCCACAGTTTAGCCGAGGAGAGAAAAAGTGAGGTGCTTGTATTCTTCGGCCGTGATGAGCAGGCCTGCCAGCGTATGGTCTCTGGAGTCGGAGAATACCTGCAGAGGCACCGCAGTACCGAAACCCCAGCCAAGTTGATGCAGGACCTTGGCTGGACCCTCAGCCAGCACCGTACGAGGTTCTCCTCGGGCTGGATGTCGGCACATGTGGTGCAGTACAGCGAATCAGATCTGACTGTCGCCATCCAAAGCTTAGAGGCGTCTCCGTTCAAGCCAACACGCCTACCGTCGACGGCGCCGCGTATAGGCATGGTGTTCACGGGACAAGGAGCTCAGTGGCACGCTATGGCACGCGAACTCATCGCGCCATTTCCGGTTTTCCAGGCGTCACTCGAAGAGGCCGCCGGCTATCTGAGGGAGTTCGGAGCCAATTGGTCTCTGACTGAAGAGCTGATGCGCGATGCAGCCACAACACGAGTGACTACCACGGCACTGAGCATTCCCATCTGCGTTGCTGTGCAGATTGCGCTTGTACGTTTGCTTGAGACCTGGGGCATCAAGCCAACCGCCGTCACGAGCCATTCCTCGGGAGAGATTGCGGCGGCGTACGCGGTCGGGGCACTGAGTCTGCGCCAGGCCATGGCAGCGAGTTACTACCGTGCTACTATGGCTGCCGACATGAGCTTGCGAAAAGAGAGTCACAAGGGCGCCATGGTGGCTGTCGGTGTTGGAAGGAATGGGGCACAGGCCTATCTAGACAGACTGTCTAGTGAGAGCGGTAGCGCAGTGGCGGCATGCATCAACAGCCCGAGTAGCGTCACTATCGCCGGCGATGAAAAGGCTGTGCAGGCTGTCTTGGACATGGCGAATGAGGATGGCGTGTTTGCACGTCGTCTCAAGGTGGACACCGCTTACCACTCACATCATATGATGCCTATCGCCGAGCCATACCGACAAGCTCTCCATGTCGCATTTGCAAACGGAGCTGGAATCGAGAAAAACAAGAAGCTCGATGTGGTATTCTCATCGCCTGTCACGGGGGGCCGCATCACGCACTCCAAGCAACTTGCGGATCCAGAGCATTGGGTCGGCAGCCTGCTCCAACCTGTGCAATTCGTCGACGCCTTCACCGACATGGTGCTTGGGAATCCGGACGAGTCGGGCAGCAACATTGACATGGTTCTCGAGGTTGGTCCTCACACCGCGCTTGGCGGTCCGATCAAAGAAGTCCTTTCCCAGCCTGATTTTGGGAGCCTGGACGTGCCATACGTTGGCTGCCTGATCCGCAATGAGGATTCCCGCGACTGCATGCTAAATATGGCGGCCACTCTCATCCGCAAGGGCTACCAGGTCGAACTAGCTCATCTCAGAAGCTCTGCTCCGGGCTACAAGCCACGCGCCTTGACCGATCTACCATCCTACCCATGGAATCACAGCATCAAGCATTGGTCCGAGTCGCGCCACAGCGTGGCCTATCGTCAGAGAGATCAGGAGCCTCATCACCTTCTCGGAATGCCTGTACCAGGCGCGAACCCAGAAGCGGCCACATGGAGGCAGATAGTACGCGTCTCTGAGACCCCATGGCTGAGAGACCATGTCGTACAGGGTAACATTCTGTACCCCGGTGCCGGCTATCTATGTCTGGCCATCGAGGCCATGAAGCAGCTTGCGAACCAAAATAACGAGACACCGGTCACTGGGTTTAGGCTGCGCGACGTCGAGATAAGCCAAGCATTGGTGGTGCCTGACACTGCAGACGGCATCGAGTTGCAGACGGTACTCTCTTCAGTCAGCAAGAAGGAGATCGGCATTCGTGGCTGGAAAAAATTTGAAGTTTCATCTGTGACTGCCGACAGCCGCTGGACGCAGCATGCCGAAGGGGTAAGTGTTCAAGTCCTTTAAGCAGGACTGAGACGAAGAACTTTCAGATTGCTGACTGTTGGATTTGTAGCTCATCACGGCCGACTTTGATATGTCCGATAATGAGATCGCAGCCACTCCCTTGGAAGCGTCAGGCTACAGACGGCGCATCGACCCGGAAGACATGTGGTCCAGTCTGCGCTCACTTGGCCTTAATCACGGGCCCCTGTTCCAAAACACGACGAGTATCGTGCAGGACGGTGGCGCGAAATATGCCAGGCGCTGCGTGACGGAAATCCAGGTTGCCGACTGCGATTCCCAAGAAGAACACGTCCTGCACCCAACTACGCTAGACTCGGTTTTCATTTCGTCATACGCAACCCTGCCAGGCGCTGGCGCCGAAGACGACGGTCCCAGGGTACCACGATCTATCCAAAAGCTCTGGATCTCGTCTAACATGGCCACTCGGCCCGGTCACGCATTTGTCTGCAATACCAAAATGCCACATATTGACGCTCAGACCTACCTGGCCAATATCACTGTCGCCAATGGCTCTGAGGGCAGCAAGCCCGTTCTCACGATGGAGGGCCTTGTATGTCAGTCTTTGGGCCGTAGCGCCATGGCTTCCCAACAAGAGAAAGAGCAGCCGTGGAACAAGGAGCTGTGTGCCGATATTCGATGGGCCCCTGACTTGGGGCTCTCGATGGGCTTGCCCGGCGCGTCGCGAGCAGCAAAGGAAAAGCTCAGCCCCCCACAGGAAATGGCTTCCGACGACATAGATGTGCTTATGGGTCTGAGGCGCGTGTGCGTCTACTTTTGCCACGACACGCTGCAAGCCTTGACTGACCAAGATGTTGCCAACCTTGAGTGGCACCATGTCAAGTTCCACGGGTGGATGAAGGACACGGTTGACCTCGCTGCGTCGCGCCGCCTGGGCCCTGACAGCGACACATGGGCGTGCGACTCGCCGCAGGAACGGGAGAGAAACATAGCCTTGGCCGCCGGACAAAGCGTTGACGGCGAACTGATCTGTCTTTTAGGCCCCAGGCTCCTACAGATTCTCCGGGGCGAGCAACCGCCGCTACAGGTCATGATGGAAAATCGGCTGTTGTACAAATATTACGCCAATGCCTTCCGCTTCGGTCGGCCTTTTGCACAATTCCAGTCGCTGATGCGTGCCGTTGCGCACAAGAACCCCCGCGCCCGTGTCCTCGAAATCGGTGCAGGTACGGGAGGAGCCACCCGGTACGCTATGCAGACGCTGGGAAGCCAAGAGGAAGGGGGTCCATTCATCGATAGCTGGCACTTTACGGACATATCATCTGGATTCTTCGAAGCGGCGCGGTCCGAGTTCCCTGCCCATAGCAGCTTCCTGGACATGCGCTTTGACAAGTTCGATGTTGAGCAGGATCCCACAGCGCAGGGTTTCAAGCTGGAGAGTTATGATGTCGTCGTAGCCTGTCAGGTGCTGCATGCAACCAAGAGCATGGATCGCACAATGTCGCACGTACGCAGCTTGATGAAACCCGGCGCCTCCCTCTTGCTGATGGAAACTACACAAGATTGTGTGGATCTCCAATTCATCTTTGGCCTGCTCCCCGGATGGTGGACGAGTGAAGAGCCTGAGCGCAAGTCCAGCCCTTCTCTGTCGCCTCCCATGTGGCAAAGAGTCCTCAAGGGCGCCGGCTTCAATGGAATCGACGTGGAGCTCCGCGACTATGAGAGCCGGGAAGACTTGTACTCGATCAGCAACATGCTGTCGTCAGTTCCTACCCAACCATCGAAGCTAGCTGGGGATAACATTGTCGTTGTCATCAGCAACAAGGCCCCTCCTCCGACCGTCTGGCTCGACTTCCTGCGAGAATCTATCGCAAATGCTGTCGGTGGACCCCTCCCCTACGTCCAAACGTTAGAGTTTGCCACCAGGCCATACAATAACCAACTGTGCATCTTTGTGGGAGAATTAGATCAACCCTTACTCCACAACCTCGAATCCACAGCTCTCAAGGGCATCAAAGCCATGGCGACCAATTGTCGCGGACTGCTGTGGGTCACACGTGGCGGCGCCGTCGAATGCACACATCCCGAAATGGCTCTGGTTTCCGGATTCTTGCGTGTCCTTCGGAGCGAGTACGTGGGCCGCAGCTTCCTCACGCTGGATCTTGATCCCAAGGAGCCTGTATGGTCCCAATACGGTGCCTTGGGGATCGTCCACGTCATGAAGAACGGTTTTGGTAGTAGTGAAGGCACCGCTTCCACGGTCGCGGACAGTGAATTTGCACTACGTGATGGCCTCATCCATGTTCCACGTATCTACAAGGACGTCTCCCGGAACAAAATGCTGTCACCCGACGCCACGCAATGGGCAGATCCCGAGTCAATTCCCAAGGCAGCTCTGTTCCAGCCACAACGCCCGCTTCGCCTGCAGGTTGGCATTCCCGGTCTTCTGGACACACTGGCGTTCGATGACGACGAGCACTACGAGGACTATGCCAATACCGATACGGTCGAGATCGAACCCCACGCGTACGGCCTCAATTTCCGTGACGTTATGGTGGCCATGGGCCAGCTACGCGAGCGCGTCATGGGGCTGGAGTGCGCCGGCATTGTCACGCGTGTCGGCGACGAGGCTTCGGCACAGGGTTTCGCCGTGGGTGATCGTGTCATGGCTCTCATCCTAGGGCCTTTTGGCAGTCGTGCTCGCGTTCACTGGCAGGGTGTCGCTCACGTCCCAGAGGGAATGGGACTCAACGACGCTGCGTCGCTCCCTATGATCTTCAGCACCGCCTACGTCAGCCTCATCGATATCGTGCGACTCCGCCCTGGCCAGTCGGTCCTGATTCATGCTGCTGCTGGAGGCGTTGGCCAGGCGGCCATCATGTTGGCCAAGGACTACCTGGGTGCCGAAGTTTACGTTACCGTGGGGTCCCAGGAGAAACGCGAGCTGCTTATGAGGGAGTACAACATCCCATCCGACCGAATCTTCTCCAGCCGTGACGCATCCTTCGCACCAGCCATTCTGGCTGCCACAGGCGGGCGCGGCGTCGATATGGTGCTTAATTCTCTCGCCGGTCCATTGCTACAGGCTAGCTTTGACGTGCTCGCGACCTTCGGCCATCTTGTCGAAATCGGCAAGCGAGACCTGGAAGGCAATAGTCTGCTTGACATGGGTACCTTCTCACGCGTTGCTTCCTATACGTCCCTAGACATGATGTCACTTCTCCGAGAGCGTGCATCGGACGCTAATCGAGTCCTCAATGAGGTAGCCCGGCTCGCCGAGCAAGGTGTCATCCGACCTATCCACCCAGTACATGTGTACCCCATGCATCAGGTCTCCAAGGCTTTCCGCCTTCTGCAGACGGGCAAGCAGACCGGAAAGATCGTGCTCTCCATTCTGCCCGGGGAAGAAGTGAAGGTGCTCCCGCGGGTCCCAAGACCGAAGCTGAAGTCTGACGCGTCGTACCTACTCGTCGGCGGCGTGGGCGGGATTGGCCGCTCGATCGCGCACTGGATGGTAGACCATGGCGCTCGCAATCTCATCCTCCTCTCGCGGAGTGCCGGTAATATGGAAAAGACCGGACCTTTCATAGCTTGGTTACGTGAGGCCGGCTGCCGTGTTGTGGCCATCAGCTGCGATGTCTCCAGTAACGACGACCTCGCGCGGGCCTTACGCACCGGCGAGGTCCAGGAGCAGCTTCCAGCTATCCGAGGTATCGTGCAAGGCGCCATGGTGCTGCAAGACTCTATCCTCGAGCAGATGACTCTGGACGACTGGCAAACGGCTATCGGACCCAAGGTCACGGCCTCGTGGAACCTCCACTCGCACTTCTCGCAGCGGGACACGCTTGACTTCTTTGTAATGCTCTCGTCGCTCTCGGGCATCTTCGGCTGGGCCAGCCAAGCGAACTACGCCGCAGGCGGGTCCTACCAGGACGCCCTGGCGCGCTGGCGATGCTCCCAGGGCCTGCCGGCGGTCTCGCTCGACCTGGGTATGGTCAAGGGTGTCGGCTATGTGGCCGAGGACCTCGCCGTGCAGAACCGCGTCCGCAAATCTGGCCAGTCGCTAGCCCTCTCTGACGACGACGTGATGAATGCCGTCGGCACCGCCATCCTGCACCCTCTCGAACAGAGCCAGGTCCTGCTCGGTCTGAACTCGGGTCCCGGCCCGCAATGGGACCCAGCCACCAAGTCCTCCATGGGCCGCGACGGCCGCTTCACCCCACTCCGCTACCGCCAGCCTACCGGGGCCTCGGGGCCGGCCACGCAGGGGGACCATGCCGACGCCCACGCACAGCCGCTCGCGATCCGGCTCCAGCAGGCTGGGTCCGCGGACGAGGCGGGCCAATTGGTCGGCGACGCCATCGCCCACACCCTCGCGGACATCTTTATGATTCCGGCCGCGGAGATCGACCTGGCCAAGCCGCTCGCCCTGTACGGCGTCGACTCGCTCGTGGCGGTGGAGCTGCGGAACATGCTCATGCTGCAGGCCGCTGCGGACGTGTCGATCTTTAATATCCTCCAGAGCGTGTCGTTGGCAGCGCTGGCGGGAGATGCGGTCGCGAATAGTGTACATGTTGTCTCGAATGGGGAGGTGGCGGTTCAGTAGGACCTTGAGTCCCTCTTGTCGTTGTTTTGGGGCTCGGGAGGGCGGAGGGTAGGAGAAGAATAAATGTATGGGCCTGGGGGAGAGATAGGGGGCATATACATTAGATTGGAAAGGGTTCAAGGATTAGATAGCAATTTTTTAGACTGACTACAGCTATAGCAAATCTGTTTTCGCTAATACTATCATCGATGAGGAATTACTAATGGTAAGTCTCTTAAAAAATTTACCCTACTAGTTTTTCTTAAGGATAAAGTACTAGCTCCAAGTGAAAACTATAGAAAACTACTTAGGTCGCCTTACGGATTACTACTTTTAACGAATCTATAGGTCGCGCTATATCCTACCTCGTTTCTATAGCATCTAAAAGGGACTTCCTTCCTCCTAAGAACTATATATTTTATAAGCTTCTAACTTATTACTAGAACTATTTTCCCTTACTAGATATAGATTAGGACTTAGGCTCTTATTATAGTAAGTAAAATAAGATTAATACTAAAGTATATATATTAGTAATATTTAAACCTACTTAGAGTAAAAGAGATAACTTATAAGTTATATAAATTATATTAATTATCCTAAGTAGATATTAATAAATTAAAAATCTAGAAAAATTAAATTATATATAAATATTAAATTAATAGTTTTTAATTTAAGGTTATTTAAAATTTAGGCTTAAGTTAAGCTATTTCTTAAAAGAGGAGTTAGAAACCTTTCTAACTTACTTATTTATTAATAAATCTAAAAATAGACTTTAAATTTGAAATCTCTATTAAAAATATATTTATATAATATATTTATATAATATATCTATAATTCTTCTTCCTACTAAGAGTAAATAGTTTTATTAAATTTTATTAAAGTCTAAAAAGTCTTAAGTTAATTTAAGTAAGTTACTAATTTCTAAGTATTTAAGCTATTAAAAGTAACTTATTTTATATTAAAATCTTTTAAGAGTAATAATATAAGATATTTCTATTAAATCTATTAAAACTAACTATAAGTATATTAAATAAATTAAATATTTTTATAGATATATTACCTATTATAGTTAGTATATATATTATTTCTAATATGATTTTAAATCTAATATTACTTTAACTTAGTTAGGAGTTAGAACTTAGGACTAACTAGGATATAACCTAGTTTAGAGAGTTTTTTATACTATTTAAAAGATGAATTCTAGTAGCTTTATAATATAAATATTAATATAGAAGATTAATAAACTATATTTATTTTATTTAATATAATAATTAAGATATAATAATACTAATAATACTTTAAGAACTTAGATTAAAGTTATTAAAGCTATTTAAGTTCTATTATTATAAAGCTCTTTTCTTTATGATCTTATTATTACCTAG
>JAABUK010004998.1_pt1 | contig 21120 bp, 20 predicted proteins | sample 5559141 | NCBI WGS metagenome assembly JAABUK01 (sample SAMN10711869, study PRJNA513367) | rock metagenome | isolation source: Antarctica rocks | place: Antarctica: Victoria Land, Pudding Butte nord | collected 2016-01-03
TTACGGCCGTACCTCTGAAACTCCGCCTGACTCGCAAAGGTCCGCTGGCTCATCGCTCTTCGCCCTCAGAGATCAAGATTAATCAATCAGGCTGGGGACGCAGAACTTGTGCAGAGACTCCCTAGGCGACATCGTCTGACACCTCACACAGGCGTCCGGCTGGAGGGGCCTGCTACGTCTGAAACGCTCGGCCATTCTCCGTAACCGCTCTAAGCTGCCTCCGAGTTGAGATCGACGGTTTGGGCGGCTGACGTCGCGGTCGAGTTCACAGGAGCATCCTTGAGACCAGGAGATCTAAGCCGATATGCCTCTCGTGGTGGGGAGCTGCTCATAGCGCCACGCATGGCCGCAAGAAGTTGAACAGCCCTGGCACCATCTGAAGCGGGAAGCGGAAGAATATTGGTTACGCCAATCACGAGATTGCACAAGGCGAAGCTGGGACTCAAGCCCTGAAATAACAGGGAGAGCCATAGATTTACCCCGGGGCCGGCCAGCGTGATGGCAAGATTTTGCTTAGCTGTCCCACACTCACGCCGAAGGTAGGGACCCCGCCAGCTAACGCCAACTTGGTAGATCTTTACTCTGAGGGCTAGGGCCAGCGCGACATGCGCCACCTCATGGAGGAGAAGTGCTGCGATTCCGGCCGGGATGACGTCTCTGAGTTGCATAAAGTGGGGACCTCCTCCTAAGGGAATCGATGTAAGTCTTTCAAATGTGTATTTCACGCGGCTGCTTTCGCAGGGTGTTTTGGTAGAGCGACCCCGAGTGGACGGGCATGCCGCTCACCCGCAGGGCATGTAGAAGCAAGGCCATGAGAGACCGCAATGTCATGTGTTGCGCTGTCCCAATCTGTGCGGGAGCGGGTGACTGCAACCCTCTTTCTTAGCTGTTCGACAGCAACATGCGCATGGGCGCCCGAGGCAGGAGGCTTCGCAGTCCTCACGTTCATCGGACAAGCACTTAATGATGCCCTTCAGCGAACCTTAGCCTCAACTGCCGTATGCCAAGAGGTAGGTGCCTTTCCGTTCTGGTGATCCTCCCTTCGCCACAGCAGTTGCCCGGCGCCTTGACTGGATGCATCTTGATCGCCAAACAGAATGGGCCTAGCAGCGGCCGTGTAGAGGCGGACGGGGAAGGAGATCAACGTGTGAGGCACCAGCCGTTGGCAGGAATAATCGCGCGCGGCAGCAGTAGCACCTTTCAGGAGCACGAGACGCAGCCGCCAGACTTGGCCGCCCGTTAACCACGATGAGGCGACCACCGGCCGGGGGCAGTCCCGCGAAATCAGGGAAATAGTTTGCTCAGCCGGGAAAACCCTCTCTCCTCATTGCGAGAGAATAAGGATGGACGCACGATCACAAACCCTAAAGTTCGGAGCGAAGCTAGGGACGCGGGCCACTCCGCAATCCGAGTGATACGCGCCGAATGCGGAGCTGGTCCATAGATTAGGGGATGCCGATGTCTTCCGGATACCGAAGCTCGGGGCCGCGTTTTATCTCTCGCAGGTCGACCCGAGCGTAAAGCCCGTCATCGAGCCAAACTTCTATTGGGACTTCGGTCCTCGCTCCCCCGAGGGGCCCGGAAAGCGAGCGGTTATCTTCTCCAACTGCGAGCGTTTGAAGGTGCAGATACAGGGCAGCCTCTACTCGCCCTGCATCCGGATTCCGCCGCCTTCCCCCACCTGAAGTACCCGCCCTTCTACGCGAACCTCGAAGCTGACGATCTCACCAACCCGAACAGGCGCGGAGGGTCAGACTATGGTGATCCACATGAAGGATGGATCCACCTTATCTGTACCGCGAACCCTCATAAAGGGTCTGGCTACGGCATCGCCTGAACAGAGTGCCAAATGGGCGATCAATGGACTCGGCACCGGCTTGTGGTGGCCTGAGTTGGAGGTGCAGCTTTGGGTCGCGGCCCTTCAGAAGGGGATTTACTGACGGACAAGATGGACGCGTTATATTGCAGAGAGGACCAAACAGAATGGGCGATGCGGTTCAGCCAATAAAGGTGTTTTTGATCGAACAAACAGCATGAACTTAAAAGATGGGATCCGTTACGTTGTATCAAGGCCGGCCCTGCAGCCTCTTTGGTCAAAACTCCTTAAGCTTTGCCACGCAGGTATGAACTATGGGGGAGGCCAGGCCGTAAGGAACAGTGGAGAACTGAGTGCTCTCGCGCTGCTTGCCCAACGCTTCAGCCCTCACGAGGAAGTGGTCATCTTCGACGTAGGAGCAAATGACGGGGAGTACGCTGAGGCTGCCAGCCGCGTCTTCCAGCAGCATAGACGGCGCATCTTCTGCTTCGAACCCCAACGCTCTAGTTTTCTGAATCTCCAGGGGCGCTTCGAACATGACCCATAGATGTACCCCAAGCATATTGCCATTGGTAGAGAGTGTGGGACTGTGAACCTGTTTTCCTCTCCGAATCGTCAATCGACATCAATTAGCGTCGCTCCTAGCAATTGAGAGCGGCAAAGTGGCCGCAATCCAGTTTGAATTCGGGGAGACCTTCCTCCAAACGAACCATCACTTTAAAGATATCTTCGATATACTCTCACCGCGGTACATAGTCTATCGAGTCCTCCGCTCAGGTCTCGTCGAAGTTCCTCGTTACCACCATGATCTTGAGATCTACAAATTGGCGAACTTTCTATGTCTCAAGAGACCCGTTGAAGGCTTAGAACAAGCTACGCTGTGAGGTCTGCGGTTGTGCCGGTTCGGCTTCAAGCGTGACACTCACGATTCCGGCCTGCAGAGAATGCCCCTGCAACTCCAGGCTGAGAAGCTTCAACAGCACACGCGTGAGAACGCAGCTCGGGAGATCTGTGATTTGTGGTTATTGATACGCCAGATATCCGCCACTAGGCAAACATACCTTCTTCGATTTGGCCGAGCATCTCCTCAACCATTCGCCCGCCGAAGTCCCGTACGAAGCATCTGCAGCGGTTCGTCGAAGCGCCTTTACCAGCCTCGCCAGCTTGTCGGATTCGTTAGGGAGAGGGCCTGCTTTCGCGACCTCCGATGCTTGAGCGTGCGAGCTGGGATCACAATGTGTAGATGTCCTTGAGCTCCACCCCGGAGGCTGAGACAAAGTTCGTCATCGTCTCGACAGAAACTCCAGCCTCCACGCTCTCGAGGTTAATGCAAACGGCGAGAAGGTGAGAAGCGCTGGGGAATTCGGCAGTGTGCGCCATAAGGGCATTATGCCATAGCCCACTCGGCAAGTTGCAGGCAGGCCCTCTAAGGCGCCGGACCGACCTTATGCCGGCCTCAGCCCCTCCCGGATCTCGCCCCCCTAACAATACCGGCCGCGAGGAACCGTAGAGGCTAAAGGAAGAAGCGAGAGAAGAAGAGGTAAGAGCAATCCTGTCCAGTCGTGGACATTGACGGCCATGATTCCGGAATGGCCGAGCAGGGTGGTAGTGCCAGTCAGTACCGGCAAACCACGGCCGATCAAAGGCACCGTCCAGGTGCGAGTTTTGCAGCCAAAACGCAGGAGCCTGAAACGAGAAGGGAGACCGAGCAGCACCAAAGGAAAGTAGGTTAACTCCACAGCCTGAAAGAGAGTGGACTGTCTGGCTTCTGGTCGGCTTTACCCAGGCAGTACCGCCGCACCTGATGCGATCGGCACTCCTCCGAGGCTGGTCAATAATTTGCGGTGGGAAGCCGACGTTTTAGCGACACATGAGCGCAAGGAAATTAATGCCGCCGATGACGAACAACTCTGGGTAGCTGTCTACTATGAGTCACTCTATAGTTGCATCGCTTTAGCCCAGATCCAGCCGTATCTTGTAGGCATTAGCAGCCATTTAGGCACACTCACCGGGGTTGACCTACAATGAACCATTTAAGTGGACATAAGAGCACTGCTCTTCTTGATCTGTCTAAGGGCTATGGAGCTATCAAGCTATGATGCTGAATCTTTTGAGGCGACCCGCCTCCTCCCCTCAGGATATACATTTGGTCCCACCCCTTGGCGACAGGGGTGGGGAGGTAGACGCGACATCACGAATCGGCCGAGCCTCACAGGGCTGTTGGATGTGCTCAGACCTGCGCCTTGCCGATACCTCAAACGGGAACACCGATGACGTAGGGACCAGCCCATCTCGGAACATCGTAGCCTCACCCACATGCTCCGCTCACGAGGACAGCCCCTTGGCGGCCCCATTCGTTTTTGCTCTTCTGACATTCTCGTTACTGTGGCCAGCCATCCTGTTTACTGCCCGTGGTGTCTACTCAATAATCGTCCCCATCCACTGACCCTTACCAGCAACCTGGCAGACACTCTCTTGGATCGATGACAAAGAAGCTATACGGAACCTCCGCGCGCGAGAGGGGAGGGTTCTGGGTTCTACCCGCATGCGGCACCCTGCTGGTATTCTCCCTCGCTGTCCTTTTGCAATGGCAGCTGCGGGACATGCCGTTTGATGACGCTTTCATTCACCTGCGGGTGGCCAAGAATTTGGAGCTTCACGGCGTGGCGGTTTTCAACTTGGGTGAGCGTGTCATGACAACCTCGTCGCCCCTTTGGACCGTAGTGCTCGCACTGCTGGGTGTCCCTACTCACACCTGGCTACTCCCAATTTTAGAAGCCGGCCTTCTAACCGCATCTGGAGTACTGGCATACGTTCTCTCCAGAGGCCTGCTACCGGAATCGTCGAATACATTGGCTCCACGGAGCATGCACCGCAGCAGGTTCAGCTCCATCGCGCTCGCTGCCATCGCCGGTGTGCTTACCATGCTGCTCCTTCTCCCAAGTTCGATCGGGCAGATGGAGACTCCCTTGGCAATGGCTTTACTTCTGGCCGCCGTTGTCTCCTTCGAAAAGGGGCGCTCTGCAGGATTTCCTCTGCTTGCATTGGCCGCCTGCACACGGCTGGAGCTCCTCCCCCTTTTCTTCGTCGCCTGTGTTACTGCCGTATGTATGAAGCTCTCGCGCTCTGCCATTCTTGTCGCGATAGGCCTCTTGGCTGCTTTGATGGGAGCGGTATACATGCAATTCGGGGTCCTCCTGCCGAACTCCATCCGTGCAAAAGCTATCGGCTACGCCTACCACCGCTCCGATATAGTCAGGCAACTGTTCGAGGCACACTTTGTGAGGAAGCCTCTGGTCTGCTGCCTGACGGTCTTTTTGGGAGCTATGCTAGTCGACCAGGCCCTTTCTCTGCGCAAGCATAAGCCCCCCCTGTTCGAGGCAATACCCGTTCTGGCCGGGGTTTGGGGAATTGCCGCCATGTCCGAGTACGTTGTCCGGAACACCCCGGTCTTTGAGTGGTACCGGCCAGTGTTCCTGCTTCCTCTCTTGATCTGCCTTCTGATGTATCGGGCTACACCCACCTCACCTAGGTGGCTCCATCACACCCTAGCAACTACACGGCTGGTGGGAATGGCCCTCTTTCTCCTGATCCCATTGTGGAAGGGCGTCGTGACCGTAGGGGCCGCCATCAGTGAGACGCCTGTAGCAAAATCCGTGGTGGACCGTGGAGACTCAACTCGCGTGCAGGAGTATTTGGCCGTTGGCGGAACTCTGCGAATGACGTGTCCCAGCGCATCGATGATGACGGCCGAAATAGGCGCCTTGGGATGGGCCTTCGACGGTTATGTTCTGGATGCCTTTGGCATCGCTTCGCCGCGGGCGCTCGCCTTCCAACCATTGCGGAGTGGGGCTCCCGTCGCCGGTATCCCCGCGGCCTTCGCCTTGGAGGTTCATCCTGACATCGTCGTGAGCTACACGGCACTCGATGTAGAGGTGCGTGGTAACCCCAACCTGATGAAGGAGTATGAACTGCTAGAATTGCCCCCAAGCCTGAGATCCTACCGCAGCGGCACCGTGCAATCGGGATGGCATGGCAGCACGCACCTGGACGTTTTTCTGCGCAAGCAGGGCCCGTGCCCAGTGGCACTAACCAGAGAAGCTCTACGTGTTGCTATTCAGCAGGGTTACCTATCTGACGTCGTCCCGGCAGGTAGACGCAGGACAACTGCTCAGCCTTAGGCGGGAGCTGGTCCCGATGGGATTGTGCGTAGGCTCCGCCTCCTCTACGAAGGCCGGGTCCTGGTAAGAGGAGGAGGGTCTTGGTCGTAATCTCCGAGGCAATAATTAAGGTGCTGCGTCTGGCGTTTGTTCTCGTGGTCGCCGCCGGCTGCCTGAGGTATGTCGCGCTTTCACTGCACGGCCCCATGATTTGGGACACTCCGATCATTCGGTATGTTAACTTTCTCATCGATAAGGGCATGAAACCGTACGGACAGATTACCGATCTGAATATGCCCGGGGCGTACCTCGCAGAGCGCTGGGCGATGTGGAGTTTCGGCGCAAGTGATCTTGGCTGCAGACTGTACGAGTTCTTCCAGCTGGCGCTTCTAGCGGTGGCGGCAATCATCATTGCCGGGCGCCGCCTATGGTTTGCCGGCATTTACGCGAGCGGCTTCTTCGTGCTCATGCACGCGAGCGAGGGGCCCTTGCTGGCGACTGAACGCGATGAGTTGATCATGGTGTTGATTGTTGCCGGTCTCGCACTGTTTCTGGCGAGCATGCGACTGCGAGTGCCTTACCTCATGGCACCATTTGGGGCGATGCTGGGTTTGGCAGCTGCCATCAAGCCAACGGTTGCCCCGTTGGAGCTTCTGCTGTTGGCATTAGCGGTTGTAGAGCTGCGCAGAAGAGACGAGCCTTGGCTTGGCAGCGTGATCTGGTCACTCGCCGGGACCGGGGCCATTTTTGGTGTTGTCTTAAGATTTCTCCTGCGACACCACGCCATTGCCTCCTTGCTGTTCCTCCTCAGAGTAGTCCTGCCGACATACACCGCCCTGAGGCATCCGGGGATGGGATATTTGCTGCGCCAATTATTGCCGCTGCCGGTGCTGCTTGTGCTGCCGTTTGGGCTGGCCGCTATGGTTAGCATGCGCTCATGGCGTGGGTGGGAGGAGAGGGCAATTGCCCTGGGGCTCGCCACGGGCCTTTTATCCTACCTCGCACAGGGTAAGGGCTTCGTGTACCACCGGTATCTCTTTCTCTTCCTTCTGCTGATCTTTGTGGGCAAGGCCCTGGCAGCGTCGCTAGCTGCCGAGGAACAGAGAACTCGCACCATTGGCGCTCTTGGCGTGGCTGTCACACTCTTTCTGGTGCTTCCGTTCTATGTCTTTCTGATCCCCTATGCGCAACGTGCAGGCGCACACGAGGCCGAACTGGCACGCACACTCGAGGGTGATTTAAGCGTGCTCGGAGTCACCAGACTCGATGGGAAGGTGCAGTGCTTCGACCTGGTTAGCGGATGTCTGAACGCGCTCTATCACCTGCGACTTGTACAGCGAACTGGTTTCACAGGAGATCTTCTCCTGTTCTCGCCGGCTAATAATAGGGCGGCCCGTTATTACCGTCAGCTCTATTGGGACACGACGCGAAACGATCCGCCAGAGGTCGTCGTGCTTGGCAACGAATGGTTCGGGGGAGAGTACCGGAGTTTTGACAAGGTGGAGACATGGCCCGACTTTGCAACCTACCTTCGGGATCGGTATACGCTGGTCCAATCGCGCGGATTCTCTCCCCAGCTAACAGCCTCGAGTGGCACGCACCCCGAAGTACCTGCCTACCGGATCTATCTGCTGAAGGGAAGTGCCCTCCTTCAGAACAGATGATTGGACGTTTACATGGGGGGGTGGGAGCAGGCTGAGTAGCGTCAGCCTCGAACTCGTTCTTTTACGAGCTATGGGCGTACGGTGTGGGCGTACGCCCGTGGACCCATTACAAGGTGTTGAGCGGTGTTAGGCAGTAGGGCAGAGAACCGTGATCCTACACCTTCCCGCTCTGCCCTGGTCGGCGGCGACAGCGACCATGACTATAGCAACGGCGACTGTCACCAGATACCCAATGTTGTCCACCATAACGATGCCCGCCAGAGGAAACAGCAGGAGGAGGAAGGCACATAACATGCCAGCATGGATGAGCTGACGTTGCCCGCTACCAACCGCGGACTCCGCGACCCTCCTCCGCAGGAGCAACTCGTTGCCTGCGAAGCTGAGAGGCAGTAGCAATAATGTCAGATCATGGGGCTGCATGTGGTAGCTGACGAGCATGGCTGCTGGCAAGGCAACAAGTAAGGACGCCTTTCGCCGCATCGCCCAACCGAGCACCACGCAACACAGCACGAGATTGAGTAGAGACCCCCAGGCCGCGCCATGCGAAAGTCCGTAAGTGAGACCGTGCAGATTCGGCATGTCGGTGGGGAACATACCATAGCGTGCTTTTCCCGCGGCTGCGTTCCGGGCGGTCGAACCTGCCATGCCGATCATGGCATGCCAGTAGCTCATCATTCCCGTACGGCCTACTAAAGCAAGCGATACGGCGATCACACCGACTGCGCCCACCAAGAATCCCGAGACCACGCGCCACTGCCTCCAGAGAACAAAGAGGAGAATCACTGGAAGCGCAATCTGAAACTTGATCAATGCGACAGATAGCAGGAGACCGGCAGCAAAGTTAAGCTTCTGGCGCCCTAGCACGTAAGTTCCAGAGTACGCCAGCAGCAGCACGAAAGAGATTTGTCCCTGCATCAGTGCGACTGGTACGGCGAAGAGACAGCCATAGAGAGACGGAAGAAGAAGACTACTATGACCGGCAAATGCGGGCAACCAGGGAGACAGGAGGCGTGCTATGGCGAAGAGCAGTCCTACATTGAACAAGAGGAGGCCAAAGAATGCCAGTCGATACGGCAAGAGCGATAAGGGGACAAACAGCAGGGCAGCGAAGGGCGGATAGAGAAAGGGGAGGGCATTGGCACGGTGGCCGATGACCACGTTCTGCAGGCGCCGCTCGTACTCGTAGTCATAAAGCTGGTCGGCGTGGCCGCCTCGCACAATAGTCCCCGCCGCGTAAAAGGCACGCAGATCCACCTCACCCCTCAACGATTTCCCGGCGCTGATGAAGCATATAGCGGCTTGGCAGAGCAGGAGAAGTGCAATGAGGATCGTGGCAAACCGGGGGGTTGTAGGTGTGATGGGCTTTGGGAGTCCGGTCGGGGTCATTGAAGTGTGCCGTTCGGTGAGTAGCGATCGTCTAAAGATCCTTTATGAAGGAGCCTAGGTATGCCATGGACACAGCCATCTGAGACTCTGCCCGGTTCTAGTCACAACCGAAGGCCAGCTCATCTCCAGGCTTGATGCCACACTGCCGGATTCGGCCGGCTGGCAGCTCCAGAACACTTTGGGTTTTCAGGCTCAGTCCACGAATCGTTCCCGAACCTATATGTTCAAACGCTGCGATCACGCACCGTCGCTTATCGAGGCAAACAATATCGATCGCGAAAGACATGCCGAAGGTGTGTACACCCGAGGATGGTCTGATGAGCAGGCCCGCGTCCGGATCGAGGCCGCGCCTCCCAAGCAATCCGAACAGGCGGGTCACGAATGTGTTTGCAAGCATACCTTGAGTGCACACCGTACTTCCAGTGGTGACATTCGTGACCACGAAGGACCCTGCCTGATTGCCTTTATGTCCCGACCTAGTTTCCATGCTCCCCTCTCACCCACGAACAGACGGTGGGCCGTTCGCCGGCCCCCACCCTCCGACCCATCTCTCATCAACGTTTACTCAGGCAGCACTCTTACGCCGTTTGATAATCATGGTTACTACGACCACAGCCAGGCAAGCGGCAACGATACGAACGATAACTGAAGCATCCATTGGAATTCCTTTCTCACGCGAGGCGTGATCATCACAGTTTGGTGGTTAGCCGGTTCTATCGAGAAAGACGATGCTCAACAATAGCTTTGCATGCGATTCCGTATGTGCTCGGAATCGTCGCCAACGCTAAGGCATCAACCAGTCTCCCGCACAGACGACCCAGATCGTTATCGAAGTAGCACAGGTAGCAATCGCAATACCTAAGATCATGATGGCCCTCAACTCGACGTGTGGCGTCCTAGAGTTTCACCACACCAGACGATAGTTACAGGGCTTGCTCCTTCGTGAAATACCCCTAAAGCGTTATCACGATACAGTCGACGCCGATTCGTAGATGACGTTCGCCCGAATGTCAAGCAAGCGTGGGCCCGCGCTACGGGTCTAACTGCGATGGCATGAGCGCCGGCAACCCGCCCAACCGGCCGCGTTATCAGGCGAGTGGGCCTTTGCGGTCTCCCCGTCCCCGGCTGCGCTCATGTACTCCTCGAGCTAGCGGTCTAAGTTGTGCGATCCAAGCGCCGTATCACATGTGTAATCGAAACATCACCTAGTTCCGCTATGATCCGGATGCCACTTAAGAACTCTCCCCGTGACAAAGGTCTCGATCACAGCTTGAGCACTCTATGGCAGGCCTCCCGATAACCCCCGAGCGATGGTGATGCCTGCAGGCCCAAGCAGTACGATGAAAAGACTTGGAAAGATAAAGAACACTAAAGGAAAGATGATCTTGACGGTGGTCTTTGCTGCCAGCTCCTCCGCACGCTGGCGGCGCTTCTGGCGGATGTGGTCGCCGAAAGAGCTGAGCGCACGTGCGATCGGTGTACCAAAACGCTCATTCTGCATGAGCATATTCACAAACCCGTCGATCTCGGGCAGCTTGCACCTGGCTGCCATGGCCTGCCAGGCCTCTAATCGGAGTTTCCCGGCGCGCTGCTCCCGGTTGATCTGCATGAACTCCTCATAGATTTGGGGATGGCTCGTTCCAAGCTCCTGCCCTACACGGAGCATAGCCTGATCCATACCCAATCCTGCATCGACGCAGATAACGAGAAGATCGATTGCATCCGGTATGCTGCGGCGGATCTTTTCCCGGTGTCGTTTGACCAATCTACTGAGGATCATGTCAGGGAGGAGATAGCACACGCCACCGAGCGCCATCATGCAGACAAATCGGTGAGACGGAATAAACGATCCCAGCAACACCACAACGACGGGCCCTAACATTCGGGCGGCAAAATAGGTGTCGCGAGACACAGAGGTTCGGAAGCCGGCGCCTGCGAAACGTTCCAGCAGCTTTGCGTCCTCATTCATTCCCAAGCGGTGCCGCATCCACCGCACGCCTGTAAATACCTTCCTTTGTAGAAGGACCACAAACGTATCTTTCGCTTGCACGATGTGCCCGCTGCCCTGTACTACCTGGAGCAGCCGCATGGAAACGTCCCGTGAGGAACGCGCCAGCAGAATAGAACCGAGAAATCCAAGCGCGGTGAACACCAACATCAACGCGGAGAACACGAAAAGGTAGGTCATGGAGGTCATACCTGGATATTTACGATCTTACGGATGATTAGGCCTCCGGTAATAATGAGCGTGGCGCCCGCGTAGAGTAGCTTCTGCCCCGTCGGGTCATAAAAGAGTACGTGTGAGTAACCCGGAGTGATGATGTTGATGATCCCCAGCATGAGGATGGGTAGCGCTCCGAGGATCCACCCCGTGAGCCGTCCCTGCGCCGTATAGGTCTGAATCTCGCCCTCGATCCGAACACGATCCCGAATGATAAGTGAGGTGCGATCGAGAACCTCGGTGAGATCCCCGCCCGTCTCCTTTTGCACCAGGATGGCTGTAACCAGAAACTGGAGATCCTTCGATGGGACGCGATCTCCCAGTTGTAAAAGCGCGTCGCGAAATTGAATACCGAACTTCTGTTGCTGGAAGACGGTGGCAAACTCCGCCGCAAGAGGCTCGGGAGATTGCTCCGCCACGATTTCGATGGCCGAGTTCATGGAGTGCCCGGCCCGGAGTGCTCTTGAGATCAAGTCGATCGCATCGGGAAGGGCCATATTAAACCTCTTTAGCCGACGTGACTTCTGGAGTTTGAGCATGCCCCAGCGAGAAGCCCCACCGGCAGCTGTTGCAGCAACATCCAGAGGTAGAGCGCCCACCAACACGTGCGCCATGAACCCTGCACCCACGGCAGTCAGCAGGCTTAGGCCAATCACGGATCCCAGAGTCGCTTTGCTGCCAGCATGGAGGATCAGTAACTGTAGCTCTTCGGAGAAGTCAAAGCGTTGCATGTACTCGCTAAGGTCGTGGGCAAAACCAACCGGCCTCTTGTCCGCAAGCGCAAGGAACTCCACCTCGATTTGGTCCGTCTGCGCCGTGATCAGCGTGTGCAGTCTACGTTCCAAGACCTTGTGCGCCGACGAAGGTCGCAAAAACAGTAGGACTACCAAAAAACTGGCTAAGAGTACACCGGCAAACCCTAGGATTAGCATAGTTTTAAACCTCTACCGAGTGATCCAGTTGGTTAAGGGCCAAGGGGATTCCGGCTGCGGTGAGCTTCTCGGCAAATTTGGGCACGACCCCTGTCGCAAAGAAGCGCCCCCTAACCTTTCCAGCAGCTCCTAGTCCATTCTTCTCGAAGAGGAAGATGTCCTGCATGCTGATCACTTCGCTGGTTGCACCAGTAATTTCACTGATGTGTGTGATTCGGCGAGAGCCGTCACTCATCCGTGACGCCTGAATGATGAGGTGTACCGCCGAGGCGATCTGTGCCCGAATAGCCTTCTCCGGAAGGGATACGCTACCCATCATGGCCATCGTCTCAAGGCGGGCGATTGCATCTCTCGGGGTGTTCGCGTGGATGGTCGTGATCGATCCATCATGCCCTGTATTCATCGCCTGAAGCATATCGAGAGCTTCTTCACCGCGGATCTCGCCTAGGATGATCCTATCCGGCCGCATACGAAGGGCGTTGATGACGAGCTCGCGCTGTCTGATCGCCCCCTTGCCCTCCACGTTTGGAGGTCGGCACTCCAGCCTCACCACGTGCTCCTGCTTTATCTGCAGCTCCGCCGAGTCTTCAATTGTTACGATTCTCTCGGCGGGAGAGATGTAGCCTGACAAGACGTTCAGCAGTGTTGTCTTTCCGGCGCCCGTCCCGCCAGAAACCACGATATTGAGGCGAGCCTTAACCGCACCCTTCAAGATCTCGAGCATCTGCGGCGTCAGGGCGCGATGTCGCACCAGATCGTCCGCCGTAAGAGGGGAGCTACCGAACCGACGGATAGAGAGCATCGGCCCATCCACGGCGAGCGGCGGAATCACGATGTTGACTCGCGACCCATCAAGCAGCCGGGCATCCACCATCGGAGAAGATTCGTCGATGCGTCGGCCCACAGCGGACACAATCTTGTCTATGATGTGCATAAGATGAGCCTTGTCGCGGAAGACTACGCTCGTCTTTTCTATGACGCCGCGCCTTTCGACATAAACTGTGTCATAGGTATTCACCAGGATGTCACTCACCGTCGGGTCGTGGAGCAGGGGCTCCAACGGGCCCAGGCCGAACACCTCATTCAGGACTTCCCTGGCCAGGCCTTCACGATCCATAGCCGTCAGCGGGATATTCTGCTCGTCTACAAGCTGCGAGATGGTGAAAAGTAGCTTCTGGCGGCCACTGGCGTCTGTTTGCATGCATGAAAGCTTTTCGAGGTCCACCCTCTTGATCAGCTCGTGGTGAACGGCGGTCTTAATCTCGTGCATGGCTGTCTCGCCGAGCACTGAGTGCAGGCGGATGTCGGGCAGTGTCGGCACGCTATTCGTGGGACTGGTCATCTGAAGAAGGTTTTGGGACATGATGATCTCCTTACGCAACCTTCTCAGTTTTCATGCGCCAGAACGCTAGGCTCTTCTTTAAGCCAGCCGCCTGCTGAGCGTGCGGAGCTGTGACGGAGAGAAGTTTGTCTGTCCACTTGTTGATCTGATGAGCGAAGGTGGAGCGATGTTGAGGTGGAATAGGCTCTCCTGCATTGATCGCTCGTACGAGGTCGGCGTAGTTATTTGGGACGACCATCCAGACCGGGAAACGTACGGCAGCCTCAATCTGCTCCTTCGTTACCGCGTCGTCAGAGGTGGAGCGGTTAATGACGATTTTCAGTTTGTCCCTAGTGACGTCGGTATGGCTCAGATGCTCTACACGCCGTGCCAAATCGCGGAGGGCAGCCACATCCGGTGTCGAGATGAGATACACCTCGTCGCTTGCCTGCTGCAGGGAAGGAACGACGGCTTTATAGCTCATGGACGAATCGATGATCACGTACTCGTATTGAGTACGAAGGAATTTGAGCACCTGCTGAATCTCTTCCGGGCTGCTCTCGTAATCAACGGCGCACACATCCGGAGAGGTCAACACCTCCAGACCGCTCGTGTGTCTCGTCACGAAGCCGCCCAGCAAATTTCCGTCAAGCCGATCGACGTTGCGAACGAGATCGCTGAAATGATACTGGCCATTTTTGAGACCGAGGTACAACGCCACGTGGCCAAGCTCATGGTGATGATCGATGAGTAACGTGCGCTTACGGTGACGGCGCACCAGGTTCGACGCCAGGTGGACAGCCAGGGTCGTCGATCCGGCCCCTCCTTTCGCCCCAAAGAATGAGATCACTCGGCCCGCGCGCGTTTCCCCCCCGCCTTCTGCGATGTGAGCTTTCATGAACCGAAGTAGCGCCTCCTGGAGAGCTTCCGGCGCCGAAGGCTTCGTCAGGAACTCGTTACAACCGGCACGCATGGCGCGCAACACGTATCCCGTGTCAATCTGTGTGGAATAGGCGACCACACTTAGATTTCTCAGCAACATTGAGTGTAAGCGCTCCATCGTGCTGAGCGCCAGCTCAGGGTCGCGATCGCAATCCACTAGGGCTACGCATCCTGTCGCCGCTTTGAGCGCATGGGTAAACTCTGGGCGGCGGTCCCCACTAAAGTAATCATGAAATTCTCCCACGAAGCTCGATCCCGTCACCTCCCCGCAAGCTGCTGATGCAGCGGCAGCGACGTCCGGTGACGCACAGACGCTGAAGACTGCCTGCATCGTCTGATCGGATTGAAGCGCATCTTTCGACATGGTAATGCTCCCACATTAAGGTTGTTTCGGCTGAATCTTTTGTTCTTTGAAGAGCTGCTTGTCGAACAGATCTTCGTCCAAGTTCGGGACGACGAGCTTAGGTTCCGCTGGCTTTGCTGAATCCGTGAGTGGATCGACGACCGTGGCCGTTACTAACACCACAAGCTCCACGACCGAATGCGTGTAGGACTTTGAGATAAATAGCTTTCCAAGGATCGGCAGGTTGGAGATCCCTGGCAGCTGGCTTAGGCTTTCTGTGGTCCGATGGTCTAGGAGACCCGACACTGCGAAGCTCTGGCCGCTTTGTATCTCTACTTCTGTTTCTGCACGTCGCGTGGAAAGTGCGGGGATGGTGAACCCGGAGATTGTGACTGCATTACTGAAGTCAAGCGTGCTCACTTCAGGAGCAACTTTAAGCCGGATGGAACCATCGGCGTTCACGGTTGGCGTGAAGTCTACCTTGACCCCATAAGGGCGGAAGCTGATCGAGATGGCGGCAGCCCCGCCCACCGTTCCTCCTCCTTGCACGACGGGATACGGAAACTCCCCACCGGAGAGGAATTTAGCGGATTGGCCGCTGATGGCCGTCAATGTTGGTTCCGCCAACACTTGCAAGATCTGCTTCTGCTCCAGATCCTTAACCGTAGCGCCGATGTTAAGGGCGGAATTGAAAAGTAGCAGGTTGAGAGGATCAGCAAAGGTGACGACACCAGCCACTGGAACGGGGGCGGCATACTGTTGAGTGGAGAGGCTGAACGGCGTTTTGCCTCCGCCGGCAAAGTTAATCCCGTATTGCTCCATGCGCGTGCGATCTACTTCTACAATTCGGAGCTTGAGTTGCACCTGTTTGCCATGGATAGGCATCACCCGCACAGAACTCACTACGTCCTTCGCATAAAGGGCAGCCAGCTTCGCCGCGCCGTCAGCAATCTCCTGGGTTGGCACCGTGCCGGTGAGATACATGCGTCCCTCCCGGCCCTCCACTCCGATTTGGCTTGTGGGGTAAGCCCCCGCTAGCGATTGCCGCAACGCCACAGGATCGACGTCGGCCGCTACCGTATAAAGACAGGACTGGCCCAGTGTGTCCCAAATTACAAAGCTACTCAACCCGGCAGCCTTCGCGGTGAGCACGATCTCGCTCGGACCTACTGTAAAGGACTGAAGTACGGTGGGATTCCCGACGTAGATACGCCGCATGAGGCTAAGTCCACGCAGCACCATGGAATGTCCAACAATGAGGTGGAGGGTTTCTCCAGGGCCGATATCATGGATGTCCAGCGGAGCACGTTTATCCTGCCTGTTTGAATCCGCTGGGTTAGGTCGACCGGTCGCCGGTAAACCTTCGCCAAACGCGACGAGCGGGTTCTGAACGAAGGATCCTGTCAACAGAAGAAGTGCGATGAGCATCCGTTGAAGAAGATGGTGGTTCATCGGAGTCATCTCACCGATCTGAACGTGTCGATTGACTGTTTATCACCTGCAATCGTCTCCACTGTGAGCTGCCGCTCTGCAACAACACCGCGTACCCTTGCCAGATGTGGGCCGGAAACCGCCTGCAGCGCATGGATGGACCCCCCGGAGAGCTGAGACAACGCCAGAGGCGCCTCCTCCACGCGCACTTTGTCCGACCCGCTGCGCAAGACGAAATGGATAGCTCCCTGTGTGCTCGCCAGGACGGCGCGCTGTGCGTCCTCGGGGGTGAGTAGCAAAGTAACAACTGTTGCGGTCACCGGCTTGCCCTCGGGATCCGGTTGAACCTTCTGTCCTGCGGCTAGGACCTCAGCATCCTGCAGAACCGTTAATGTCGTCGGCTCTGGGCTGTTTTCGGTGCGATAGGTCACCAGAACATCGAGGTGCGATCCGGGGAACAGAAACCCCGCAACCCCCATCACCTCATCCGACCGAAGAGCGATGGCTCGCATACCTGTAGGGATTTTCCCGGCGAGACCGATCCCAGACCCGAGCGTCGCCAGGAATTTGTCTGTTATCGGCTGGTCCTTGTCCATAGGGTAGAGGACGGAGCGGCCAACCAGGTCCTCAGGCTTTACGAAGGCACCGGCAATCTGGTTGTTTGCTGGCCAACTCACAAGCTCGAGATCCCCCGGTTTCAAGACCTCTCCCGCCTGCAGGGCTTTAGCTGGAGCAACGTAACGGTGATCCGGAACGCGGTGTTCGACTTGTGCTCCGATCTTCCGGCTCAGAACCCAGGTAGAAAGGGCGGCGATCGCAAGTGCAGCGAGGAACGCCGTCGAAAGAACGCGCGCGTTCACTGGCCCAGCCCCTTCCCAACATGCAGGACAACAGTCACAAGACATCCTGCCGCTATGGGCAGGGCATAGGGCAGGCGAAGCACGGCAGGGTTCCTTACATTGAGTTCAGGATGCGTCGCGAGCCCTTCGGCGCCGTGGTGTCGCGCTAGTGTAAGGACATTTGCCAACGTTTGGCGGAGCTGTCCCCGGCGCAAGGCCAGAGCAATGCCCATTGCGGCCCCTACGAAGACGGTCGCAAGGAGAACTTCCTGGATATATGCCGTTCCGGCCAGACATCCCACCGCAGTCATCAGCTTCACATCGCCGGCACCCATACCGCCGGCCACAAAGAAGAGGAGGAATATGCCGCCCGCTGCCAATCCTGCGATTGCGGAAAGGCCTAGCTGAATCGGTCCTCCCAAGGCGAGGTGGAGAAGAAGACCAAAAAGAATAGCCGGACCGGTCAAAATGTTCGGGATGCGACGGGTCCGGAGGTCATGCAGGCTTCCGATCGAAGCACAGGCCAAGGCAGTCAGGAGGTACGTCGTTTCGGTATACGTTGCCACTTCTGACTCCGCTGTTTTAGCTTCATTAACCACATGGGTACAACCTAAGATTCTTCGGGCGGCTGTCGCTTCCACGGTGCGACACGCCGCCCCCCGGAATCTTCGGGACGATGTGGCGACTTAGGTTGCGTTGGTCAGCTGGGTGCCGATCGCGTTGAACGCAGCGGTGATCTTCGTTCCAACCGACGTCATAGCGACGACAGCAACGAGACCGATAAGTCCGGCTACAAGGGCGTACTCGATAAGATCCTGACCAGATTCATCATTCAACAGCAGGGCAACAACATTTTTCAGGTGCTTCATTTTTGTGTATCTCCCGGTTTGATTTGAGTCTGGAGTTACTCGATCGCCCAGGCTGCTGCGTTCGCTTAACACCTCAACTCTTGCCATGAGAGTAGCGAAGCCTAAACGTCTTGCTAATAGCGCGAAAGTGTTACTGGTCTACAACCCCTCTGCGGATACGTCGGTAAACCCGCCACGGCACCAAGACGTACCTCGCAAAGGCCCGCGGACGATCCGCATGTTGCCTTCAGAACGGAGCACAGCGCCCAGGGATCCTCGATTGAAGGCCTCCTTGGTAGATCAACGTCTCAAATATTGGCCTTCGTCGCATCCTGGGTAGCTGAGTCATCAGGTACAGATGGGCGTGGAATGGCTCGGGGTTCCTCTCCAAGGCAAGGTTCCACGATAAATGGGCCTCGCCTGCTGACCACGAATGCACTGTCGATACACGCCGTTCCATCCGAGCTGATTTGTACATACGCGCTCTGGACTTAAGGCAATGCCTTGTGTTCGCATTGAATAAATGCTTTCAGATGCGGATGCCAAAACGCTGAGCGCTTTCGGGTGTCGCGTCCAAGAGTGCAGGATAGAGAGAGGGTCTACTCAGGGGTCCCTGGCGTCAGCCTGTGGCCTTGACCGGACCTATATCAGCAGCATAGAGCGGGGGAGCGGAATCTTAGCCTTCTGAAGTTCCACAGTCTCGCTGAGACTCTGAATGTCTCGGCGGGAGACCTTCTGATACGGAGCGAGATGTAGGCAAACTGGGGTAACCGTGCAGCGCAGATGCTTCCGCCGTACTGGTGGGCCGGTTACCTGGCAGGGTTATGTCCATACCCTTCAGCCATCAACGGTTTTCCAAGCGCCCGAGAGGTTATTGTGTCCCTGGTGACGTGGTTGCGGTCTAGCGTTGCCCAACCACATACGCCTTCACGGTTCCCCGAGATACAGGGAACCGTGAAGGGAATGACGTGACTGCCGTGAGCCGCGGTGCGTGGTCAGTACTCCAAGGGTGCTGAAGCGCCCCATAGGGCTGTTTTCCCCGCAGGACTCCATGCTCCCCACAGGGCCGTGGCAGCTCCCGGCGTTGATGCACCCCACAGAGCGGTAGCGGCTTCCGGAGTTGAAGCACCCCAAAGTGCAGTAGCACCCCACAGCGCGGTGAACGTATTGGGGGTGTTAGCTCCCCATAGTGCAGTGGCACCCCATAGCGCGGTCGAGGTATCGACGTAACTGCTAGAGGCGTTCTGCCCGTATACGTTGGAAGCACCCCAAAGTGCAGTAGCACCCCACAGCGCGGTCGAGGGAGCAACCTTGGAGCCGAACGCGTTCTGCCCGTATACGTTGGAAGCACCCCAAAGTGCGGTAGCCCCCCACAGTGCCGTCTGATCCTTGAGCAGAAACAGGCTCTCTGTGCTCGGATCGTAAGCAGCGATCGGGGACATGGCAGTTCCGGTAGGCATCCGGGACGCATTTGCTTGTGCATCCGTCAATGCCGCCATGACATCAAGGTACCCCGCTCCCCTAGTGAGCAGGTCGTTGTGAGCCGTATAGATGCCACCCGTCACAGGGTCGGTTACCGTGCTGGTCTGGGGGAAGAAGCTCCGATTGGCACTTCGCATGAACAGGGCTTTGGCTTGATCGGGCGTCAGCTCTGGTTGCGCCTGCAAAAGCAGGGCTACCGATCCACTGGCCACACCCGTTGCCATGCTTGTGCCACTAAGCGGAAAGTAGTCCCCGGAGGGGCTGCGGTTACCCTTGGAGATATAGAAGGAGTTGAGGGTGACAAAGGTTGGGTTGTTGATGGCCAGCGTGTCATTATCGGACCGCAAGCTGGTGACAAGATTGCCGGGGGCCACTAGATCTGGCTTGACGACGTGATCGATGAAAGAGGGTCCTTTGGAGCTGTAGCTGGCCATTGCATCGTCCTGGGTCTGTGGAGTTCCGACAGTTCGGACGGCGCCAATGGTTATGGCATAAGGATCATTCCCTGGGGCCTCAATCGTTCCATATCCCTCCCCATTCAAAGCGAGGTCGCGGCCATCATTGCCGGCCGCAACCACGACCATGATTCCCGCCTTCCACGCCCTTTCGACTGCCTGGCAAAGCGGGTCGAGCTTGTAGCTCTCATAGATCGGTCTCCCCAACGAGAGATTGATGACGCGGATGTTGTAGGTATTCTTGAGAGCGATGGCAGTCTCGATTGCATTGATTACCGAGGAATCCAAGCCATTGCCGTCATCATCCAGCACCCGAAGGTTAATCAGATTCGCATTTGGCGCGACCCCCGAGAAGGTGCGGAAGTACTTTTTCCCGGTAGAGTCCTGTCCGTTACCCGCGATTAGTCCAGCTACGTGGGTGCCATGGCCGAAATGGTCACTTGCATCGTTTGGAGCAGAAGGAACAAAGCTCTGGCTATAGACAATCCGCGGGCTCTGCTTCTTTTTGCCCTTGCTCCAGAGGTCGTCGACCGGATTTATGCCGCTATCGATGACAGCCACGCCAATGCCCGAGCCGTCATAGCCCTGGGCCCACACCTGGGGGGCGTTGATCGGTTCGGTTGTGTATTCAGCGCTGGTGCTGATTGAGGACGGCCAGGGAGTCTGCGAGGATGACTGCGTATCCGATTCCTGTTTGGCCCCAATATGGCGATCCAGGGAGACGTAGGTTACATTCTGGTTGTGAAATAACTCGTCCAGCGACGACTTCGGGATACGTGCTGCAACTGCCTTGATCCCATGCAATCTCCGGTCCACAGAGCCGCCTATCCTACTAACGGACTGGCTTTCTGCTTCGGTGGGGTCAGACCCATACTGAATGATGACGGAGACCTCAGGCGAGGTGGCGGCGATCACGTCCGAGGAAAGCTTAGTTGCTTTGTCCGCGGCTAGAGCGAATGTAGAGAAACATAGAAGTCCAACGGAACTTAGCGCATATCGTGCTAGCTTTGGCAGACGATTCATAAAGGGAAGGCTCCAGGTTATCAGCGCGTAATCTGGGAAACTAGATCCCAGATGGGCAACATTATGCTTGGAATAACCGCAGTGCTATGACTCGGGAGTTGTATCTAGCCAGGCTGGTAACGCCTTGAAGGCTAAGAAGGCTCTGCGTAAGCGCGTGATCTATGGTTTGCAGTGATGCGAGAGTGGAACTGCGAGCGAGATTCCGCTTGCTGATGACTCGTTGTGGCTGTTTTGGGGTGTGAGGACTTGAACAGTCA
>JAABUK010004999.1_pt1 | contig 21117 bp, 21 predicted proteins | sample 5559141 | NCBI WGS metagenome assembly JAABUK01 (sample SAMN10711869, study PRJNA513367) | rock metagenome | isolation source: Antarctica rocks | place: Antarctica: Victoria Land, Pudding Butte nord | collected 2016-01-03
TCACTCTCACTCTCACTCTCACTCTCACTCTCACTCTCACTCTCACTCTCACTCTCACTCTCACTCTCACTCTCACTCTCACTCTCACTCTCACTCTCACTCTCACTCTCACTCTCACACTCACTCTCACTCTCACTCTCACTCTCACTCTCACTCTCACTCTCACTCTCACTCTCACTCTCTCTTTCTGTGTGTGTGTGTGTGTGTGTGTGGGAGGGTACACCAACGACGAAGGAAGGAGGGCATGCTTAATGCGTGGAAAGACAGCGAACGCCAGATGCTGTGTTGAGGTTTGCATTGCTCAATCTAAACTAAACGTCTATTCCGCGGGTGTGCCGATTTCGTCGTTTGTGCGTCCGCACTGTTTGTGCTGTAAGTAGGTAGGTAGGTAGGTAAGGAGGTAGATGGCGGGAATGAAATGAAATGCAATGCTGATGGTACGTTTCCGGAATATGTGAATTCCATCAAAGTGAAGGGGTGGAGCTTCGAGTTGTGTGGGACCTCGGCTCTTCTCCTGGGGGGGTGGCAGGATGAGTGTTGTGGGTGTGTTGAGCATGCGAACAGCAGCTCCAGTGGAAAGGAGCAAGAGCCAAAGCAATCCAGTCCGAGCGGTCCACCTGCGAACTTTTCGTTGTCTTTCTTCTCCATGACCCCGGACAATCAATCCCTCCCGTCATTTGCCACCCCGTTGATGGACTGACTCAATTCCTCCCTCCCTCCCCCCTCCATACCCACTCCCCAAATACGCTCCGTTCCCACTCAAGCGATGCTGGCTCAAACTCCCCTGACGGTGCTGATACAAACTGCTTCTACTGCCGTAGTCGGTGCTTCCACCCTCGAAGGCGCTGGCGCGACGATCGTCGGTGATGGTGGGGTCGGAGGAGAGGAGGGGATCTTTGTTGACTTCCCAATTATTCTGTTTTGTGCCGACGGAGAATTCGAGGTCTTCGCGGGTTATAGAATCCCAGTACTGTTGGAGAAAAGTAAGAGAAAAGCGTTGGGGAGGGGAATGTTTGGATGTGAGGGACATGGATCGTGCAAGACATACCTTATAGACCATCATGACAGCCAGTAAGTTACAGACTGTTGCGAAGAACAGGCCATCGAGATAATGCTGGACGTTCTCGCAGATCCTCTGACTGAAGGTGTACAGGATGACCTGGCCGATGACGAAGAAGAAGACCCCAAACGCAATATCGCCCAACGGCCACCTATCCTGCAACGTGTTCACCACCAGAATAACCTGCATCACAATATAGACCAACAACTCAATCCCATTAATCAAATACAACACGACGAACAACCCGGTCGTGTTCATCGGCCCCAACCCTGCCCACCCCTTGAACGTGAGCAAACTGACCGCAAAAGAAATCACAAACATCCCCAAACTCGCCAACCTCAACAACCACACCGAAAGCGTCGTACCGTCCTCGTAGAGCTGAAATCCCACAAACCCATTAATAAGCAGACACGTACACAACGCACTCGTCAACCCATTCTGAATCGCCGCAAAATACGGGTATATGCTCGTGCTACTCGGCGCGATCACGCCCGCATCGAGGATCAGACTAAACACCGTGAGGAGCATGTAGATGTAGAAGAAGGTGGTGATTTCCTTCCTGCCGACGGCGGTGAATTTGCTGCGGACGTGCAGGACCATGATGATGGTCATGGCCAGGGCGAGGATGTGCATCGTGTCGGCGGCGCCTTGGAAGATGATGGTGTTGGCGAGTTCGAGGGAGCGGGCGTAGCAGGAAGCCATTATGCCGGTGGTGGAGGTGGAGGAGATGTGGGAGCCTGGGCCGACGAGGGCGCAGAGGGGGATGGAGGTTTGGGCGCATATTGTGGTGAAGTCGCCGAAGGGCATGGTGGGCAATCGGAATTGATCGATGGGGGAGGGGAGGTTGAAGAGAGGCTGGAGGAGCCTCGGGGGGCGACGGTTGTTGTTCCCAATACGCTGGTTGTTTGTTGTGTTGACAGCGGGCTTTCAGGTCGGGGCTCTGAAGATGCTGGTAACGAAATAGAAATGAAGCGAATGAGTGCTCGGAATGAGTGAAGTGGGAGGCAGGGCATGGAATGGATGGAGGAGTTGATGACTGGGGGAGAAGCGGAGGACGAGGCAGAGGCACGAACGGCACTAGAACACAACAAGAGTCTTTCCACTTTGGGATTAGTGGCTGCAGGAACGGTCGCTGAGGAGAGAGTTTCCACATCCCGGAATAGGTCAAGATGGATCCTCAATCTCCATTGCCTTTCAGTCCATGCACACGGCATTCCGCCGTCGACAGCGCGCTTATGATGTGCTGGCTCCCTGCTCCGCAGTATCGAGCTCTTCGACCGCTGGCATGCCTCCTCTCCATCCGTGCAGCTCTCCAGAACCGGGAAATTCAAACCCATCCGGCAAGCTGATTCTTGGAAATCCCTCAGTCTCCCAGGTATATTTCCCTGCCCCATCCGACCATTTCTCCTTGATCTTCTCCACCAGTTCAGAGTTCTCAAGCACCAGTGCGGCACTATGCCATCCCGCTGCCGCGACAGAGATGGCAAAATAGCTGCGCAATCCATCCTCATTCTCCACCGCTTCTTCCCAAGCCCGTCCTTCCCGTTCCACCCATTCACTGTAAGCCGCTTGCTTATCTTCGTGCTCGTTGAGGATTGCAAAAGCGGGATGATGATGAGGAAAGGCTTCAGGGGTTCGTATCAGGTCCTCGAGTCTCTTGAGCCATGCTTCCTGCAATGTCGAGAACCACATCTCTCGTCCTTGTCTATAACCAATCGGAAGCAGTTTTGCATCTCTGTTCCAGATGTTGCCACCTCCAAACTTGACACCACGAAATCGTGCGCCAGCGCTTGTCTCACCCAGACCTAGAGCGCCACAGCATCGAGGCTCGTGGCCGTAAGATGTGATTTGGCCATTTGAATGCAAGGCATGAAAGTGGTAATCTCCATAAGCGATGGAGATGACCCCTGAGTGCTGTAGTGCTGGAATATCTGCCGGCCGCGGTACATCATTTGTCTCTTCTGCTAGAGGAATGAGACACCCGTCTTGGTCAGAAGGGGCGGCTTTGCGCAAGCCGTACAGGAGGTCAAGGTATTCTTGGTCACCCGCTAGAACTTCTCCTGTACCCGTGAAGACGGAGAATTTTCGAAAACAGCCCTGGATGTCTTTCAGCTCTCGTTCGGGCGCAGAGAAACCGGGCACCTCAAATGAGAGCTCTTTCGCGTCATTCTCGTTGACAATCCTGCATGCAAACACTCTGGCCAAATCTGTGATGAAGACGACGTAGGCTTCCAGAACAATGTAGGCAAGGACTTCGCCGATGCTGTGGACTGCATCTGCCGGATGCTGCTGGGAGCAAGATCCGCTTCCAGGGATGACAGTGGTCTTGACGAATTCTCTTGCACCAGTACTTGCCGCGGCCTCGGCTTGAGATCCATCTAAGCTCCACGAACCTGCTGGCTTCCTCACCTCGTCGGTACCTTCTCCAATGATTCCTCTCGGCACACGCCAGTACACAATCCCTTCCTTTGTGTAAGCAGAACTTACGCTCCAACCACCAACAACGATAGATGCCTTCATTGGAGTTACGTCGTAGATCTGCCACGCAGGCACGTCGATTCGATCCCATGACCAGACGTGACCCTCTTCATCTAGCCCAAGCACGTGCTTTCGACCTGCCGAGAGCCTCGTGATCGGTACCTTCGATCGATAGTCTAGCCGTGTCAGCTTGTTGTAGGACTGCCCAATTGGAATGCCTTCGTCTTGATCGAGGATCCCAACTGAATACAGATCACCCTGAGAGCTGAGCAGGGTGGTCGACCACCCGCCACCTTGCAGATCTGCGATGACACCCACTTCTTCAGGAACGTCCATCTTAGAAGGCCATGAATGGTTCCTGCGATCATAAACTGGCCTCTCTTCCGCTCCGCCATCACCTTGAGATTGTCGCTGTCGAACAAGCGGATTTACTAGGGCAAAGGGAGGACGGGTCAACCTCTGACGTACAATTGGTGATTGGATTTGTTGCTGGCTCTGATGAATCAATGGCAATCCGAGCGCACCGTCCCTTCCCTGACCCCATGTGAAAGCCTTGGTCTGAGTTCGTAGCTTCTTGTACAGCCAATACCACCTGTCCCCTTCTGCGTGCACCAGCGGAGAAATTGGTATGCGGAATGTGTTGGATGTGGTCACGCGCCAGTAAGTCGGATTGCGACGCTGGCTCTGCCAGAATTCTTTGGTGATACTGCAGAGGTGTAGAAAGCTTCTGGGGTGGAGATAGAGAAAGACGATCTCCAGAACATCTTGTGGTATGTCAAGGATCGTGAGCTTCATTTCTGGCAATTCGAAACGTTCCTCCTCAGAACAATGACGCGAGCAATTGCTTGTCGAGTAGTCCAAGTCTCCATGTAACTGTCGTTGCAATGGCAGTCCAACTAGCAAAGAAGGAAAGTTGAGGCTTAAACGCAATGACGTAGGCTGTGAGTTGGTGCAGTGAACGTGAGATGTGTGGCACCGTTCTTATTTATATCTAGTCGGGTGACTTGTGCCTTATGCGAACAGTCGAATTGGACGAAACGATCTCTTCGTCTGAGGTTCGTCAACGGTGACCATTGGACGTGGAAGGGTAGTAGTGAGTAAGAAGGTGGTCGAAGTCAAGAATATTACTCTCTTCCTGCCAAGGCCAACCCCCTGATTGATTATCCAAAGAACAAAATCTACCAGCAATCACAACCATTATTACAAGCGATAGCATGGGCGAGAAGAGTGTTGGCGAGTCTAAACAGATCTGAGATACTCTGATCTTCCCTTGAACCTGGCAAAAGCCACAGATTCCGCCCGACAAGTCCAACGATCAAGGCTTTTGCTTGCGGACAGGAGAGGAACTGACGCGTTCTCATCTCTTGGCCTGATGGTTGTCAGACCGAACGGTATTACCAAGCTGGCTTGATCTGTGATCATCATCTAAATGGAGCGCTAGAGGCACGATGGACATGGCTGTTCTTCAAGCAAAGCGAGGTTCTCTTGAAGAAGCGCCTAACATCCCGCGTGTTTTTGGCAACGATACTTCATTTGCAAATGTCCATTTTACTACGTTCCTTTTGTTCAAGTCATGTACATATGCCTTGCACATAGTTTCAAAATCCAATGCTGACCTTCCAAAAACGCTGCGCTAAATTCAGAACATTCAGTCCGGCATTCATCCCAAGGAAGATGTCGAGTCTTCAGACCTGTACATTCGACAAAGGTGACCTTTGATGTTGTGCTGCATCTGCGGGTCGAAGTAGACCATCAGTGACACGACCCGTGCTGCTCTGCTGGAGCAACGTCTTGTCCACCATCTGGCAAGGCCTGAGAGTCCTCTGATTCGGGCGAAGAACTCGGCAACAAAGTCTCAGGCAGTTGCGGCGACACGGGCGCCTCGCTGGGTCTCGGTGAGGTTGCAGGCTGCCTGCGCAAGCCATGGGAGTTCAACTCATGGCTAGAGGGCTTTGCTTCTGGAGGAGGAGTGGTGTGCTCTGCATTAGTCAGTGGTGTAACACAGGAAAGACTGGATTCCTCCACACCATCAAATCTGGTCTCCACAGCCTCAGGTGGAAGATCGCTCTGCACGGATTCCTGAAGTTCACTAGAGAGCTGATCACCAGTGAACAACTCTGTATCTGAAGGTTCCTCCTGCCGCGCCAGAGCATAATGGGCCCCTCCTCCTTGCGACAGTGGCTCTTCATAGTGATGCATGTCTTCGGGAGACCACGTACGCAGTCCTCCGATCCGTGGATGCACGACCGCGACATGCATCTGTCCACCGTTTCTTGATGGCTGAACACTGTTGTGCGACTGTCCATCATCGCCACGATTCGGAGGGTGGTTGGTCGCATCAGTTGCTTCGGTCAGATCATCAGGAGACCACGTTCTAGTACCTCGTGGCTGGGCTGGAATGATCGTCACAGGAAGTGGGGCATCCATCCCTCCAGCTTGATGACGGCGAGCTCGAACCTTGTCCCGCTGTATGGTAGTGAAAGCATCAATCTTGGACTTAAGATTCCATTTATCTAGATTGACTATTGCTGCTGGCGACCGCCGATGAGAATTTACATCCAGCATTTGTGCGCCAGCAACCTCGGCGGGTAGCAATGCCCTTTTCCTCTTGAATGGATTGCTTACAGCTGTCCATAGCGGCCGCGAAAGAGATTTGTTTCGAGACCCGGCGCGGATCTCGAATTGCTCCCGCCCAGTGTGTTCCGCACTGTCTTTTTCGGCGACAGCATTTCCTGGAGTAGACCCGATCGATGCTTTCTTTGGTATCATGTGCTGGTATGGTCCGTCTTCCGGAATCTGGGGAGAGGAGGTATGCAAGTGATGATAGCGAACAGCGTAGACAGTGCTTGCCGCACTGGTGGTATCTGCCCTGCTAATGGGTGTGGCAACGGCAGCTGGCGGAGCAGGACTCGACACGTCATGGTCGGCGGTCGATGGCATGGCCTCAGACTCGGCCGAAGTTGCAGTATCGGCTCCGTTGGTATTTTTGCGACTGTGAAATGGTACCCGCGAACGCAGGGAACGACTTTTGACCACCCAGCGATCTCTCAATCCCTGCGTGTTTCCCTTGTCTTCGCTGCCATGGCTGTCCCGACGCGATCGTCTCCCTGGCCAGTCGACCCCGTTTGCCGTCGTAACATAAAGCATTTCATCACCATCATAAATCTCACGGCCAAGTATTCCGTCTTTTTTCTCGTCCCTTTCTAATGCTTCAATTCTCTCGACCCACTCCCAGACAACCACACTTGCTGCTGCCGCACCCACCCAACGAATGTAGAAACCCCAAGCTGCGATGTTTGGGGATGATACGTCAATAACGAAAAAGACCACCGGAATCAGGACCGACACTATTGAAAGGAGTGCCACCAGACATATGTTCCGCATCTTCGCATGGTAGAAAGCGAACCGATATTTCGACAGAGAATAATATATGATGCATGAGGCGTAGATGAAGCCTATCGCGAGTTCAAACAAATAGCTGAGCGCAGGAATGGCGTCTCGATACTTCAGCGGTTTGGTGTTCGGCTTAGTGTTTGTGCTAGAGACGAGGAAGTTATTTAAGCTGCTAAAGATGACGTCGAGCAAGATCAAAGCAAAACCCAGCCATTTGATGGTAACTTTCTCCTTATGGCGTGGGAAGAGTCTTATCAGTGTCTGGACTTGGGCCAACCACAGGAAGGTGTCGGAAACGACCCGCACAACCCGAATCTCAAGTCCTCCTACCACCTGTTTGACCATTCCTTCAGAGTCCATGAACCCATTCTCATACTGGCTTTCGGCGACTTTGAACGTATCGGCTGTCGCAATGGTCATGGATATAGCAACAGTGACTGCAGCGATCTTCTGAAGCAGAGGTCGTCGTCCCACGCCCACAACCGATGAATTCCCACTCAAGCCTCTTCTAGTCAAGAAGCCAGCGCCTCCTCCTGGACCTCCTACGAAAAATGTCCGCGGGGTGATGAAGATCAGGATGACCAAGAAGTAGCTGACAACAGTGGCTACTGCGATGGCAAATATCTGGGGAGTGGTAGACGAGTAGAAGGGGGTCTGGAGATCAGTGACGGTGGAATTGTCTCCAAAGCCGCCGTGGAAAATGCCAGATGGACCTCCGGTGCATCGGGGCTTGAAGATGGCATTCTCAGTCAGGGTGACCTCGAAGGTGTCATTGACGATGAACACGCCTGTGTAAACGATCAGCTTTGAAAAGAGAGATGCAAATGATTTCGCGAACCTTGGGGTATGCTGGAGGGGCTGCAATAAGGAGGGGGAGATGTGGTGGTAGGCTCTCGTGACCATAGCTGCTGCGGTGACATGGGTGACCTTGGATGTCGGTGGTTGCAAGGTCAATTGCTGGCAGGTCCGTCATACCATAGCGCTGCAAGAGGTCTAAATCTCGTATGAAGTGCTTTGGATAATGAGAGGAGTTGGGTCCTTTGGTCCTCGATCCACCATCGAGGCCTTGGCAAGCAAATCGCCATCCACTCGGTTAACACCACAAGTTCCCATCACACCAATCTTCACCTCCTATCAACAGCAGAGGATTGTCGACGTGGGCCGTGGTCAGTCAAGAGGTTCCGTCCGCTTACAGTATGTCTTGAAGGGAAAGTAAATCCATACAAACTCTCACATCCTTCCTAATCTGGCAAGTCTCACATTGAACGCGCATACCGGCGGGCAAGTTGAACAGCACACTGTTCAGAAACTACCCTTTCTCCGGTACTTGTCAGAAGAAGACGGAGCCTGTCAGGCATTGATGGAGAGTATCCTAGCTCAGCGCCTGGAAATGCCGGCGGGATTTTCCGCGCGAATAGACACCCAAGTGATACAGAAGGCGCAAACTTAAAGAGGCTCCGCTTGAACGCTTCCAACTCAGAACAGATCGTCGCAGAGATAGCAAATAGCAACCATGAACCATCAAGCATACCGCTTCGTAACTCACGCCTTCCCTCCCAGATCTCCTCTCCGTCGCAGGATTCGCATCACCCTTGCTGGTATCCATTCCCGTTCCTACCGATATTGCCCACCATATCACCTCCATCCCATCGATCGTACTGTTCGTTGGTAATGAACTCCAGCATATCCTTTGATCCCACAGTCGGCCCTATGCCACCAAAACCTTGGTGTACCGGCGCAGGATCGGTCGAAAAGAAATTGTCCAATGGAAGCGCGAACCAGTCACCAAGACCATCAACACCCGGTCCAAGATCTGCTGGGTTTTGTCCAACGTCATCGTTACCGTTCATGTAAGCGTTGTAATTCATTGGTGGCATGTAGGTGATGTTCGAGACGTCGCTCATCGATTGAGCTTGTATCCCTGCGAGAGGATCCTGCAGGCGTGACAGGCTGTGGCTGAAAACGAATTGATTGTCCAGAGCGGTCCGCGCTTGCTGTTGTTCCGGCTGACCAACAAAGTGCTGCTGTGAGCTTGGCTGGTCTTGCTGGCCATTAGGTGTTTGGTGGCGCGAATTGTCCCGGCTGCTTCCAGTTGAACCACTATTCGGAGCTTGGAGGCGGATAAATTTGGCACGGAGGTGAGAAGATAGCATTCTGACCAATTCAGCAGTACGGGCGCTCAAGTGAACGTCATCGACCACACTGCGGGCAAGGTGGTCTGTAATCGAGTCGAGAAGGGTCAGCGATTCTCGGACACCTTGTTCAGAGGCGCCAAAGCTGAAGCGCTAGAAGAAGTCAGCTCGTCGTTCTAAGACAAGACAGTTTAGACATACCTTCAATGTGAACATCAGGCCAGAGAGAATCCTAAAATATAACCTCACAGATGCATAAGTCAGATATCCACCTGGCACAAGACCTTCCAGCACCGTTTTTAAGATGCTCCGCGCGGCATCTGACACTTCATCGATGTATTCTTTGTTGGGCCGCCAGATCTCAAGCAAGAGTGAGAACGTCACCCCGCCACTGCCCGCAGACGAGACACCAATCCCGTGACTGGCGTTGCTAACGTTGTGTGCAGACGATGCAGCTTCGTTGGATATGTTAATCCAAGACTCGACCACCTTTTGCAGGCCCAAAGAGTTGATGTAGAGGCGAGCGTAATCATATTCCATCGACAACAGATGCTGCATGACCGGGTCAAACTGTTTTCGTACGCAGTCAAAATTGGCTTTCCATGTTTGCAGCATCGGCTTGAATCTCGCAATGGCTTCGATGTACTGACCGCTACGAGTCAGGTCTCGAGTGTACTGTTTAGATAAGAAGATCTCCTTGTTGGCCTTGTACATCAGACCAGCAATCCCCATCCAGCATTCCTGCATCAGCTCGACTGGGTCTGTAGGGCCGTGGCGATGGACCTTGGTGGTCCTTTCAAACACAGGGTCCTCCCGCCATTCTTCGAACGAAAGCATTGGCGTGAAGCCGAGACGTCCACTGGTTTGGGACACATACACAAGAACCATTCTGCGCACGCGCTGCTTCCTTGCGCATTCAGAATCCGGGCCATGATGATCTTTGCAATTGTAGTGTTCTTTATCGAAAACGCCAAGCTCGAATGATAGGGTAACGGCTGCGCCAAGAAGCATCCACGACATCCGATCAGAGCGCCATGCAGGTTCAAGCCAACTGGAGAATGCCACTTTGCCGTCTTCCCTGGCTTCAAAGGTATCGGTTCCTGAAGCAGCATCGTCTTTGGTAAGACGAAAATCCGCATCCAGCAAGCGATTCTCGTTATCTCCAGGAGGAAAGTGGAGGGCTCGGGGATGCCAATCCGTAAGCAGCAGCAGAGCCTCGATGGTGCCGAGAGTCCGAAGGCTGCCTTTCCATGTTATTTGCCCAGTCCTTGACTCGTGAGTTTTGACCGCGCCGCCACCACAGAAACCGCCTCCGAATTGCTCCTGGCCCCAGACCAGGCGTTGCACCATACCTCGCAAGTTAGTCCATAGCACGTCGTGGATCTGATACGCCCGAATTGTCGCTCCTGGACCTGCTAGTTGCATGTGACGTGAAGCTATGGTAAGCATCGTTATAGCAAGAATAGGCTCGTCAATGACAAGGCTAGTATGCATTGATAGTGGCTGATAGTTATTGATTACGACTGGTGTCATAGGAGCAAGATGCTCGTAATAACTGTACGTGAAGTTAGTGAGAGCGGGAAGGTGAAAATATGAGAGAATGCACATACTAGTCCACATATGCCATTGCTTCTATTGCTGTGAACCATCCATCTTTCACGAGCCTCATCCTTGACCACATTTGTAAGGCTTCCTGGTAAGTTTTGTTCTCAGCAGCTACATCGAAGCTTTGATCGCTTGTCAAGCCAAAGCCCGCAGCTTCACCAGATTTTGGCTCGCCAGAAGCCATGTTGTGTGAGAGGCCACGACGGAGGGAAGCACCCGCAGAGCTAGGTGTGCCAAAACTGGTAGAAGGAGAACGCAAGTGGCTTGGAAGACTCTGTGAGCTTTGACGATTTGCTTCTTCTGTCTGCCCTGCGGCCACGGACAGCAAATGCAAAGCTTCATGGCTGGTCGCTATGGATGGGTGCAGGATATTTGCAGCTTCCTTGTTCAGCATATGTTCATTCCCATTTCTCGGGTTGTTCCGCAGGTAAGTGATCGGAGCAAGAGGTCTGGGTGACAAGGTCTGGGAAGACTTTCCACCTGCTAATGGCTTCGATTCAATCATCATGCCGAGGTTATAGCCATGGGAAGGTCTTGGTTGTGAGGTATGGCTTGTTTGATTTGGCCGTGGTTGCCATTGACTGCCCATATTTGCGCTTTGCGGATATGGGGAAGAAGAGGAGTATGGATATGAGTAGGTGAGATTGTCGTCCTGTGCATCATTCGATGATACTGTGAGACGCCTCTTGTCTCTTCCCAGTCCCCCATCACTACTGGCATCATCTGCATCTTGGGATTGCTTGCGCTTGCGCCGCGTAACTGAAAAGGCGCACTTTTTATGTTCCCGCTTACATCGCAAGCATGGAGGATTACCAGGATTATCTACACCTGTAAAGAAGTCAGCCTAGAAAGAAACCCACTGCAGGCTAACATACTGCCCAAGTCGCACTTGACTTTGCGCTTTCGGCATGGATCGCATGCTTGATAACCTCGCCGATGTTGGTCACGTGGGGGAGTTGGTTCTTGTTTAGTATCCTCAACATCTGCAGACTCGTAAGACGGAGACTGGCCGTATGGCTGAGTCTTAGTTGTCATCGCCGGGGGTGTTCGATCTGATGGCAATTGGTGATGGCGGAGAGTAGCCGGTCCTAAGCGAGGCTGCGGAGCTGAAGGGGTCGGCTGTGTCAATTCTAGGTCGAACTGTAGACCCGCCCAATCCTCGCCGAGGCTACCAAAGTTATCACTAGGGGACTGCATCAACTTGATATGCCTCTTGACATGGGTACTTGCATGCGACTAGGTAGGTGGTAATACGGGTGGCTCACAACAGGAGAGACTCTTTTATCTAAGGTGGATGTGGACGACAATGGCTGCGCCAATCACGCCTTGGGTGAAGAAAGTGTTCAGTGACTAGGGCCAGCATTGTTTGTTCAGGAGCTGCACAAGTATTGTGACATTCAATGGAGGGTATTCGGGTATTCAGGTATTCAGAATGCTTCTCTAAGAGAGCTGTTCCGGTAGGCATGTGCCTTTCCGCTTGGAGACGGGAGTCGGCCCGAGATGTCCGCTGCCGCCTTCTCCTTGCCATTCACTTGTAGGGGCAGGCTGCCATGCCGCGCCTGACCGTCAGAAAGCTTGACATTGAAGCCAACACTGCTCTGGATGCTGTCTTCACTCCCCCTTCTTGATATCGTAGGGGTGACCCGGCCTGTGACCAAGCCCCTGACCCCGCCTGCCATTCGAGCTGGAAGCTCTCCCGTCCTAGCTGTAAGCGCGTAAATCAGGTATTTGAGGTTCGGAAGCGTGTGACGAATGTCCAGTATCCGCAAGCCGTTCTTATTCATTAGAAATTCGATGTCCTTGTTGAGCAAAAACACCCCATACTCAAATTTGTATGACACATTGGTGGGGTAGAGTGGAAAGGTGCGCTGTGAGATCGCGACAGAGATAGGGTCTTCAATCGTCGAAGTCGAGGAGCTTGGTAGAACCGGGTAGGGGAGTGGCGTGGAAAGATACAAGGAGAGCATATAGGCAAGCGTTGAAGTGAAACCAAGAGCCGCAGCAATTTCGTCTCTGTTAGTGTCGTCAAATACTGAGTTAGGAAGATAGAGATTGCGGATACGGAAATGCAAAGGTCGACTCTTAATCGGCTCCAGGGGGTATATAAGCTCCAAATTCTCACACACTCTTCGAACCTGGGCACCAGATTCATCAAGTGTCTTCCTCGACTGTATTCCCGTTTCGTGTGTGGTCTTTTGCAAATCATGCACTGCAGACTCATTCCTGCTCTGTGTACTTCGACCGCTGTGAATAGCCTCTCTCCTCAATCTGAGTGATTTCAAAATTTCGTCTCTCCTCCTGCTGAGAGATCGAGACTGCCGTTGTTCGCTGGAAATTGCGCCATGAACTGCGCTGACCGCCTCTTGAGCTTGTCTGTTCTCGTCAAAGATCTCCAACTCTTTTCGGTTGCTGGACAGAAGAGCATTGATTTGGCCTTCCAGCTTCGCCCTTGTAGCAAGAGCATCTTGAATGCAGTCATCTACATTTGCCAATTGCATTAGCGCATCGTACGACGAAGTCTTGTCTGGTCTTGCGATCCCAGCCTTCGCGGCGCCCTTGAAGTGGCGAGCTGCGCGATACTCTTCAACTGGCGTATCCGTGAAGCTTGTGTATATTCCATCCTCGAAATGAAACAGTATGCAGTTTGATGGCAGCGGATGATGGAAATTGTCGAGACTCTTGCCAATGAACTGGAGAGATTTCAGGGTGATCTCGAGTTCTATGAGAAGGATGAAATTGTCGAGCTTGTCTGTCTTCGCCCACAGCTTCAACTTCACCTCGTTCGCCCACGCGACCTGCGGACCGCTGATATTGAGATCAAAAAATCGAAAACTTGGATTCATGGATTTCTCCATAACCTCGCTAATGTAAACTGGCTCTGGGACGCCCGTAACGTGCAGTGAGAGCCACGCTTCCGCCATTCTTTCTCGAGCTACATCTTCAAGCTTCCTCTGCCTCGTTTCCGGACTTGCGCCTGTCCAATGCAGAGTACTCCTTCTCCGCGCTTTGCCAAAGTTTGGTCTGCTATTAGTCTGTGGGACTTTGTCATGCTGAGTTGAAGACCCCTTCTGATTAGAAATGTTATCATCCTTCTCGAACGACTTTAGGTTTGTAAAGGACCGAGTTTGATGCAGGCTTCTCGCTTCGCTCTGCGCCAGAAGCTTAGCCGGAGATTTCAAAGTGTATTCGACTTCTTCATCGGTAGTTGTCTTTGCACGACGGCTCGGTGCAGCAACGACGCTCAAGTTCCGCACAGAAATTCCTTGGAGGTGTCGGAGTCTGCGATTCTGAATAGTTGGCGGTCAGCATTCTCGTATTGAAGGTGGAGCTATATGTCCGCACCCACGGCAAGAAAATTTGGCGGTCATGATGGGCTCTTGGACTGGTCGAAAGGACATCTTCCTGATGGGACATGGCCAAGTATCTGTAAAGGCAAATGCGCGCCGCCGTTGGGCGGGCCCATCAGGAATTTCTCGGCCTCACCTTGCAGCATAGAGAATACAGGTGAACCGTTCAGCATATGAGCAAAACTGCTGAGAAACGTTAGAAATCATCGTTCAGTCAAATAGACAGCTACGTGCTTCAAAATAATCAGCTTTACAGCATCACCATACTAGTAAAGCGAAGTTGTATTTGCCAAGCTTTCAAAAGAGCGCGTTACTGATTCAGGCGATTTGGAGTGCTAGCTGAGCAACGTCGCGAGATGTCCATTCCTGGTGCCAGATGAGAAGGATGGAAGAAGTTCATTCATGTGCTCTATAGCAGTCTGATAAATGAGCGTCTTCCTCCTGACTCCTGCTTGCGTTGTGCGCAAACATCTTGGCTCACCGCCAACATTCCCCACTGAGCTTTGCTGTTCAGCCAATTCGTTGAGAGAATGAAGATACAGGACCGGTGGTAAGAGCAAAAGGCCTGTAGCATTAAGATCCTCATGAGAGTTCCGGCAGACTCCAGCACGATCCTGAATCCTGAGATGCCGTTTTCTGCAACACACTGCTTACCTGTCATGACGAGTCTCTCCCGCATAGTTTCAGTTTGTGCATTGAATGCAACGATAATGTATGTCAAGTTGACTGGCATCAGGACCCGTTGAAGCTGATCCTGCGAAACGGTTTCTCTAGTGAGAACATGGGTCACGGTACGGCAGACCGAATTTTGCCCTGTCAATATCGATTGGCTTTTGCAGCAAGCGCTTTTGCTCCACATATCAACATTTTGTTTCTTGCATGCGTTGTCTGATCATGACTCGGATTGTCCTTTTGCCATATGAGATAAGATTGTGTAGAATTGGCTATGCTTTGGTCGTTATGGAAACGCTGGTAATATCATTCTCCCCCAATGAGGAAGCCCGGCTTAATCTCACTGCTCAGAGAAACGTTGTTGCCTTTTAAGATCACGCAATACATCCGGCCATAAGGTGGACAGGAGACCGGTGAAGCGCTCATCAGCAAGAGAAGGCAGGATGAAATGCGCGTGATGAGGACGTGGAATTAATGTCCCTGCTCGGAATCTGACTTTGTACTGTTGGTGAGCTTTGGCCCAAAAGACATCACTGGCCCCGTCACTTTGCTCAGGAATCTTCTTCGTATCCTTATTGCATCCGGAAGCCATGTAATTCAGTGCTTCTGCAGCTGCTTCGAGAATCCAAAGCTATTAAGCTAAATGGCAAATCTCTGCCGCTGTGCCTCTCCCATCAAGATCTGTTACCATGTATTGGAGGTGCGAGTGGATCAAGGACATGTGGATCTCAGTCGAAGGTTGGCTCTCTGAGACCGGCTTGACACAGCAGCAAGCGGTAATGCGCGGAATTGAAGGATGTGTGGACCTGGTCACTGCTTGAGAAATGATCAGCCATATCCTATTGAGACATATTACGCGTGGACATGGAAATAGTGTGCTTCCATGCCGGCAGGACGATGCGCGGCCTGCGCTGGTTCATGCGCTGATGGACATTTGCTGGAGATCCAGGCTGCGCTTGCAGGTACACACCAAGATCACCGAAAGATCACCCCCCTCCACATCGCGTCTCATTCGTCAGATGCCATCGTGAGACCTGCTTGCAGCAGAGAATTGTATGCAAGGGTGCATCAAAGAGTGATTGAGTGAAGAAGAGGAGATGGGCTGCATGAAGATCTGCCGAGCGACGGCTCTGGTATTACGAGTGGCCCCTTGAGAATGCCCAATGGAGCGTGTGTGTAACAGCACTGCAGTGGTCACCCCCCGTTATCGACTGGACCCACCGCGAATCTTACGCTCGACTGATGGTCAGCATTGTCCAACAGCTCTTCTTGCAGACTCGCCGAAGTTCAGACTTGTCATCAGAGGCTGAGTATGTGCCTCTCAAGGTCAAAGGGGAAATGCTAGATCTGAAGCACTGACTTCCAGACGTCGTCACAATTGCACTGTCCACATGAGGGTCTATGAAGTAGCGGCGCCGGCCAACGGGTGCAATTCCACGCTGGACCACTTTTCGTGGCTTGAAGAAGTTGTCGACCGTGCGCCTTTCATTCGACTTACTCCAAGGAGCATCTTAATCATCGTCCGTCACCTGCCTTCCCACAACCCAAGTGACTGGAAGATCTTGAGTGAATTGGACTTGGCGGTGAACCAGCAGGCATGGGCGTATGGGGAAGCCGAGGAATTCAGGAGGCCTGGGTAAGGGCTGAGATGAAGCCACCAAGATCTAATGCGGATTGACAGATTGCAGTGACCGACCACGTACGGTTGAGGTACTTGATACAAAAGGCGAAAGCATTCTTACTCACTTTGAGAATATCTTGCGCCAGTGGAACAAATCTGTGTCCTTGCAGTGCCACTTCCCAAGGCCCAAGTTGCGCCTCCAATCTCAGGCACGAATGCAATGTCATGGTTTGGTTGGAAGCTTTCCAGCTCCTCCCCAAGCAGAAGCTAGCATCCCAGAGAATTGTTTGCATCTCGCGTCATACTCCTGCTAAGCCGTCCATTCAAATGGATAAACGCTGAAATCCGCTGAAGAAGCAGCGCTTTCAATCTTCAGAAATCGTTCGTCAGTTTGCGCTTGTGCTCAGTCCAGTGGAGCCGGTCCTTGATTGATCTACCAGCAGAGAAATGTGGCTGGTGGTTGTGAACCAAGGAATTTTATAAGAGGGTGAATAGTGAATGAACCTGTGGGGCTCGCTGCTTAAGTTGCTGGACTGGGCTAACGATGCCTTGGTGAGGCTTCCACGATCATAGGTATGAGACAAACAGCACTCAAGTGTATTTCTGAAGATCGGCACATAGACTGCATGTTAGACCGTGGTGGCATGGCCATGGTTCGCTCTGCAGACTATGCAGGCCATATATGCTGATCCTCAAGAGATCACATCCAAGACTTGATGTGACGGTTTACTGGCCGAGAACAGGGCCTCACCTTAATCCTCAATATCAGCTCGGTGCCCAACGTTCTGTATCTACCCAAAATTAGCTAATTGAAATTCCCATGTGATTAAGCTGTAGCTGAATGGTTGTCGTCTTTCAGCGTTTGCTCTCTGGCCGTTATGTTCGTCAAACCCTGTCAATTGTTGCACTTCGACCTGTGTCGCTCGAATTTTACGGGCCGTGATCGTTAGAGTAGATATTTACAAATAGAGCATCGGACAACCAGATGGCCCCGGTCACGCCATTGACGTACAAATGCATGTGCGGTCGGTGATATGACTTCGTCGTCCTGCATTGTTGGTCTGGAGGAGTGACTTACTGGGTTCATTCATTTCCGTATCCACAATCACTTGACATTCTGCACCCTTTATCCTGATGAGCTTGGGGCGCATTGGCCCTGAAGAAGAGTTCGCTAGTGTATTTTGCTCCATTTTGTGTCTATCTCAGATCGAGGGGGTCGAAACTCCTCTCATGCAATATTAAATACGTCTGTGCTGAATTGTGGAGCTCCTTCAACGCTCTCGTCAAGCAACTATGCGGGATCCATACCACACTCCAACACGGGTCATCTTTCGTGGCCCAACCGTGAACCTCGTTGAAGGTTAGGAGCCGAAAAAGGCAGTTGCATTGCTAACACGTATGAGTTCGAGTGCTCGAAGCAGGGGACCAAGCTCTAACACACCTTGCTGTTTTGACATGCATAAGCTGGACATAGCTGTTCGATGAGCATCCAGTCTGAAGAAATACAGCAATATCTTGTCGATGAGGACGTGACCGCTCGAGAGACAAAGGAGTTGATTGAGTTTTTGAATCGGATTGTACGCGCTGAGGGCTTTCCAGGTGGTGAACAGCGAGTCTCATGCTTTTCGGATGTTTTGCTCCTGCTGCAAGCGTACACACTGAGGGCACTGTCCAGCGCAGAGAATGTAGCGCAGATGAGGACTGTACGAACATGGTTTACCAGAACCTTCATTTCGAACTCGAAAACAGTGGTGGGAAGGATTCAAGCAAGTGTTATATACATAAAGGTTGCTAAAATTATCGCACATAATGATCGAATTCTCGAATTCTGGAGTTTGGGAAGCAGGAGAAGTGTCTGACTGCATGATATCAAGGGGATATCTCCCTTATAAAGTATCACCTCTCTCTGCTCAAGGAGCTAATGCTTCTGCTGTGGAGTATCCATCAATGGTTCCAGACGCTGCCACCGCCATTTCTGACAAATTCTTGATGACATTCTTCATACTTAAAGCGTCTGACGTCTCGATCTATGCAGAGGAGACGTGACGCTGTCAGGGTGACCTGCATTCATACGATATCATTTATGACTCTCAGATGTCTGTGCCTTCCAGCACCATTCGGAAGGAAAGACGCTCCAGGTAACTGAGTAGGACCTGACATGAAGCATGATTGAAGTGGGGTTCGGACTTGGTCGTTCACGGATTGCTAAGCGATTGCTCAAAGCACAGCTGCATTTTTATCAAGATGAAAGCCGTTACGAGTCTACTTACCTGTAAGGGGTTCCGGTAGCAAGGCCATGAGTCTGCATTGAAGTTCACCATGAAGTCGTTATCATGTTCTCTGAAATACTCAAGATGTAGTGTATCCTTGGTGTATTCTGTAGGAGTAAGGAACTAAACCTATATTACTGGTAGTCCGTTCTGTAGTGTCAAGGATCATCAGCTTGTACGATATCCAGAATCTACAATTTGTATGGCTAGAACTGATGAGGTTCGGGTAAAATCTACAAGTGTCTGATAACCACAGAAGCAGGAAGATAGCGATCGTCTTCAATTGTCTTTCACAAAAAGCAATGTTTCGGAGTAACCGTTGCGCCACGCAGCCAGTAGAGAGACTACGTTATGCTATGCTCAAGATCCTACAGTCCACCAAATGCTGATCATCATTAATCCGCGTAAGAAGATGCACCCCCAGGCAGCGGTCCCTCAAGATCCACCGCCTCTACTCTTCTTCTGCCTTCGCTGCTTTCTCTCACGAGATTGCCAAAGTATTTCCTGGCTACATGAGACTCGCGCTTAACCTTGCTGACGTCCTCCTTCTTCCTTTGCAGTTCCTCAACGCCACGCTGCAGTCCAACTGCAAGTTGCTGGGCTGGATATCGAAGCACGCGCCGTACTTCAGTGGAGATTCGGTTAGCGTTCGAATGAGTGTAGTCGATGGAGGCAAGATTGGCCGAGAGTTTGCGAGCCAGACGCGGTGGTAGGGATGTTGGAATGGTGGACAGGACGTATGCGACGGTCAAGGCAGCTAAGAGCATTCATCAGCATTGTGTATAATTAGAGATGTTATTGAGTTGAACTTACCAGCTGCCAGAAGTCCAGGTATGATGAGACGTCTAAGGTTCCTTGACCCCACGACCCTAGCAGCACCAAAGGCTCCATCAACCCAACCAATACCACCAATGGCCCGGGTGCCCAGGGTGCCCACCACCGTCATAGCCATACCGGTCCCTACGACTTTCTCCTGGCGCTCCCAGAGTCCACGTACATCAAAGAAATCAAGCATCTCAACTTCCGTATCCACGGAGCGTGCGAGCGCGTCCTTTCGACGCTGAAACATCATATCCGATCTGAAAGCGAGATTTTGATATTCATCGCCAATATGCAATACGCCGAGAGATTTGATCATGCTGACACCTCGGATAGATCTCGCCCTACCATAATCCTCGCATGCTCCCACGGAAGCGGCAACTTGATCCAGCATTGCCACTTTTAGGTCTTCCGCGTATCGGAAGGCCGACCAGAGACCTGGATATTTGACACCAAGATTAGCCTCTCCAACATGGTTAATGGTCGCTGAGAGTTCGTCGCGAGTATGATTGTACACATCTGTGCAGGCAGCATCCACATCTTTGTCAACTTGGTCCGAGACTTCAATTCTGTGCTTCTTGCGATCTTCGAAAGCGGGTTCAATCTCCGAGAGCTCTTGGCTAACTCTGTCGAGCTCTGACTGCGCAACATCACGATTAACCGTCGACAAAACATTGAGATCTCCTAGACAATTCATGAGGTAAGTCTTGGCTGGTGCTAACTTCGACCTTGCACGTTTCTCGAGAACGAATCTGCGCAAGGCGCTCTCAAGATTTCCGAAATCTTGGATCTTCTCTTTCTCTTTTCCTTTTCCCGTTCCTGGAGAGCCGGGCTCGCCATGCTTGCCAATTGGTTGTTCTTCCTCATCTTGATCATCGTCTGAGGGTCCTGGGGGTCCATCCCCCCCACCGTCTCCACCGCCATTGCCTCCTGTTGCTGGCAATGGTGGAGCTACTGGAATTGCATTGCTCGACACAAAGTGCACAAGCTCTGAAGCTTCTTTGAATGTTCGTGGACTCATTCTGGCAATTTGTTCCAAGATCATCCGCTGACATCTCTGCTTGTCTCGGATATTATCAAACCCGTTCACAACCATGAAAATGTAGGCTTTTTCATGAGCCGCTTGCAGTATGAATTCTTTTGCAGAAATGGTGAAATGGTTCGCTGCCGAAACGACGAAGACCACCACATCAATTTCTTCTTGTCGAGCAAAGATAGCTGTGGTCTTAACAGAGTCTGAGTTTAGACCAGGTGCATCAATTAGTGCTATGTCCACCACACCGTTATTCAAAAGTGACTCATCAATCGTTCGACTGTCCTTCACGTAGACTTTGCATTGCATGTATCGATCGTTATCCGTAACGATCTTCTCCAATTCCTGTAGAGCATAGGCATCGTACGTGCTCTCATCATGGCGGTCATAAATCTGATCTTTATGGACAGCATGCACCTCTTCCAAGCCACCATTTTCTCTTGCATCTAGAACTTCACAGAAGATGCTGGTGCATGGCTGCTGGTCTTCGGGCAATATTTTCCTCCGCAGCAATGCATTACAAAAGGTGGATTTTCCTGCATTGAGATCCCCAGTGACTAGGATTTTGCTAGAAGTATCCTCTATTCGATCCCGTAATGACAGGAGATGTCGAACGCTCTGACTGATTTTGCCATCGAGAAGCGATGCGATTGAACCCTTCTCCAAAGAGTGGACGAGTTCAGCCTG
>JAABUK010005000.1_pt1 | contig 21113 bp, 21 predicted proteins | sample 5559141 | NCBI WGS metagenome assembly JAABUK01 (sample SAMN10711869, study PRJNA513367) | rock metagenome | isolation source: Antarctica rocks | place: Antarctica: Victoria Land, Pudding Butte nord | collected 2016-01-03
ATCGTGGTATCCCTTCGCGAAAAGTGGTTTCTGCAAAAACAACCTTCGCCAAGAGCCACGATGGCCGCCCTCTACTCTATCGAATAAGGCAACCAAGCTCGTACACCACGCCCAGGGACACAATCCGACACGCTCGTCGATCTCGCTGCATAACCGCGATACCTCACTTTTCGAGATGCCTGTCATGCCCATCGCCTGGACGAGCGCGTCGACCGATCGCGTCGAGACGCCTTGAATATACGCTTCTTGCACGACGGCGACAAGCGCTTTTCCCGCCGTGCGTCGCGGCTCTAAGAACCCGGGCAAATAACTGCCCTTCCGTAGCTTCGGGATGCGAACGTCAATCGATCCGGCGCGCGTCTCCCAAAAGCCGATCGCGATAACCGTTGCGACTGTTGCTGCGGTCAACGCTTCGCTCGCCATATTCGGCGCCGCAGCGCTGCTCGATCTCGAACTCCATGAGCCGCTCGACGACGTGGCCGAGGAGCTCTCGGACGACATCATCCTTCGCCCCCTTCTCGACGAGCTCGGAAAGTGCAATACTGGCCTTGGCCATCGTGGTGTACCTCGTGCGGAAGTTGCTGTGCAAAAACAACCTTCGCCAAGGGCCACGATGGCCGCCCGCTGCGCTGCCCGGGGCGGCTCCGTCTTACACCACGCGCTGGGACACGATCTATGTCCTCAGGTCATGCCACGAGTCCGCTCGAAACGGGGCTGCTCCACGACCATCAGCCGATCTCAGCGACTGCGCACGGTACAGAACTACGAACGGCACGTCCTGAGACGAGTCATACGAGCAACAATCATTGCAGTTGATTGTCCAGGTGAATAAGTAGAAACGCCCTGAGTTTGTGCATTTGCCATATGGCTTTCGCGCGCTAGGCCACATTCTTAGCGCCAGGTCAATCGCGGCGGATATCCACAGCGTGCAATCATGAGTTTCATAATTGTCGCTGCCTTGTCGCTTCCGCTTCCTAATGATCTCGGAGGACTCGCATGGCTGTTGCTCAAGAGCCCGCTCCTGGGCCGAAGCGTCGCTATAACCGCTTCGTCAATAACCCCGTCCTCGAGGACTACTCGCTTCGCTACGCACCGAAGTCGTTCCGTCGATGGTCAGAATATGCCGTTGCGACTGCCGCTCTCGGTGGCATCGCATATCTCGCTGATTTCGCGATCGGCGGCTCGATCGCGATCTCGTCGGGCTTCACGAACGCCTTCTGGGCTATCTTGACCGCGGCCATCATCATCTTTCTGACGGGCGTGCCAATCGCTTATTATTCGGCGCGCTATAATATCGACATGGATTTGCTGACGCGTGGCGCCGGCTTTGGGTACCTGGGGTCGACGATAACGTCGGTAATCTACGCCTCGTTCACCTTTATCTTTTTTGCGCTCGAAGGCTCGATCATGGCGCAAGCGTTCAACCTCTACTTCGGATTGCCGGTGGCAATCGGGTATCTCGTGGGCGCACTGATTATCATTCCGCTCGTTGTCTTCGGCATGACGCTCCTTTCGAAGTTACAAATCTGGACACAGCCGGTCTGGCTCGTCTTGATGTTCACTCCGTTTTTCGCCGTCCTCGTTAAAGAGCCGAGTTCATGGGCGTATTGGTTCGGGTTCGGCGGGAGCTCGCCGAGCCACAACCACTTCGATCCCCTCCTATTCGGATCGGCAACCGGTGTCGCGCTGTCGCTCATCGCTCAGATCGGCGAGCAGGTGGACTATCTACGTTTCATGCCGGACAAATCCGAAGGCGGCAAGACCGGCGACAATCGTTGGAAGTGGTGGCTCGCGGTGATGGCCGCGGGACCCGGCTGGGTCTTCCTCGGCGCTCTCAAGCAGTGGGGCGGATCGTTCTTCACCGCACTTGCCTTCAAACACGGCGTACCGATGGCGAACGCAAACGAGCCGATCCAAATGTACGTCCAAGGCTTTCACGCCATCTTCGCAAACCCGGCGGCGTACCTGGCGTTGGCGACGTTTTTCGTGATCCTCTCGCAGATCAAAATCAACGTCACGAATGCCTACTCTGGATCATTATCATGGTCGAACTTCTTCGCGCGCTTTCTGCATGTCCACCCGGGTCGCGTCGTTTGGCTGTTGCTCAACGTCGGTATCGCGCTGACGCTGATGGAGCTGGGCGTCTTCTCAACGCTCCTCTGGGTGCTCGGTTTCTACTCGAACGTCGCAATTGCGTGGATCGGTGCCGTCGTTGCGGATCTCGTCATCAACAAGCCACTCGGGTTGAGTCCGAATTACATCGAATTCAAGCGAGCGCATCTCTATAACTTCAATCCGGTTGGATTCGGCTCGATGTTGATCGCCTCCGCGATCTCGGTTGCCGCGTTCTTCGGGCTCTTCGGACCGACGGCACAGGCGTTCTCGACCTTCATCGCGCTCGGTATCGCAATGGTGCTCTCCCCGGTCATCGCGTTTGCGACGAAAGGAAAGTATTATATCGCTCGAGAGGACTCGAGTCCGATGTTGCCGGGCGGCGAACTCGTTACGTGTTCGCAATGCGAATTCGCGTTCGAGCGTCTCGATATGGCGTACTGCACCTTCAACGCCGGAGCGATCTGCTCGCTCTGCTGCAGTCTCGACTCGGCGTGTCACGATAACTGCAAGGTGGTTGCACCGCAAGGCGCAACGATCTCGATCGTCGGAGTTGGAGAAACCGCATGAAGCCACGCCGCCTACTCCCTTCACGTGCGCTCTAGGAGAAGTACGATGCCAATGTACGAATTTGAGTGTGCCGCGTGCGGCCCATTCGATCTTCGACGCTCGATCGGTGCTTGGGAGAACGTCGCCTGCGCGCGATTTGGCCTACGCGCGAAGCGTATCTTTACGGCGCCGCTCCTCGATCGCGTCGCCGCACCGCTTCGTGGTGCATTAGCCCGTGAGGAGCGTAGCGCGCATCATCCGGAGGTCACGCGACGTCCCGTACGGTGATTGGCGCACCGGCGTCTCGCGATGACGTGCCGCCGGCCCCGTTCTCCACTCTCGCTCTCGCTCCACGGAGGTCTTCATGCCCGACGTCGTTTTTACGGTCGATCAATCGAAATCCATGCGCGACCAGGCTGCGCCGGGTCATAACCGGTGGCATCCCGATATTCCGGCGGTGTCGTCCGTCAAGGCCGGGAATGAGTTCCGGATCGAGTGTCGCGAATGGACTGACGGTCAGATCGGCAACAACGACTCGGCGAACGACGTGCGCGACGTCGACCTGACCTATGCGCACATGCTCAGCGGGCCCGTCGCAGTGGAAGGCGCTGAGCCCGGGGATTTGCTCGTCGTCGAGATCCTCGATCTCGGGCCGTGCCAGCCGCCGAACGACAGCGGCCCGGCACCGGGCCAAGGTTGGGGATACACCGGCCTCTTCGCAAAAACGAACGGAGGCGGTTTCCTCACGGACGAGTATCCCGATGCCGCAAAGGCGATCTGGGACTTTCACGGCGTCTACGCGACCTCGCGACATATTCCTGGAGTGCGTTTCGCCGGCATAACGCATCCCGGACTCTTCGGCACCGCGCCGTCCGCCGATCTACTTGCGACGTGGAACGAGCGTGAGCGCAAGCTGATCTCGACGGACCCGGAGCGCTTCCCAGCGCTCGCACTGCCGCCCGAGATCGGCAACGCGCTTGCTGGAAGTCTTAGCGGCGCCGACTTGGACCGAGTTGCTCGGGAAGGCGCACGTACGGTCCCTGCGCGGGAGAACGGGGGGAACCACGATATCAAGAACTTTACGCGCGGCGCGCGCGTGTACTATCCCGTGTGGACCAAAGGCGCGAATCTCTCCGGAGGCGACCTGCACTTCTCGCAGGGAGACGGCGAGATTACGTTTTGCGGCGCGATCGAGATGGGCGGCTACATCGACATGGGTGTCGATCTCATCAAGGACGGAATGAATAAATATGGCGTCTCGACCAACCCCATATTTTTCCCCGGGCCGGTAGAACCGAAATACGCGACCTATCTTTCGTTCGTCGGCATCTCGGTCGAAAACGGTGTGAATCATTATCTCGACGCGACGATCGCGTACCGCCGCGCTTGTCACAACGCGATCGAGTATCTCAAGAAGTTCGGATATACCGGCGAGCAAGCATATCTGCTTCTAGGCGCCGCCGATCGAAGGTCGCATTAGCGGCATCGTCGATATCCCGAACGCGTGCTGCACGTTGTACCTGCCGACCGAGATCTTCGATTTTGATATACGTCCCAATAAGGACGGGCCGGTCTTCGAGGCGCGGGGTGCCTCAGCGACCACGAGCTAACCGGCGCGCTCGTCACGAGTTCGAGGAAGGCGCCCCGATCTCGTCTTGGGATTGCCCGACACTCGTAGAGCAACGGACGCGTGCGGCAACCGCGTGAAGCGCTTCCCGGACCGTCCATGCGTCATCGCCGTAGAGGCGAACGATGAGACCTTCGGCGAGCGGCTGACCGATACCGAAGCGAATGCCACGTATCGCGTGCAGGAGGCTCTCGATCTCGGCGAGTCGGTATTCTGAAAGGTGCCCGAGGTAGATCAACACGCCGAGCGCTCGGGCCGGCATCGCCTCTGAGTCCAGCCGGGCACGATCGACCGTGACGAGACGCCCGGCGCGGTGAATCGTCACGTCGCTCGCGTATGACACGAAGTGCGACTCCGCGGCAACGATCGCATCGACGATCGTTACGCGGGCGCCGACCTCGAGCTCAATCGTCATGTTCGCTTCATGCCGACTTCCGGAGAAGAGCGTGACGGGCTCGGCAAGCAATTCGAGCGTCGCGGCGCTCGCGACGTTCCAGGTTCGATGTGATGTCGAAATCGCTGCGCCACCGTAGGCGCGCGTTGCGCTCTGTTCGGTCACGATGAGGTGTGCTTGCGTTCCGACATTGCCGCTGATGACCGTCCGATCGCCGGCCAAGAGCCCTGGCCCAAGCGATGATGTAACGACGCGGACGGCACCGCGGTCGTCAAACGCGCGACTGCACCGCAACGTCCCGTTGTACCGAACGCATGCGAGCCGCGTCCGTTCGCCGCGCCGCTCCGCTATCAGCGTGAGATTCCCCGTCACGCCGGCGAGGAGACGTCGAGTAAGGCGGCACGTGTGATGAAGCGAACGATCTCGGCAATGCCCTCGCCGCCGCGTGCGTTGCAGAAGACGAACGGTCGGGTCCCCCGCGCCGTCGTTGCGTCGCGCCGCATTCGTTCGAGGTCGGCTCCAACGTACGGAGCGAGATCGATCTTGTTGATGACGAGAAGATCGGCACGTGAGACACCGGGGCCACCCTTGGCCGGAATCTTATCACCGCCCGCAACGTCGATGACGAAGAGCGTAACGTCCGCGAGATCGGGGCTGAACGTCGCCGCGAGATTATCGCCGCCGCTCTCGATAAACAGTAATTGCAACGCCGGAAAGCGACGCTCTAATTCGCCGACTGCGACGAGGTTCATCGATGCATCTTCTCGGATCGCCGTATGAGGACAGCCGCCGGTCTCGACGCCCACGATTCGTTCTGCCGGCAGGCAGCCGCTGCGCGTGAGGATGTACGCGTCCTCCTTCGTATAGATGTCGTTGGTGATCGCCGCGATCTCATACTGCGGATGAAAGGCGCGGGCGAGCCGCTCGACGATCGCCGTCTTTCCGGCGCCGACGGGGCCACCGATACCGACCCGCACCGCGCTCATGAGGCGAACATCCGACCGCGAAGCCCCGCATGTCGCATGGCATCGACTTCGCAGGCGTAGGCCTGCGAGTGCAAACCCGCCGCGCTCTCAACGATGCGTGCTCGTTCGAATGCGCTCGCTATGCACGGCCGAAGCGACCACCGCACCCGGAGTATGGCGCGCTGCCCGAGCGGCACGGCACGCGCGGCGACGGCTGCGAGCGCGCCGGTCGTCGTGGTCGCGTACAGCACGAAGGCGTCTCGCGGGGTGACGTCGAGCGCCGTGAACGCCAGCCCGTATCCGAGCGCCGGGTGGCCGAACGCTGCCTCGTTCGTTATCGACGCCGCATACGGATCGACCGTGCTGCCGAGCCCGAGCGCCGAGAATGCGTCGCAGATCGCGAGCGCCATTCGGCCGTGCGCGGCTCTGAGCGCGGCCGCGAACGTCGCGGCGGCGAGGGCACGGTCGAGATCGGCGATGGTCTCTCGGCCATGCATGGCGAGGAGCAATGCCGCGCCGTCGAGCGTCGCGAGGCCGTCGTGCAGATACGACCGGAGCCAGATCGTGAGCGTCGCTTCGTCCCGAACGCGGCCTTCGTCGATCGCCGTTTCCAGTCCGAAGGAATGCGCAAATGCACCGCTTGGGAACGCGCCGTCTGAGATGACGAACAGCGTCGGTAAATCAGTGACCATGTGGCGCGTTTGCGTGCCGGAATGGTTCCGCAAGCATGCGCACCTCACGTGAGAAGGCCGCACCCCGTTCGATGAAGAGGGCCTCGACGAGCGGGTCGTAGCGCACGACGAGCATCCCGCCAGCAATCTGTACCGGTAGGTGACGGTTCCCGAGCTCGTGCGCGATCGAGAGGGCCTCCGGGATCGAACGCGGCCGCAGGACGAGCACGTCGTCCGCCACGACCCGTACGGCGATGATCACATCGACCGTCGCGGCGACGACGTCGCCGTCGCGGAGTCGGTGTTCGCCGTCGAGCCGTACACCGATGGGACCGAGTTGCGTCTCGAATCGGACGATGCGCCGCGCGAGATCGTCGCTTTCGATGTCGATGCGTACGAGCTCGCGTTCGCCGACATCATATTGATCGAGATTTCCGAGTGGTTGCACGATGACGTGCAGTCGCTGCCCGCGCAGCGTATCGACATCCGACATCAGAAGAGCGCGTAGCGCTGGGCGAGCGGGAGCTCCGAAAGCGGATCGCACCGCAGCACCTCGCCGTCGGCACGCACGTCGTAGGTGCGCGGATCGACGGTGATTGCCGGCATCGCCGCATTGCGAACCATGTCTCGCTTGCCGATCGACCGGGTGCCGAAGACGGGGAAGAAATCGTCGCTCCGTCGATGCGGCTGCTGCTAGACCGCGCGCGAGCGAGAGTTGCGAGACGAACGTCACCGCCGACTGCTGCGGACCGCGCCCGAACGCCGCCCACATCGGCCGCATCGCAACGGGTTGCGGCGTCGGAATCGAGGCGCCCGGATCGCCCATCGCGGCCCAGGCGATCGAACCACCCTTGATCACGAGTTCCGGCCGGACGCCGAAAAATGCCGGTTTCCAAAGCACGAGATCCGCCATCTTTCCCGGTTCGACCGAGCCGACATGCGTTGCAATGCCATGCGCGACCGCGGGATTGAGCGTATACTTGGCGATGTACCGCTTCACGCGGTTGTTGTCGCTCCCTTCGCGTTCACCAGGGAGGGCGCCGCGCTGAACTTTCATCTTGTGCGCTGTCTGCCACGTGCGCATCACGACTTCGCCGACGCGCCCCATCGCTTGCGAGTCCGAGGAGATCATCGAGAGCGCACCGAGATCGTGTAAGATGTCCTCCGCCGCGATCGTTTCGCTGCGAATGCGCGAATCCGCAAACGCGACATCTTCAGGGATCGACGGATCGAGATGGTGGCAGACCATCAACATGTCCATGTGTTCGGCCAGCGTGTTGACCGTATACGGCCGCGTTGGCGTCGTCGACGACGGAAGAACATACGGTTCCGAAGCGATCCGTAGGATATCCGGCGCGTGACCGCCGCCGGCGCCTTCCGTGTGATAGGTGTGGATCGTGCGGCCGGCGATCGCGCGAATTGTTTCCTCGACGAAACCCATCTCGTTGAGCGTATCGGTATGGATCGCGACTTGGACGTCGTGATCGTCGGCGACGCGCAGGCAAGCGTCGATCGCCGCGGGCGTCGAGCCCCAATCCTCATGGAGTTTTAGCCCGAGCGCGCCTGCGGCGATCTGCTCGACGAGCGCGGCGGATCCGCTCGCGTTCCCCTTCCCGAGCAACCCGACATTAACGGGCAGCGCATCCGTCGCCGCGAACATTCGAGCGATGTGCCACGGACCGGGCGTGCAAGTCGTCGCGTTCGTACCGGACGCTGGACCCGTCCCGCCTCCGATCATCGTCGTCGTCCCGCGTCCGAGCGCCACGTCCACCTGCTGCGGACAAATGAAATGAACGTGCGCGTCGACCGTGCCTGCCGTGAGAATGAGCCCCTCGCCCGCGATCGCTTCCGTCGCCGCGCCGACGATCATTCCGGGCGATACGCGATCCATGATCCAGGGATTGCCCGCCTTCCCGATCGCCGCGATCTGCCCGTCACGGAGGCCGACGTCGGCTTTATAAATACCGCTCGCGTCGACGATCGTCGCGTTCGTAATGACGGTATCGAGGATGCCGTCGGCCGACGTCGCGAGCGGATGCTGGCCCATGCCGTCGCGAATCACCTTACCACCGCCGAACGTTATCTCGTCGCCGTAGGTCGTCAGGTCGTCTTCGATCTCCACGATGAGCGCGGTATCGGCGAGGCGGATGCGATCGCCCGTCGTCGGCCCGTAGAGCCGCGCGTACGTCGCGCGGTCGATCTTCATGAGAAGTCGAGCGGTCCCATGACGAGGCCGCGTAGCCCGTAGACGCGTCGCTCGCCGCCGATCGCCACGAGCCCGACGGGGCGCGCGATTCCCGGTTCGAAACGGATCGCCGTTCCGGCGGCGATATCGAGGCACATGCCATACGCGACGTGCCGTTCGAACGAGAGCGCGGTGTTGACCTCGAAGAAATGTGCGTGCGAGCCGACCTGCACCGGTCGGTCGCCCTCATTCGTCACCGTGACCGACGACCGGAATCGACCCGCGCGCAACTCTATCTCACCCGGTGCGCACATGTCTCGCCCGGTTGCATGACGGTTAAACGATCGGCTCGTGAAGCGTCACGAGCTTCGTCCCATCGGGAAACGTCGCCTCGACTTGCACGTCTTCGATCATCTCCGCGACCCCCTCCATGACGTCCGCGCTCGAGAGAACCTCTCGGCCGCGCTGCATGAGGTCCGCCACCGAGGCACCATCGCGAGCACCCTCGCGAACGAAACACGTCAGGATCGCGATCGCCTCCGGGTAATTGAGTCGGAGACCGCGGTTGCGACGCCGCTGAGCGAGGTCGCCGGCGACGACGACGAGGAGTTTATCGCGCTCGAGATCGGTCAGGACCATCGTACGTACTTCGAAGCGCACGCAAGAGCATCCCTCGTCGCTCGGTCAGCCGCGCGCGCGTCGAGCGGACGCATAGGCCCTCCAAAGAGCTTCGATCGCCGCGGCCTCCTCGTGTGGCTATTCGCGATCGTGCACCATGGGGCAACGCATTGAAGGCTTGCAGAAAGCGATCGACGTGAACCACGATGAAGCGGCGCGTCAGAGCCTCGAGCACTATTGCGGTGTCGACCAACCGTTGAGCTGAACGAGCCCGAGAACGAGCGCGGTCGCAAAGATGAGCCAGGCTGCAACGAGTCCGATAAGGAGGGTGGCTGCCGACGATTCCGAGCGCAAATGAACGATGAGCCACAGGGCGTACGCGAGCGTAACGACGTTCCCGATGAGTTCGATTGCATGACCGCCGACGGCGTGCGTGTAGAACGGAAAGGCCAGACACATGGCGACGAGCGTTGCAACCGCGCCCTTCGAACGAGCGACCGCGAAGGCCGCGCCCATACCGGCGAAAAGGCCGATCCAGACGAGGCCGATCACGGGCCCGCGTGGCGCAAAGGCCGGCCAGTGCTGCGATGCCGGCTGATTGAGCCCGAATATCGCAAGCGCTCCGTTCGTCATCGCCGCAATGGCGACCGTGATCGCAATCGATGCGGCGACCCTGCCTCTACGGACGAGAGGAGCTGCGGTCGCACGGTCCATGGATTACGGATTCGCAGCCTCCAGGCGACGCCCCGCTTCGCAGCAATTCGACCTGGCTAATTGAAGGTTGCGGAGAAGAGGTAGCTTCCGGCGACCGGTCGGCAGTTCCGGATCCGCGCGGCGAAGCTACTCGCTCGCGCGGCGCGCCTCGCCGCCGCGTCGAGCGCCGCATTTCCCGCACTCTGGGAGACCGACGTCGACACGATCGAGCCGGTTGCTGAGAGCTGGATCCGCAGGACCGACGTGCCGGTCACCCCCTGCTCCCGCGCGACCTCCGGATACTCGGGCTGCGCGCCGCGCGTCATGCGGGCGGGCACGTTGGGGCGTGCGCAAACGGGCTTCGGGGTGGGCCTCGGCGTCGGTCGAGGTGTCGGCGTAGGCCGAAGCGTCGGGGCGGGCGTCGGCGGCGGCGGCGGCTCGGTCCGGCGCGGCGTCGGCACGGGCGCACGCGGCGTCGGAACCGGTCTTGCAAGGCCCGACGGCTTTCCCGTCGTGCGCTTGCCGCTCGGCACGCCCTTCTCCGAGCCCGTCTTGACCTTGTACTTGTGCTCGGTCTTCGCGTGCTTCGCGTGCGCGGTCGCCTTCGGCGGATGCACGCGCAGCTTCAGCGCGGGCTTCGGCTTGGGCTTGGGATGATGCACGACCGGAAGCGGCCGGCGCGTCGGCTTGGGCTTTGGCTTGGGCTTGGGCGTCGGCCGCTGCGTCGGCTTCGGGGTCGGCTTGGGGGTGGGCTTCGGAGTCGGCGGCGGCGTGGGCGGCGGCGTCGGCACGATGACGATCCGATGTTTATGCATGCTCACGACCTCGGAGGGCCGCTTCGCCTCCTGCGCGCGACGGCGCCCGATGATCGGCGCGAGCAACAGATGCGCGGCGAGCGAGAGGACGAGCGCGACCATCAGTTGCCGTCCCCATAGATCCTGCCGCGGACCAGAACCCGAAATCACGAAGCAAACTCCCCCGAGAACAAGACGACGCCGCTCGATCCGTCACGAGTTTCCCGATTGGCAACGATCGTAAACGACCGGGACGCATCTATTAATTTAATTACAAATTAATAATGGTACTTAATATCTTTGCACGTAACGGATATGGCTAAGTTGGTCTCGACTTGTCGCATCGTAGGGCCAAAGGAAACAAATGTACGAGTCGAGTCTTTGCGTGCTACCATCGCCATCTCATCATTGGTCGACGTTCAACGTTCGAGCGCGATACTCTTGACCCGCGCATCCGTGCGCGTCGTGCGCGTGCAGTCGGTCGAGCGCGACGATTTCGATGCACGACGAAGCTTGCCGGACTCCGCTTTGCAGGGCATGCACGTTATCAGTGCGCCGGACTGAAAGACGCTTACGGTACCCGGGGGTAGAGGTGAGGTCGTACCTTGTCGGAGACGAATATCGATGAACATCCGTGCAGTCACCCTCACCCTCAGTGCGACGGTCCTTGCCGCGAGCGTCGTGTCGACCCCGCGAACGCTCAGCCGTAGAAACCGCTATGTCGGTTGCTATCAGGAATCGTGGTTCTGCTTCCGAATAAAAAAACTACCGAAGCCGGCATAAAAAGGGGCGCGGCACATCACGTGCCGCGCCCGAACGGGTCTTCGATTGAACGCTTACTTCTTGAGGTCGAAGCGGTCGGCGTCCATCACCTTCGTCCACGCGGCGACGAAGTCGCGCGTGAACTTCTCCTGCGAGCCTGTGGAAGCGTAGACTTCCGAGACCGCGCGGAGCTGCGAGTTCGACCCGAAGACGAGGTCGACGCGCGTGCCGGTCCACTTCTTCTGACCCGTCGCGCGGTCGGTGCCGACGTACGCGTCCTCGGCTTCCGAGACGGCCTTCCAGTTCGTGTTCATATCGAGCAGGTTCACGAAGAAGTCGTTGCTGAGCGTGCCGGGGCGATCCGTGAAGACGCCGTGCTGCGAATGGTCGGTGTTCGCGTCGAGCACGCGCATGCCGCCGACGAGCACGGTCATCTCGGGCGCGGAGAGCTGCATGAGCTGCGCGCGATCGATGAGCATCGCCTCGGCCGAGACGCTATAGACGGCCTTGAGATAGTTCCGGAAGCCGTCGGCTTGCGGTTCCATCACGTCGAATGATTGAACGTCGGTCTGATCCTGGGTCGCATCCGCGCGGCCCGCGTGGAACGGAACGTTGACGTCCTGGCCGGCCTTCTTGGCCGCCGCTTCGACGGCCGCGTTGCCGCCGATGACGATGACGTCCGCGAGTGAGACCCGCTTGCCGCCGGTCTGCGCGCCGTTGAACGCCTGCTGGATCCCCTCGAGCTTCGCGAGCGAGCTCGCGAGCTTCGCGGGCTCGTTCGCCGCCCAGTTCTTCTGGGGCTCGAGCCGAACGCGCGCGCCGTTGGCACCGCCGCGCTTATCGGAGCCGCGGAAGCTCGACGCAGAGGCCCACGCCGTACCGACGAGATCTTGGATCGAGAGCCCGGAGGCGAGGATCTTCGCCGTGAGGTCGACGACGTCGGACTCGCTGACGAGCTCGTGCGTTACGGCCGGCAGCGGGTCTTGCCAGATGAGGACTTCCTGCGGAACGTCGGGCCCGAGGAAGAGTTCGCGCGGACCTATGTCGCGGTGCGTCAGCTTGAACCACGCTCGCGCGAACGCATCGGCGAACTCGGCGGGATTGTCGCGATAGCGGCGCGCGATCGGCTCGTAGATCGGATCGACGCGCAGCGCCAGGTCCGACGTGAGCATCATCGGCGGATGCTTCTTTTCCGCCTCGTGCGCGTCGGGGATCATCGTATCGGCCGAGCGATCCTTCGGCTTCCACTGCTTCGCGCCGGCTGGGCTCTCCGTGAGCTCCCAGTCGAACTCGAAGAGATACTCGAGGTAATCGTTCGTCCAGGTCGTGGGCTTGGACGTCCACGCGCCCTCGAGGCCACTCGTGATCGTGTACTGCGCGTTCCCGGCGCCGAAGCTGTTCTTCCAGCCGAGGCCCATCTCGGCCATGCTCGCGCTTTCGGGCTCCGGGCCGACGTAGTCGGCCGGGTTCGCCGCGCCATGCACCTTGCCGAAGGTGTGACCGCCGGCGATCAGGGCGACCGTCTCTTCGTCGTTCATCGCCATGCGGCCAAACGTCTCGCGAATGTCGCGCGCAGAGCCGGCCGGATCGGGCTGACCCTCAGGGCCTTCCGGATTGACGTAGATGAGGCCCATCTGCACCGCCGCGAGCGGGTTCTCGAGCTCGCGCTCGCCGGTATAGCGCTTGTCGCCGCCGAGCCAGGTGTCTTCCTGGCCCCAGTACACGTCCTCTTCGGGCTGGAAGATGTCTTCACGGCCGCCGGCAAAGCCGAACGGCTTGAAGCCCATCGACTCGAGCGCGCAGTTGCCCGTCAGAACGATGAGGTCGGCCCACGAGAGGCTCTTGCCGTACTTCTGCTTGATCGGCCAGAGCAGGCGGCGCGCCTTATCGAGGTTCGCGTTATCGGGCCAGCTGTTGAGCGGGGCGAAGCGCTGCGAGCCCGCGCCCGCGCCGCCGCGGCCGTCGGCCGTGCGGTAGGTGCCCGCGCTATGCCACGCCATGCGGATGAAGAACGGCCCATAGTTCCCGAAGTCGGCGGGCCACCACGGCTGCGAGTCGGTCATCAGCGCAAAGAGGTCGGCCTTGACGGCCGCCAGGTCGAGCTTCTTGAACTCCGCGGCGTAGTCGAAGGACTCGTCCATCGGGTTCGACGCGCGCGCGTGCTGGTGGAGGATGCTGACCTTGAGCTGATTGGGCCACCAGTTGTGACCGGTCAGCATTCCCGCATCCATGTGCGTGCCCTTGGGCTTGCCATGTGGAACCGGGCACTCGCCCGCGTTTCCCCCAGCGTTCTCTTGATTCGTATCGAGCATCAATCTCTCCGTAGTCGCCGCAGCCTGTAAATGCAAACGGGATACGGAAACGGTACCACGGCGAAGTTTATAAGTGAAGTCGATTTATCTGAAGGATCGTTAAGGTTTTCCCGATAAATTGTATCTCGTGCTTCCTGCGTCCGTTTCGGCACTGTCTCTGCGCGATCTCGAATATGCGGTCGCCGTCGGTCGCGAACATCATTTTGGGCGCGCCGCGCAATCGTGCGGGGTCAGCCAGGCCGCACTCAGCGAGCAGGTGCGCAAGCTCGAATCGATCCTCGGGGTACCGCTCTTCGAACGGACCACGCGCAAGGTCGCGGCGACTGCGCGTGGCGAGGCGATCCTGCAGCAGGCGGAAGCGCTGCTCGGCGACGCGCGGCGGATGCTCGACGACGCCCGGCGCAGCGCGGAGCCGCTCTCCGGCGAACTGCGGCTCGGCGTGATCTCGACGCTCGGGCCGTACTACATGCCGTCGGTGATCGCGCTCGGCCGCGAACGCTTCCCCAAGCTCGCGCTGCGGCTGCTCGAGGCGACGACCGACGAGCTGCTCGCACGCCTGCGACTCGGCAAGCTCGATGCGATCCTCGTCGCGCTACCGGTCCCGATGGACGGGCTCGTCGCCGAGCCGTTGTTCTTCGAGCCGTTCCGGCTCGCATGCCCGAGCGACGACGACTTGGCGACGCGCCCGCACGTGGGCCTGAGCGATCTCGAGCGAGCGTCGCTCCTGCTGATGGAGGACGGTCACTGCCTGCGCGATCAGGCGCTCTCGCTCTGCGATGCGCGCCGGCTGCCGAACCAGGGCCGCTACGCGAGCTCGCTCGAGATGCTCCGGCACATGATCGCGGCGGGCGAGGGCGTTTCCATCATCCCTTTACTCGCCGCCGCCGAGCACACGACGATGCACGGCATGATCACGTACCGCGAGCTCGACGACGACCGGGCCGGCCGCACGATCGCGCTCGTCTCGCGCGAGACGGAGACGCGCGCGAACGATCTCCGCGAGGTGGCATCGTTCATGCGTTCCGGGCTGCCCGGCGGCGTCCGGCTGCCGTCCACCGCGCCCGCGTCGTAGTCACCGAACGCCCGCCGACCGAAGCGCTCTTGTCGCGACGATTTAGATGATGTATTGGTCGGCCGCGTTGCTCCGCGCGATCAGCCATTCGGCGAAGGTCACGGCGAGCGCCGAGTGCGTTCGGCCGCTCCGCCGCACCAGCGCGAGCTGCCGCCGCAGGTCGAGGTCCGAGACGGCGACGGCGGCGATCGCGCCGCAGGCCGCCCAGCGGTTCGCCGTCCGGCGCGGCAAGAACGAGAAGCCGTACCCGCCCTCGACGGCCGTGACGATTGCGTCGTTGCTCGTGACGGCGAGCCGCAGGTCGAGCAGCGCGAACCGCGGTCCGAGGCGTTCCTCGAGTAACGCGCGCACGCCCGAGCCTTCCGCGAACGTGACCAGCGATCGCGTCTCGAGCTCTTCGAACCGGACGCTGTTCCGCCGCGCGAGCGGATCGCTCGGCGGCAGCACGGCGACGAGCTCGTCCGTATCGAACGGCAAGACGTCGAGCCCGCGTAGCGCCACGGGCATCGCAACGAGCGCGAGCTCGACGTCGTCGCTCGCGAGCGCGAGTTCCGTGGTGCTGCGATCGCCGCTCGCGACCTCGATCCGGACGTCGGGAAAGTCGCGCGCGAACGCGACGAGCATGGTACCGAGAATCGTATCGGCGATCGTGCGCGTCGCGGCGATCCTGAGGTGCCCCGCATACTGTCCCGCCGACGAGGCGAGGTCGGTCTCGAGCGCGTCGAGCGCGGCGAGAATGCCGCGCGCGGTATCGTAGAAGCGGCGTCCCTGCGCGGTTGGCTCCCAGCGTCCCGACGTCCGCTGCAGGAGTGGTGTGCCGGCGAGCTTCGAGAGCGTCGAGATCTGCGTCGAGACGGCGGACTGCGCGGTCGAGAGCGAACGCGCGGCGGCGGAGACGTTGCCCGTCTCGACGACGCGCACGAACATGCGCAAGACGGCGACGTTGAGGTTCGCGAACGCCGAGGACGTCATGACCCCGCCTCGATGCCCGTCGCCGCGGCGCGCGCCGGTTGCAACTCGGGCGTGTCGACCCAGCCGACGTCGCTGCCGATCAGCCGCGTAGTGTGCATCACCGACAGTATCCGACGAAACGCCGAAGCCAAACGCAGTGCACGGTGAGCGTCGGCTGCCGCATCCATGCGCGGCGTCGAGGGGGTCTCGCCATTGTCATGCCTCTGCCGCTCTCCATCCTCGACCAGTCGCCGATCGTCTCGGGTACCACGCCGCGCGCAGCCGTCGCCGCGACGATCGAGCTTGCGAGCGTCGCCGAGCGGCTCGGCTACGACCGCTTCTGGCTCTCGGAGCACCATGCAATGAGCGGCCTCGCGGACGCGTCGCCCGAGATCCTGCTCGCGCGGCTCACGGCGAGCACGTCGCGGATCCGGCTCGGGACGGGCGGCATCATGCTCCCGCACTACAGCGCCTTCAAGGTCGCCGAGACGTTCCGCATGCTCGAGGCGCTCGCGCCGGGCCGGATCGATCTCGGCCTCGGCCGCGCGCCCGGCGGCGCGGGAATCGTGAACGCGGCGCTCGAGAGCCGCGACCCGGCGGAATTCCCGCAGCAGATCGCCGACATCGTCGGCTGGCTGCGCGGCACGCTGCCGACGTCACATCCCTTTGCGTCGGTCGTCGCGATGCCGGCGGGCGAGGGCGCGCCCGAGCCGTGGATTCTCGGTTCGTCGGAGTACGGTGCGATGCTCGCGGCGGACCTCGGTCTGCCGTACGTCTTCGCGCACTTCATCGCGGGCGACGCACCACGCATTCCGGCGCTCTACCGTAGCCGCTTCCGGCCGACGGGCTTCGGCTCCGAGCCGCGTGTGATGCTCGCTACGGCCGCGATCGTCGCGCCGACGGCCGAGGAGGCGCACGAGCTGTATGCGCCGCTCGTGCTGTGGCGCGCGCAACTGCAACGCGGTATCTCGACGCCCGTGCCGTCGATCGCCGACGCTCGCGAGCACGCCTGGGCCCCCGGTGAGTACGCGGCGATCGTGCGGGCGCGGCGCGTCGCCGTCGGCGAGCCCGCGACGGTGCGCGAGCGCCTCGAGACGCTCGCCGCCGAGCACGGCGCGGACGAAGCGATGATCGTGACGATCGTGCCCTATGCCGCGCGGACACGCTCGTTCGAGCTTCTCGCCGACGCCTTCGCGCCCGTCCTCGCGCGTTCTCGACGAACCGGCGCGGGTTAGGTCATCAGCCCGCCGCCGTTCCTGCGCGGCGTCGAGTCGAATGCGACATCGACGCTCGCGTACATCGGTTTGGTTGCGAGCAGATAGTCGCTCGGCAGACCCCGATTGAATCCGCTTCCCGAGAGCCCAGGCGCGTTGAGCCACGAGTACTTATCGGTGAGGCCCCACGTCACGACGCCGACGACCGCTGGCTGTGCGAGCGCCACGCCGAGAAACGTCGCGACGTGCTCTGCAACGGCTGCATCGCGCGCGGCGAGCGGTTGCGTCGTCTCGGCTTCGCGCACGTCGAGTTCCGTGATCGTGATCTTGAGTCCAAGCGCGGCGATGTCGGCGTAGAACTGCGCGAGTCGCGCGGTCGGGAGCTGTCCCTTCGAAAGGTCGAGATGCGCCTGAATGCCGACGCCGTCGATCGGGGTGCCCGCCGCCTTGAGCGCGGTGAGCGTCGCGATCATCTGCACGCGGCGCGCCTCGTCAACGTCATTTACGTACTCTAAACTGTAATCGTTGAGCATGAGGTGCGCGCTCGGTGCGAGGGCGCGCGCGTGACGAAATGCTCGATCGATATAGCCCGGTCCGAATGCTTGGTAGAACGTGTTCGTGCGCAGGCCGCCAACGCCCGACTGCGTGTCGATGAACTCGTTGACGACGTCCCATTGCGGGATCTCTGATGCATAGCGGCCCAGCACGGCCGTGAAGTAATCGCTAACGACGGACCAGTCGCCGCCGGTCGTAGCGAGCATCGCCGTCTTGGCCCATTGCGGCGTGCTCTGCTCCCACAACAGGGTGTGGCCACGGAGCTTCTGACGGTGCTTCTTCGCGAAGGCGAGGATGTCGTCGACGGGTTGATAGTTGAAATAGTTTGGGCTGTATTCGATCGCGTTCCACTTGAGTTGATATTCGGGCGTGATCACGCCGCATTGCGTGCCGACCTCGGCCGCAAATGCCGCGTCCTGGGCGAGGAGAACGCTCGAGGTGGCGCAGCCGAAGAAGCGGCCGTTCCGATGCGCGGCGCGGCGTAACGTCAGGGTGCCGCGCGACGTCGATTCGTCCTGGAGACTCGAACGAACTGAGCTATCGGGCATGGTCGCCGGTAGGCGGCCGCTCGATGCGGGACTGCCCGAGCATCCCGCGAGTGCCGCGGCGCCGGACGTCGCGAGAAGCCCGCTGAGAAACGAGCGGCGGTCGAGAGCGAATGAGCCCACGTGCGTCCTTCCGACGAAGCGAAGATGCACGCGCGTCGCGGCACATCCTCATCGTGGGTATCGGCGAGCGACGTCCACAAAAGACGTTTAAACCGTTCTTGAACGATTCAGCCTTGCGGCTCGGGCTGGGGCCCGGAAATGCGACGAGGGACCCAGACGGAATCCCTCGTGATTTGGTTCGGGCGCGGCGTGCGGCTAGCGGCCGACGCGCGGGCCCCAGCCCGAGAAGGTCGCCGACGTCGCGGGTGTCGCGATGACGGTCGCCCGACGTTCGTCGACGACGGTGCTGGCGACGAGTTCGGCGAGCGTGAGCGGAGTAGAGTGGTCGATCGCGACCCTGGGGTTCGACATTTGGATAACCTCGTTAGCGTCCAGTCGATTCCGGACGACGATCGATTGTACCACAGGCTAGAGGTGAGTAACACTGCTTAGGCGTTCGCCGCATGCGTGAGGCGCTCGAGTCGCAGGAAGTCAATGGGATGCCGGGTGCCTCCCTCGAGCGCCAAGTCGGTCAAGATCTCGCCGACGACGGAGCAAAATTTGAAGCCATGGCCGGAGAAGCCGCCGGCGAGCACGACGCGGTCATCGGCGGGATGGCGATCGAGGATGAAGTGTTCGTCGGGAGTCATCGCATAGGTGCAAGCCTTCCCACGCAGCAGCACTCCAGCTGCCCCCGGCATCCAGCTCTCGAGCGCGTCGCGCACCGGAGCGACGTCGCGCTCGGAGATCGCGCGGTCGAGATCGTTGGCCGTCGTGACGGGCCCGTAGCCATGAAGTCCCGCCTTCACGCCCGTCCCGCGATCCGGAAACCCATACAGCGCCGCCGGTACGTGGTCGGGCCGCTCGAGAAAGAAGATCGGGAAGCGTTCGATGGCATATGCGTTCGTCGTGGGCTCGAACCAGAGCTGGACGTTCCGCTGCAGGACGATCGGAAGCCCGAGCTCGCGCGCGACCTCGCCGATCCAGCCGCCGGCGCAGATCACGAGCCGTGCCGCGACGATCTCGCTCCCGTCCTCGAGCGTCACGTGGATGCCGTCGGGTCGCGACGCGTAGCCGCTCACGGCGGTTTGGAAGCGAAGTTCCGCGCCGGCTCGTTCGGCGACGCGCAGGTGCGCGTCGATCGCGAGTTCGGGCGTCACGATCCCGGCGTCGTACTCGAAGACGCCGACCTCGTCGTCGCGCAACCGGAGTGTCGGATACCGGCGCTCGACGTCCGCGCGGTCGAGCTCGTCGACCCGCAGATCGTGCATGCGCGCGGCGCGCAGCGCTCCGCCGAGAATCGTACCGTCGCCGCGGCCGACCGCGAGCATGCCGCAGAGGTCGAGCAACGACACGGCGGCCTCCGCCTCGAGCTCGCGCCAGAGCTCGTACGCGCGGCGCAGGAGCGGCACATAGGCGGGCTCCTCGAAGTACGCCTGCCGAACGATCCGCGATTCCCCGGTCGACGAGCCGAGCGCATGGCCGCGCGTGAACTGCTCGAGCCCGATCGTCCGCCCGCCGCGCTTGGCGGCGTGCGCGAGGGTCGCGCTGCCCATGCCGCCGAGGCCGATCACGGCGACATCGTACCGCTTGGAAGTGCCGTCGATCATGCATACCTTCGGCGCCGAGCGCCCGGTTCGAGAGACACGAATGTGAAGACACTTCGGTGAAATCGGCGGATCGGTCCTCGCGTGAGGGCGTCCGAGGGTGCGTGGCGCCGATGCGGAAGCCGCTCGGACATGATGGACGACGACCATGCCCAGACGTCGCGGCGAGTGATCATCAGGACGTGAATGGGCGTTCCGATGGCATGACGCGGCGTCGACTGCTCGGCGGAGCGCTCGCGGCGTGTACCGCGCCGCTGCTGGGCCGCGGCGCGGGCGCCGCTCCCTCCCGCGGCCTCGCCGCGATCGCAGGCCGCGCAGCTCGCCGCCGAACCGGATCTTCGCGCCGCCGTGCTCGCGCAGTGCGACGTGCTGACGCCGGAGATTGCGTTGACGTGGGCGGTCGTCGAGCCCGCCCCGGGCCAGCTCGACCTCGCGTCGATGGACGAGCTCGTTGCCTTCGCGCGGCAGCACGCCAAGCGCGTTCACGGCCACAACCTGCTCTGGGGACTGAGCCTTCCCGGTTGGGTCGAATCAGCGTTACGTGAGACGCGCGATTGGAGCATCATCGCGCGCTTCTTCGGCTCGGTCATCCCGCGCTACGGCGATACCGTCCACGAGTGGAACGTCGTGAACGAAGTGATCGATACCGGCCACCGCGAGTACGATCTGCCTGAGCAGCGCGACCGACGCTATCTCTTGCTCGAGCTGCTCGAGCGATTGCGCGCCGAGAACGTCCCGCTCGACGGCTTCGGCATGCAGTCGCGCCTCGAGCTCGCGAAGGGCAGCATCTCGGCGAAGGCGCTCGATGCGTTTTTTACCGATGTCTCCGGGCTCGGTTTGAGCATCACGATCACCGAGCTCGACGTCAAGGAAGCCGCGTACATGGCATCGCCCGCCGAGCGTGACCGGGCCGTCGGCGACGAGGTGCGGCGCTACCTCGACGTCATGCACCCCGCCGTGCTCGGCGTCGTGACGTGGGGTCTCAGCGATCGTCACTCGTGGCTCGGCGTCACGAAGGAGGACTACGCGCGCTTCCCCTGCGCGTGGACGCACGGCGACGGTCCGGGCGTCAATCGCGGTCTGCCGCTCGATGCGGCGATGCAGCCGGCGCCGATGTTTTACGCGATCGCCGAAGCTCTCCGAGCACACGGCCGCAGCACCGGCATTGCGTCGCGATAGTATGCTGACCCAGACGTTCCTTGCGGAAGATCGCGAAAAGACGAGCGAGATTTTGTAAGCGAACTTCTGGGTCAGCACACTAGCAGGTTGCGGAATTTCGCGACGAAACCGTCGTCAGATCAAGGTTTGCGAAGGCCTTAGCCCCGTCTTCGGCCGTTTTTGGTCTGTTCGCTTGATTCGCCGAGCTCTTTTTTCGACTTTTGCGC
>JAABUK010005001.1_pt1 | contig 21111 bp, 31 predicted proteins | sample 5559141 | NCBI WGS metagenome assembly JAABUK01 (sample SAMN10711869, study PRJNA513367) | rock metagenome | isolation source: Antarctica rocks | place: Antarctica: Victoria Land, Pudding Butte nord | collected 2016-01-03
GTTATATTTGTTGAAAGTGCTGCAAAGTGCACTGCATAGTGCCCAGTGTTCTGCAGCCACTGCCACATCTGAGTGCTCTCTGTCCAGTCCTAGCAATGTAAGGTAGCTTTGAATATTTTGCAGTAAATGTGCTTCAGAAGCGCAAGCTTGGTATCTTGAATTTCACGGCAGCAGCTGGACTAGAGCCAGGTGCAGCTTTACTGCTGTACCTGATTGCTGCAGCTGACCCCCAAGACCCTGTCAGCAGGTACTGCTCATAACTGCTTCTATGTTGACCTGATTGCCACTGTCTTGGACTCTGCTCAGCTAAAATTGCTGCATGATATGGACAATGCAAAGAAGCCAAACATCTTGCTTAAAGTTGCAGCCATTTGTCCCCTCATGCACTGATCCTTGATCAAGTTGAATCATTTCAACTGCAGGTCCAAGCATTGTGTTTTGCTGAGCTGTTGCTGTTGCTGAACTGCAGGCACCTTGATTGCTTTGATGCACCCTGTCTGCAACAACACCTTGATAGCATCAGCTTAGCCTGCTGCCTGCAATGCACTTGATTTTTGGACTCTGGTGCTGCAGACGAGGGGAGGAGTTGCTGCGCAAGCGGTGTGGGCTGGACTCACCCAAGCCTTCTGTCAATCTGGACGACTCTGCCCTCATCGCCAAGCTTTTCCACCTCTTTCAGGGTTCTGTGCAGCCCAACATGGGCAGTGCAAGTGCAAGTCAGGAAGCAGCAGCTGTGCCTGATGATGATACATTGCCAGCTGGAGTACTGCTGCAAAGCCGCCTCATGAACTTGTTCACCAAGAGCACTGCTGCTGCCAATTTTTTTCCTGGGACGGTTCAGGTGTGAGCTGACAGCTGTGTGTCATGTGATGTACATGCAGCTGTACTTCAGCTGGCAACATGCACATGGACGCTGAACGTGTAAACTGTACTTTGTGTGTGTCTGTTGTTTGCACTTGGAGGAATTGTGCAGAGCATCTGTACAAAGATCTATCTGGACATCATGCTGGTTAAAAAGGCAAGATAAGGATGATTGACAGCAGCTGCCACACGGCTGCATAATTGCAGGTCATCTTGAGCTGTGTTTATGGCACCACTACAACAGCACGCCTTAAGCAGCAAGGCATGGAGTTTGCTGTCTGGGTCTTCAAGCATGCTGATGATGCACAGCTGCAACCACATTCCAATGTCATCCTGCAAAAGCTGCTGCAGCTTCTCAATGAAGGTAAAAGTCAGTCATGTATATATCAGTAGCATTGTTGCCCTTGTATGCCTTCCAGCATGAACTTTGATATGTTCATGTAAGATGACACTACTGCAGACTCAGCAACCTTAGCACATGGTTGAAAGTGGGTCTCAATGTCATTAAATCTTGGCTACAGATAGCTGATCATTCAATGAGTTTGCACTAAGCTGTACTCACATTTCTCAAATCTCTGCAGAGGGTGCATCGTCTGACACTCCCACACTGACGCTGCGCGGCTTCACGTACCAGGCTGTGGGGCAGCTGGCAAAGAGAACCCCACAGCTGTTTCAGAAAGATACTGACATTGCAGCTCAGTTCTTCTCAGCTCTTTCTGTGGAGCCGCCCGGTGTCAGAGCTGCCTTACAAGAAGCAGTCAGTACCCTAGCTGTAGCGTACAAGGGGTGTTCAGGTGTGTCCACCTAAGGCGCATATGTCTTGCCTATGAGTTTCTTGGTTGTGTCCACTCAAGACATATATGTCTCTTCCTTCAATCTTTCTGGCATCGCAATACATGACTGCATCAGCAACATATGTTGCTGATCCTGTCTGCGAACCTATGCTACCATGGAACCGGATCTGCAGGGAGTTCTGGAAAGAATGCATGCTGGTGTGCAGGTGATGCTGCTGCTCGCATAGAGCAGCTGCTGTTAGGGAGTATCACCAGTCCACAAGAGGCTTCCCGGCTGTGTGCTGTGCAATGGGCCAACAGGCTGTTTCCCTTTCAGCATGTGCCAGCACGCTACATATGTGCACTAGCAGCCGGCGACATCAAGCTGGAGATCAGAGAGGAAGGCCAGAGTGGCCTCAAGCCTCCTAAACCACAGCCAGGTAACTCCTCTGCAATCTTTGAACACAAGTCTCTCATCAATGAAGCACATGAGCAGAGTTCTGGGTGAGTGCAAAGTGCAGTCTGCTCACTTACCAAGGTTTGTTTGACTGGTAGGTCTTAGACACAGAATCAGAAAAGGAAAGGAAAGAAAAGGAAAGAAAAGAAAAGAAAAGAAAAGAAAAGAAAAGAAAAGAAAAGAAAAGAAAAGAAAAGAAAAGAAAAGAAAAGAAAAGAAAAGAAAAGAAAAGAAAAGAAAAGAACAGAAAAGAAAAGAACAGAACAGAAAAGAACAGAAAAGACTAGGCTAGACTAGACTAGACTAGACTAGACTAGACTAGACTAGACTAGACTATGCCTTTCAGCGTCAGTTCAATGAGAAGTCAAGTAATATACAGTGCCCAGGGGTCTTAGACACATCTCAAGGCGCAGGTTCAAAATGCATAGCTCAGCCACAGCAATGTCAGCATTTGTGCTTGAGGTGCAGTCAATGCTGATGTGTGTGCAAACTGTAATGGCTCTAGTGGTTGCAGGTGCAGCACAGATAAAGATAACATACCCACAGCTGGGAGTAATGGTGTCATACACTCAGAGCAGGCAGCCAGCCCTGAAGCAGGCAGCAGCAACAGCCAGAGGCTCCCTGGACATGAGCAAGCCATTGCCATTGCAGCCCAAAGCCTACCTGGCTCTCATCACCTTCCTGAGGGAATGTAGACAGCAGCACACACATGACCCTAAATCAGTCTCACAGGACTACTTAGGTGATGACTTGTCACGCCTTGTGTGCAAGTACCAGGTTATGCTGACTATGGTCACGCCTGCAAGTAACAGGTCACCAGGGTGGCTACAAGTTGTCGCTCCCAACCTCCATCTTTGCAAGTATGAGCTATACGAAGAAGCTTCGTGGTATGCTCATCATGCACTCCAGTAGCTGTCAGGATGTATGCAGGTATTCTGGAGCATGCCTTGGTGAAAGACGCCACTGGTGAGCTGCATGTGACCGCCATCCAGGCCTTGCTGGAGGTGGCATCAGACGCCCCTGAGCAGTGCGCTGGCCTATATAGGGGTCAGCTCTCCTGGCTCAGGTCCTTTCTCACTCACACAGATGCTACAGGTAAGCTGCGACCAAATTTCGTGCTGTAAAGCCTCTTGACCGCGGTCAGCATCAAGATCAACAAGACCAACGGCTCAACAATAATAATGCAAGCACAGGGTTTTCTGTATTTGCCTACCTCTGTGCTCAGTACGACATTTGTCTCAGCGTCTTGTCCGTGTATTCTGCCAGCTTGGTACAATCATACAGATGACCTTGGTTTTCTGCAGCTCGTGACACTGCTGGCAAGCTGTGCGGCGTTGTCATGCTAGCAGTCAAGCCAGAAAGTGGTGAAGCTTTCCTGACAGAGCTTATAGCTGGCTTTGGTGATCATGACGTCAAGAAACATAAGTTTGAGATGCAAGATGGCTATCTTGGAGGCACCGGATATGTGCTGGCACAAGCCATGACAGGTAATCCGTCGTTCCCATTGAGACAAGTGATGGCCATGTTGCTTCAGATATTGAACGCTGGCTGCCGTATGCATCAGGATCTCTTATTCACATACCCTCTTAATGACTGTGTGCCCAGTTTGTTGCTTCCCATGCCACTGCGTCAGTACACAGCGCATTTGGTTGCTCATTGTTATTTGAGACAAGGGTCAGGTAAACACAGTGCGCATGTGCCAGGACTATCACATTATGTGTTGCCTGCAGGTCAACCGGCCCTATCCAAGGAGGCTCAACAACAAGCCGCTGTAGCGCTGTGTGATGCCTTGAAGCACACCCAGCATGCCTTGGCAGCCACAGCAGCAGCGGCTCTGGGATGTGCTGGCCTCAGAGGCCCTCTTCCTCTCCCAGATGCACCTACCCCTGCTGCAGCATCACCACCTGAGAAGCCGCAATCATCAAGTGATGCTGCGACTGAAGCCAAGCAGTCAAACTTGCCTCCTCAAGAGAACTCATCAGCTTTGCCGTCCAGTACATCTACAGTTAGTGGGACAGAGGCTGAGTCAAGCGGCCCAGCGTGTGATGACGTAGCTTCCAGGCAGAGTGCAATGCAGCGCATCGTGGCCCTTACCAAGGACAAGGATGTCAAGGTTGTACAGAAGGCAGCCATTGCAGCGGGGCACTGTTGTGCTGGCCACCCTGTCAAAGCCGTTCTGGATCCTGCTCTGGAGGCTCTGTTTGCACTAGGATTCAACAAGAATGAAGATGTGTTGTTCACTGTTGGAGAAGCCCTGTGCTTTGCCTTTGGAGGTACAGTGTCTCATCTGCCCAGGCCCCATGATCGCCAGTACTGTGCATCACAGCTCCACACAAAGGTCATGCACACCCTGCTCAAACACCACCTGGAAAGGCAATGTCACTGTGACCAGCTACATCGAGGACAACAGATGCACAAGTGCACAGCCAGCAACGATGCCTTCATAAGCTTGCGACCCAATATTCAGCAACAGCATCATGGGAATTACCATTTACAGGTGTCACTGCAAGTGCAGGGGTCCCGGTGTCTGCTGACATTGTGTTGCGCACCTCCTTCCACTCCATTGCCACCTGGCTCAACGCCAAGGAAGCTGGCACCATGTCAAAGGCTGTCGAGGGTGTGCAGGATATGGACACAGACTCTGCTGCCCCCTCACCACACTTGAATGTCCATAACGAGAGCTTCTCTGACAGTGCTGACCAGACAGCGGCACAGGACCAGATCATCAAGAAGGTCATGCAGGAGCTTGTCTTTCACTCTCGTGCTGAGGTAAGCCAGCCAGCGCAACATGGTAATGCATAAAACCTCCAAGATTTGACTAAGCATCTACAATCGCTTCACCGTACATGAACACATCGGTAACTCTTGCTGCGAATTTGGATTTGCATGTGTTTCACATCAGCCATAGTGTTAGTGGTTTGACAGTCTTGAGTGATGGTGAGGTGGGGTGTGAGTGCGCAGGTGCGCTGCGCTGGCTGTGTGTGGCTGCTGTCACTGGTCAGCTACACTGGCAAGCACCCTAAGCTTATGCCACTGCTGCCAGACATTCAAGAAGCATTCAGTCATCTGCTGGGTGACCAGAACGAGCTGACTCAAGAGATGGCTTCGCGGGGAATGAGTGTGGTGTACAGCCTGGGAGACGAGTCAGCACAGAAGCAGCTCCTAGATGGCCTTATGGGGGTCCTGCAAGGTACGATCCCCCTGCTGTGGCTTGTGTGCTAGTTGACAGCATGCACACTGCAGAACTCATCAGCTTACTTAAGGGTCAGCAGCCAAATGTGGTGGTTGTGAATAATCTGTGTGATACTCACCTATTCTGTATGCTGGCAGACAAAGAGTTGACCGGACTGTTGACAATCGTCACAGTGTCACAAGGTACACAGTACAAGCAGGGATTGAGGGTACGAGTCGAATGCAGGTGGCGCCAGGAAGCGCAGAGCAGTCAAGCTGACAGGGGAGACCCAGGTCTTTGAGGAGGGGTCCATGGGGGAGGCCCCAGGGGGTGGTAGTCTGTCCACCTACAAGGAGTTGTGTGCATTGGCCACAGATATGGGCCAGCCAGACCTGGTATACCGCTTCATGGACCTTGCCAACCACCATGCCTCCATCAACTCCTCGCGTGGCGCAGCCTTTGGGTAGGCCCCCCTGTGTCTGTGCAACACACCTCATCTGCACGAATGCTACTATACACTTGCACAAGGTTTCAGCTTGCATTGCACAGCACACCTTTTGGCAGCTCCAAAACCTCAAACGAAACATACATGGTGATAGAAATGCCAGATTGCATTGTATGAGTTTTGTAAAATTGTTGTGCAGTTTTGCTTCCATTGCTAAGCTGGCTGGAGAACAGCTTGGGCCGTACATTGCAAAGCTGGTGCCCAAGCTGTACCGGTATCAGTACGACCCCAATGCACGTGTCAGGGACTCCATGTCTCACATCTGGAGGGCGCTGGTGGCTGAGCCAAAGAAGACTGTGGATGAGCATTTTGGTGCCATTCTGCAGGAACTGCTCAAGGTATCTTCTTTCATCAGTGCCTCAATGCTGTTATGGGTACCTTGTGAGGCAGACATGCACACAAAGATGCTCTCTGATGTTGAGTCTGGTGTCAAAGAAAGTGTGCTGTCTGCTGTTGTGAGAATCACAGCCTAGATATGTTGCCATTGATGCACTGTTCCTCTTGATGATACTCTAGAGTGACCATCGCACTATTTGCATACCCTTGAAATCAAGATCAACTTCGTGCATTTGTGCTATTGTCATCAGACCAAGCCTTTGTGTGCCAAAAATGATGAAGCATTTTGAAAGCCAGTAACATGGGCCGACACTTGGATGCCAGGCATCTGCCCGCTGCTTCCAGACACAGACTTCATGTAGCACGCGTCAGCACAACATGCTGTTGCAGGAGATGGGTGGCAGGTTGTGGCGCAACAGGGAGGCCAGCTGTAACGCTCTGTCAGACCTGCTGCAAGGCACAAGATGGCCAGAGCTGAAAGACAAGCTGCGCGACATTTGGACCATGACACTGCGTGCCGCAGACGACATCAAGGAGAGCGTGCGTGGTGCTGCCAGTATTCTTGGCAAGACACTGCGCAACCTCACGCTGAGACTGTGCGATCCACAGGTCACCCCTACCAAGGAAGCCCAAGAGGCTGTTGGTCTGGCTCTGCCACTATTGCTTGAGCAAGGTGAAATCTCTTAGCAGTGGCTCTGTGTGCTTGTTCCAGCTGTCTTCTGACATACTTCAGTTCATGCATGAGAAAGCCAGACTGGCCAAATGTCATGCTGTGTTAGCATGACAAGGCAGCAGTTTCTTTGTTTGTCATGTGGCCATTGTAGCTGTTGTGTTTTGCAGGTGTGACCAGTCAGGTGGCAGAGGTGAGGGCCATGGGGCTGGACATGATAGCCAAGATGGTGAAGGCCTCAGGGCCTGCTCAGATCCAGCCCCACCTGGCTGACCTGTCAGTCACAATGCTAGAAAGCCTGTCAGGCATGGAGGTATGCTGTGCACTTGGGTCTTTCACTGGTTGTAATGTGCTGTGTATGCAACCATGACAGATGTCCTGGCATTTGTCGAGCTATGCTCATGCTTGCGCATCAGTCACGAAGGCATATCAAGTAAGTGGTGTGGCTGCACTCATGCCTACAACATGTGGGCTGGCCATGACTTGTGCATGACATGCGGTGAAATGCGGCAAAGCTGACTGCCACTGCCTACAGGACTCCCGGCTGAACTACATTGAGCAGAATGCTGACCGTTTTGGGGTAGACACAGACAAGCTGGAGAATGTAAGAGTGAACGCTTCCAAGATGTCACCAATGAATGATACCCTGGATCTGTGTGCTCGCTATGCCAACGGCAAAACCCTTGATGACATGGTGAGCCACAGCTGCTGCTTTCAGCTTGGCTTGACTGCATCTGCTCGACTTCCATGCACTTGCTCCTGGTGCTATGTCAGCGTGCGCATGCAAACCGTGCCTGCTTGCTTGCCTGCCTGCCTGTATGCGGGCTTATTATGGCAGTGCCAGTATTTATTACAACTGCCTGTAGTGTTGACATATGTGTGTAAAGCACAGGTACCAAAGCTGTGCGCTCTGGTGAAAAGAGGCATCGGGTTGAACACCAGGACAGGCTGCGCTCGCTTCATCACCTCCCTCACCACCCGCCAGGGAGCTGACATCAAGCCACATACACCAGCCTTCATCAAGGTCAGCAACCTACCTCAAAGAGGCGCTGCCTAGCAAGTGCAGCTGCAGTGCAAGCATGAAGTGAAACATAGCAAGCCATGCCCAACAGCTCAAGTGCCCTGCTTGTGACCCTCTCTACACACTTTGTTGACAGCATGCTGCTCAAATATTGAAAGTTCTTGAGTGCGTTCATGCTTTTCAGCATGAAAGGTCTGTAGCAGGGATGAGAGGAAACTGAATTGCTTCATGTCTGGTGTTGTGTGCAGGCTCTGGTGACAGCTGCAAGGGCAGAGAAGAGCACCACAGTGCAGAGGGCGTATGCACAGGCTGCAGGTAGTGTGGCCAGATATACTTCAGAAGCACGCCTGGCCAAGCTTGTGGAAGAGGCTGTTACCATGTACGCAACTCCAGGTCAGTTCAGACCATCAGCCACAAGGATTATGGTCATTGTCAGACGCATTATCTTGCATGTCCAATGCATGCCAATGCTCAGCAATTAGCTGCATGCCAGAGGCTCCTGCACAGGCATGCTGTCTGCTGCACATGATGCATAACAGTCGTGATGGGCGTGCAGGTGACAAAGAATCTCGCCTGCTGTCTGGCATGTTGATCAGAGAACTGCAGAAGCAGGCAGCAGAGGCTTTCTCCGGTCAAGCATCGCAGGTCATCTCTGCTTTAAGCTGCGACTGTCTGCACCTACATCACGTACTGTGTTTGTCAGTAGCACCTGATACACAGCGCACTATAGCTTGATGCAATCTGTATAGGTGCATTTTTGTCAGACTTGCATTTACAACCTGTTCTGATCCAGTGCTGTTGTCATGTGTTTTGAGGTTGTTTGATGAATGTGAACCTGGTGCAGGTGCTTCCGCTGGCTTTCATTGCCAAGTCTGACGAGGACAGTGCAGTTGCGGCCCTGTGGGGCGAGATCTGGGAGGAGGGCACAACCAGCATCTCTGCAGCACTGCGCATGTACATGGCAGACCTTGTCCCCCTCATCACAGCCGGTACGCCCTTCACTCTTCACGCTCCCTCTGTGCACACCAAAGTACCATGTTTTCTTCTTAAATTTTGCCTTGTCTAAGTCATTGTTGCTTTCTGAAAGTGTGTCTGCAAAGCTGTCATCAGTTGCTTGCATCGATGAGCAGCAAAATGTTTGCTATACTGCATAGGCAGTCCATTTTCGGGCATTGTCTGCAGAGTCTGATTTTGCGTCTGAGTGTATCAGACTGTCATTGTGGCAACAGCAAATGTGTTGCAGGGCTGTCCAGTCAACAGTGGGGTCAGAAAAAAGCTGCAGCAAAAGCTTTGGCAGATCTAGCTGAGGCTGGGGGCGATGCCCTTCCACCCCACGCCCCTGCCCTCATGGCTACACTCCTTCAGGTGACCAAGCCTGCTGCTGTTGCCACCTGTCAAACATTGTGACTACCTGGCAAGGACATATGTCTTGTGTGCTTGACAGTCAGATCTTGATGATGTTGCATGCAAGACACTGCTGTGCTGTGACCCTCTCTTTGGATGTTGCCAGAAAAGGTATTAAAGGTATTTTGCCCCAAAAAGAACGTCTGTCTGCTGAGCACATCTGAGGTGGTGCAACCTGGTGCAGGAGCTGCCTGGCCGGTTATGGGATGGCAAGGAGGCCATGCTATCTGCAGTTGCCGCAGTGAGCAAAGCTGCACCAAAGGCAGTCATGTCAAGTACGCAGCCAACTTCCAGTAGCAAGGCTGTTGTAGATGCCCTCATGGCTGCCCTGGCGCGTAAGAAACAGACTTATAGGTGAACAGCTTTGTCTGGTGTGTTGTGCCTTTCCCTTTGCAGCTTTGTTGCAGCTGGGTGTAGTTGAAGAGGCTGTGACGCAAGTGTCCATCGTGCATCAGCAGTCATGCACAAAAGAACAAGATTGGGTTGAGGGCTCCAGGCGTGTGTCAAGTGTTTTGTGTATTGTGTGGCACAGGCAAGCAGCTTTGGAAGCTCTGCAAACAGCTCTGGAATCTTTCTCCAGTGAGGATCATTTTGAGAGTGTGGCTGGTCCCTTGCTGGCAACCCCACTGCAGCACACCCAAGCAGCCACCTCAACCTCAGGCCAGGTCAGCCCTACCTCCATTCTGCCTGCCATCTTCTTTGCATAACTGTCTGCAGCTGTGTGATGCAATGCTTGCATCAGCTTGTGCCAGTCACAGCCAATGCACCTGTCTCACCTGCTGTTTCTCTTCTGCACCTCTACCTGTGGACTTTGACGCTCAGACCTTTGGGCGTCAACAATTCTGGCTATGATGATTGCAATGCAGGGCGGTGCTGAGGAAGAGCAGGATGAGGACAAGGAGCGACCTCTGCCTCTGCTGCCCACCCTTAATTCTTTGCACGCAGCCTGGCAGGCAGCATCCAAGCAGACAGCGCTGAAGCAGGCACCCAGTATGGCCAAAGCATTGCAGGAATCTTTGCAGCCAGGTGCGCAAGCTAAGATGCTGGCAAGATGCATGCAGCTTAGTGTGCCCTTGCAAATTTCAACGTGTTACGTTGTGTTTCAACTGATGTTTGATGTCAGCCTGTTTAAGCCTCACAGCAACCCCCTTTGCACCTGTGCTTCAGCATGCACTCTCTGCTTGGAAAACAGCTACATTGTTTGCTTGTTGCATCGAATGTTGATCATTTGGCATGCCAAGGCAAGATCAGTGGTCTGTGCAGGTTTCTCATGGCAGATACATGCTGCAGCCCTGAAGACTACGCAGGCCTTTGTTGCCAAGCTGCAGGAGGCTGAGTCTGCCAGTGTGCCACAGGAGCAGGCTGCACTTTTCATGGATCTCATTCCAGGTACTCTGGCACACTCCAGCTATGTCATGGACTCCAAACAGTGCTGTTTGCATGACATGTCTGGGTGTTTTTTGTCCTATGCACATGCACATTGGTGGGCCAACTGAATGTTGAGTTTGCAACTTGGAGGTGTGTGTGGTGATGCAGGGGTTGTAAGGGCGGCGCAGGATGCGAAGATTGCGCAGCTGCAGACCGCTGCCCTTGACACCTTGGCAGTGGTACTCAAAGCAACGGAAGGAGGGCAACATGGGTCTGCTGAAAGACAAGCATCAGTTAGAGCGCAGCTCAATGCTATGATTGCAGACAACAAAAATTCTGCTGTCAAAGCACATGCTGCAGATGTTTTGGCACTACTGACAGCTGGTTCTGGAGGAGATGCTGAGATGCATGATGCCCTGCCTCAGTAGTCCTGCCAACTGCAACTCATGCAGTCAAGCACAAATCTTGTTTGCACTGAATAAACTCAAATGTTATCAGGCTGCATTTTTTAGTTCTTTTTTCCAAAATACTACGTGTAGTACACAAGCAATACTGACGTAATTCAGCCATCCAATGAACAGAGTCCACTCAGCGGACAAAGATCAGCCTGCTTGATACCATCACATTTTACATGGTTAATTGTCCAACTGCATGAAATTGGCATCTGCAGCGACTTCTTCAAGCACTCTCTACAGCTGAAGACTTCATGACAGTACTCGTTGCTGCAATGCATTACAACCGAAGTTATGGTGGATTTAAGTAAAGGCATCTACGTGCAAAGTAAGCTGACATTTGTCCACGTGTCATAGCCTTTGTCGTGCAATATGCACAACTAGGTCTGGCAGCACCAAACTCAGGACGGACATATCTGCTGACAACGACAGCTAATTCATAAAGATGCACAGGCGATGATGACACAACAGCTGTGATGATTGACCATGTTGGCTGACACAACCTTGGTCAACATTGCATGCTGTTTGCCTCTCACTTCGTAGTTGCCTCTGAAGCCTGAGCTGCTGCCTCCCACTGTCTATAGTTGGCCAGTACACCATCCAGCATGGGCTGTGTGCCTTCAAACAATTCTGCCATTGCCTTGAATAGGGGGATCCCCACTATATTCAAGAAGCCCAACTGCAGATGCAAAGGTGCATGAGTACATTGTGCCATTCACCAGTGTGTCTTACAATGTAACGCCACTCAAGCAACAGAGAACAAGTTCATGTAACAGCAGGCTTGCAGTCATGAATAGCCGTTCTTACCACTGCTAGCACAGCAAAGCAGGGTCCCAAAGCTGATTGCCACAGGTCCTTGTACATGATTTTTTGAAGTTCCTCACATGTGGGAATGCACACAATGGTGTACATGTTTTGGTGCATGGCTTGAAGAGCTGACAGCAAGATACAAGAGCCTCACCTGAGATCTGGTCATTCCGCCAGCATGCTCCCGGTCCATCAGTGGGCTCACTGTCAAGCCTCAAGCCTTCTCCTTGTCCCCCTACAACCCATGCAAGCTGCTTTTTCACATGAATGAATCAATGAATCAATGAATCAATCAACCAATCAATCAAACAATCAATCAACCAATCCATCCATCAGTTTACATTTGTTGTCTTTAGGACTTATCAGGGGAGTCAACAGACAACAACTGGGATCACTGGGAGTGTCACTTGAATGCTTGCCAGCAAGTCGGCACATGCTTCTGCATTTTTCGGCAGAGACAGCATTTAGACAAGAAGGCACAGCACCAGCGCATCATATGACACATGCATGTGCTTTGCAGACAAGCAGGCGAGGAGGGGTTGGAGACCTGGCGGAAGAACTCCTCTTCTAGCTGGTAGGCCCAGCGCTTGTGGGTAGACACGTCTGCCGCCAGATGACCAATGTCAGCACACTTCAGCAGCATCTGCACCGATACAAGTCCTGTGAGACACTCCCTAGGTAGACTGCCCATGGGGCCATCTTGACAGAGTGCATTCAGTATGGCTACACCAAAGCTTTAAGAGGAGGTTGAGTAGCTTGGTGCAGAACATGAGTGGTTGCGCACATCACCACCAGTCGTGATAGCTATCTCAGGTCCAGTCATGGATTCTAAGCAGGCAGAACACATGTGACTGTAGCCAAAAAAAGCTGGTAAGCTGTACCACAAAAAGAACAAGGTCGGTAAGCTGTACCAATGAAGGCAAGGGAATGATGGAGCAGACCTGATGCATGAGAGTCTTGTCCTCTGTTTTCACAGCTGCCCAGTCAATCTCAGTTGTGCTATTGCCACTAGAAGGTGCCTTCTTGAATGCAGCCTGCAGACCACAGGCACCTTCCGGCATGGCTTCATCAGTGAAGTCAAGTATGACTACATATGCAGATATTAGGTAATGCAGACAGGCACAGTGGCTGACTCAGCACATGTGTCATGTAGGCACACATGACCCAATGTGTAAAGTCTGCTGAGCTGGAGCTAGAGGCACCTGAAACCTGGACACAATGTCGAAATGCTTCTTCATGTCAGTACCCAGCACCATGTTGATTATCTGCTTGCGTAGTGGCACTGCATCTTCTGACAACTCCAAACCTCCCTGCATCGTTACATGTGCTGGCCATCAGGTAATGAGGCAGTGCAATTGTCATAGTGGTTGAAAACACCACCATAGTAACAGATTGCAGGCACCCTACTCTCAGGTATTTGAATGCATGTCCAGCATGTGTCATAAGGACGAAGAAGTGATGGTGAATGAGCTATGTATAGCAGCAGGACAGCAGCATTGCCACTACAAGCATTCAAGCAGTGCTACCACTCAGTATCAGTTTGTCAAGCTGTTGCCCAGTAAGCATTCAAACAGTGCTACCAGTCAGTATCAACTTGCCAATCTGCTGCCCAGCACATGTATGATACTTACGAAAACATGGCGGAACTCGAAGATAGTGATCCTGGATGCCGCCGCCAAATGATGGTTTTCCAAGGGAGACTGGTCGTTGTAGCAGACTGCCAGAGGGTGATATGTGCGAATCTGCAGGCACACCTTTTCATAAAAAAAGCAAAGACTACGCCTGATGGCGTCAATTTGAAGAGAAGCCACGTATTATACCGGGCTGCCCAGTGGCTTGCCATCACTACCTTGCTTGCATAGTGGACTAGTCAAGCTCAAAACCCAGCAGAGAAGGTATTGCATACCAGGAAGTCATTGTTGAGTCCGCCATGCTCAAAGTCATGTGTGATGGCTGACCAGTAGGTGGCGTACACTTCCAGCATGCCCATGGCATTGCTCTGCCGGATGCCGCCATGAGTCAGCAGCATGTGTGCCATCTGAAGCACTGAAGCCACATGCACACTGCACACCACACCATATCACACACCTCCTGCTCAACTGCGCCTGCTACTTAAAGCAAAAAGTGCTCTGGGCTGCCGCCTTGGTAGGCTGCCTTTATGATCGCTGAAAAGCGTAAACTTTTCTTCTCTTTTTTTCAATGCAAAACAGCACAACGTCTACCGGTAACAACTTACACATGGGATAGAGTCGCTGTGCCATTTCCTATAGTGCTCTAAAGTCTTGTGTCAACAACTGTAATGTCAACGACTGTACTGTCAGCAACTGTAATGTCAACAACTGTGTCACCTGGAGCCCATGAGATGGTGCTACATGATGCAATTGCTGACAGCAGCTATGCAGGTACCAGTTTCTGCAGGTGAGACTTGCCTGTTGTGGTAGGGATTGGATGCAACATAGCCACTCTCTATGCGCTGCACCCAACGCCAGAAATGCCGCTCAGACAGCTTGTAGTGCTGCAGCACGCTGCTCTGCTGGAAGACGTGCATAGCCAGCAGAGACAGAGTGTTCCCGGGAGTCTCCTCTGCAAATGCAAAGATGTCAAACTGCCAGTTGCTGCCCGCATCCTGCACACATCACAATTTCCTGAGTGTAGCTTTGCAGTTTCAAACAGGCGTTCCTGTACATGCCGGCAAATGCAGGTTTTCTGTGTTGTTTATGAGCTGCACATCAGCATCAACAACACCATCAAGCAGACAGCCTCTTTGATATAAACCGAGTATTGCTGCAGGGGCGAGGTATACCTGCTACCTACCTGGCTAATGCGAGAGCAAAGGCTGGCACAGGCGAAAACCAATCAATCAATCAGTTGCTGCAGGCTGTGTGGTAGCACAGCCTGCCTCAGAACAACACAGACCAACCATGCATGTGATCGGCAAGCATCTCTGGTTTGTGTCTTGCAAGCAGTTTACATTTGATTGTACCAGACCGCCAGTCCCCATGCTGCCGCCAGCATGTGCTCCCAAGGAATGTGCAAGACAGAGATACAGCAGACAAAGTAAACATTGCAGACAGAGATGGAGACAGGAGTAGAGATACAGGAGAGTGAGAGGGACCTGCAGTTGGCGCTCAAGGGCAGGGGTGATGGAGGGCATCAGGCTGGCAGTAGCTAAGGAGGAAGTGCGATGAGCCAAGGCCTCGCCAGCCGCCTCTGTCTCACCTGGCCCTGCACCCTCTGGGCCTGGGAAGGGGGCCTCACTCTGCCCACACCCCTGCATTCCAAGGTGTCAATGATGTGTATAGTCCAACAGCTGCTGAAATACAAGCCTTGCTTCAGCGTGGCGCCCTCAACACCTCACACCACCTGCAGCAGCAGCCTCAGCAGCAGCTGCCTCTGCAGCTGCTGTCGCAGCACAGTGTTACAAATGGCTCTGTAAGTTTCCAGTTTCCTGGCAGCAATCAGTCTGGCCTGGGAATGACCTGTCTGCATGCTGAACTCATATTTGCTGTGTATGTATGGCAAGAGACGTAGTGAAAGTTGCATAGGCCCTGTGAGTGTGTGCAAGGAACAAAGCAAAATATGATATGTACCATTTTAGCAGGAATTAATGCAAACAATGCAGCAGTGGGCACTTGCAAGACAGTGCCACCTTGAGATTCAGGAAGCTTTAGTGCTATTGTTCAGTAAGCCTTGAAGCCTGCATTCAACATAGTGCCCAAACACATGGTACAATTTACAAGCTTTGAGAATTTCAGAATTGGTCAAGGCCACCCTTTGTACAGCCTGCCTATGTAGAGCAGCAGCATGAGGCAACAGTGGCAGCAAGTCCTGGACCAAACCTATCCCAAGCGGCATTCACTAAACACTTTTTCAACAGACAATTTGCAGACATCTCAACACAAAGCTGCGAGTTCATCGGCACAGACTGTTGATGGCAGCGCATTTACAGCATTAAAATCCTGTCACAAGCCGCAAAATGTTGATGGCAGCCACATCAAACTTGAAAACGCGCATGTGCAGCGCTTCTGCAGCAGGGTAGATGAGTGGGGGGTGACCTGCAGGAGCTGCAGCATAGACTGGCCCACATCGGCATCCAGGCTGTAAGTCTGCAGCAGCTGCTTCTTCAGCCCAATAGGCTGCCGCAAGTCTGTGCCTGACTCGCTCAGGATGTGGTACAAGTCCAGGGCTGCCTGGACCGGCAGGGAGCTGCCCTGCAAATCAACACACACTCACACACAGCCATGGTATGTTACAGCCTGGCTAGCAGTAGAGTACTACAGTGGTTAGTCAGGACCAAGATTGCAGAAGGGGCTAGTGATGATCACACTGTCCAATAGAGCAGATCCAGCAGTACGCACATGCCTCAGCCCCATACAGTGTTGAGTGCCATGATGGAATGCAGCTGTAGTCAATGCTTGCTGCAATGCACATGCAGTCTTCAAGACAGGGTACAATTGTCTGTTGACGTGGCATCAGATAGGCGAGACACAGTGATGCCAGCTTGTATATGCTTGAAATGTCATCAGTACAGGCTGTAGGCTAGAGACTTTTGGCTGCAGCTGAAGGTACATGAGACAGATGTGCAAGACAGCAAACCCACAGCAGTGGAACAGACACAACACCTCTGAGATCATAGAGCAAATCTCAAGCAGAAAAAGGCGCCCTTGATGTAGGCAGCCTGGTCCGCTGGCTGACTAATGCATGTTGTCTGTCATGCCACCAGCAAGTAGGCATGCAAATCGTACCTGTATGACAGACTGCAGGTACGCAAGAGTTTTGTCGATTGGGGTGTCAGCATCAAAGCTCTTCCTCTCAAACTTGTCATGCAGGACGGCTTCCAGGCGCTGGGAGAGGCTGTCGGCCTGCTCCTGCAGCCTCACCTTGTCCTCTACCACGCTTGCAGAATACCTTTCCAGCTCCTGATTTTGCCTGCAGCATTATTTCATGATTGCATGTATGTATGGCTCTGTTTACACACACAAGGGTTCTGCACAAGCACCAACATCTGGCATTTGCCTGTAACTGTATTGATCACGAGTTTGACACATGTGGGCCAGGAATGGTCCCTGCTGATACAGAGAGCTGAGCTGGCTTCATGTCAGCACAGCTGGACACCAGCACCAGTCTCTGTGCAGCTCCCTAAGTGCCTTGGCCAATGCTATCATGCACAACAGGTCTCTTACAGCTCTATATTGTCACCTCTGTGAGGGAGAAGATGCATGACGCATCAACAGCAAAGCCTTTGGTGGACTGCTCCAAAGCCTGATGTGGTGTGACATGCATGCTGTGTTGGGCGAGTATGACGCAACTTGAAGGTGGGATGTTAGTGCTGTTGTGATGGACAAATATTGAAGGGCAAGTCAGATGGCGTGTGCAGAGCAGCCCAGGAACAGAATGACAGACTTGGTGGTGTAAGGCCACTTTCATGTAAGGAGGCATCCATCTGACAACAAAAGGAAATGCCATTATGTTGGGCACAATGCATCTGTAGGCAGACTTTGTCTGAATCCAGACAGTGTTGCGCTGCTTCTTGAGGCCTTGGCATCGCCTGCAAAGATTACCTGCAGGAGGCGACTTGCTCACCTCTGCAACTCTTGCTGTTGTATGGACAGCTTCAGCTCCAAATCCTTCTGTGCAGTAATATCATACTTCTTCACAAGCACTGCAGGTGATGCGTCTATTGGATCCTGCAACAGCACACACGACTGCACCATGTGACTTGGTGAACACAGCTATATGCAAATGACTGATGCATACATTTGCACTGGCATGCATCATGGGCATGAAGGAAATGCAACTACGTCTGCACTGCTGTTGATGATCCACCTGCATCGGCCACATCTCAATCATCTCCCACTTAATGGTACCATCCTTCCTGCTCTTGTGAGGCTGAGGATGTTTGTGACAATCCAATTTTAGATTGAAGATGTCATTATAGGCTTCCTCATATGCAGCCAGTGCCTCTTCTTGCCCGCCTGCAAAGGTCACCGCCCATGTATATGCAGACACATGTCAGCACATGCTTGTGCTCTTTGGTATGAACATGACCAAAACTCTTGACAGCAGCTCTGATGGTGGTAAACAGTGTGAGCATGCCAGCACCTCAGCAGGCGAGATGTTCCAATACCCAAGACCTGATCACTGCACCCTCTGAGGGCCACAGAGCTGTGAGATGACTGTGCAAAAGTGAGCCAACAATGAATGCAGTCTTCCCAGAAGCATGTCAGCATGTCCATACGGTGTACAGAGCTATACAGAAAAGCATTTAATGCACTGATTGATCATGAAGCTCACCAGGATAGTAGCCCAAGCGAAACAGCTTCTTCAGAGTGATGTGCCTGTCAGCAACAGGATCTGCATGCACATATGGCATTAGATGATAGCACCACACAAGACAGGCCAGACTTCACATGAAATAGGCCTCATTGCACAGATGGGCTTGCGAACAAAATCACATGAGACAGGAGGCAATTACAGATCTTTCCATGAGTAACTGCATGTGAATAGCACAAGATGTAGCACATATGCAAGTACCAAGATCTGTTAAAGCAACTGCGGAGCAGGTCAAAATGGTCACAAAGGGAGTATGATACCAGGAGGGCAAGACTGAAAAGCCTCAAAGGTAGCCTTGTTGGCGTTCAACAGTTTGCCGTGGGCGTCAAACATGAAGGAGTGCAGGGGGTTCCTCTCACACATGGCCCCCATATCAGCCGAGCTGGGTTCTGCCTCTATCACATGCAGCACTGCCAATTCCACCTTGCTTGCTGCTGTCTGCATCCGGATTGGCTGTGCAACAGCACCACAGTACTGTTGGTTGCCTAGAACTTGTATTGCAAACATGTACAGTGCAGTGAGGACAGTCACATCAGTAGAAAGTGCTCAGTCTGCCTGTATCTGGTCACATTCAAATGTTTGCTTGTAGTACTAATGTTGTCAAATGTAGTTACAGGCACGCAAAGGACTTACAGGTTCATCTGAGGTTACACTGAATGCACAGACAGAAGCATACCTTGCTGTCCAATCTGGCCAGAGCATGCGGCATCTTGTTCACATTGTCAAACATTGACCCCAGCATCTGATGCAGATCTATGCGAGATCGGAATCCCTGGCCTTTGCCCTATCAAGCATACCACAGTGCAAAATTACAATGTTGCATGACCATGAGGCAAGTATTGCAGCAGCTGCGCAAGCATGACGCATGCATTAACTGGCCACTGCTCACGTACCAGCATAATTCTAGTGATCCAATCCCTCCTATTTTTGCAATCGTCTGCTGAGAGGTGCTCCAGGTTTTCAGAAAATACATGTGCAGGAAGCGGCAGCCCAAATCTTTTCAGAGACTCTGCATTCTGGAAGACACAGCGAGCAGTGTGCAGAAGCCCACCCGGACTGCAGGCAAAGAGCCCTTGCATTCACAGCAGCTGCTATGCAGTCATGAGCATGTGACTCGCTGGTTGCATACCTATGACTGCTTTCAACAATACCAGGCACAACCACAAATATAGGAGTATGCAGCTCATGAAGCACTTGTAGGTCTGTTAATGTCCAGGTGTGATCTGAGGTGGTTGTGGCATAATCAGACCATGACACGCTGAAGTTCGGAGCTGTCTCCGTCTCAGACTCTGCAGGGTTTGACTGGGTGAGTTTGCAAGTATGAAGGAGTGCCTCCTGACAGACTGCAAAGGGCGAAGGTAACGTCACCTTGCATCTGAGAAGCTGTGTTCAGTCAGCAGTCCCACGAGACCACTGTGAAGAACACAATGTACGGCAAAAGATACAAGTCGTCAAGCTTCTCAGACACTCTCCCCCTGACGCCATGAGCGACGGATCAAGACAAAATTGCAAGACCCAGCATAGCTGCCGGCACCACCACGACCAAACGAATACGTCAAGCTGAGCAAAGCTGCATCATTGGACACGCCAGAAAGAAAGAACCAAGAGAGAGAGAGAGAGAGGATCTTACATCTTCTCGATTAAGTTCCACCTAGGAGAAGGAACTTACCTATGATCATAGATGGATCATAGATGGATCATCGATCTACCAAATTTGAAGCATGACACGCGATCTACCAAATTTGAAGCATGACACGCGAACTTCACGCACGACGTACAAAATTGTTGCAACACGATCAACCTAGTTCTAGCTACATTTCCAGCGCCGGGCCTACATTTTGACTGCACCTCGAGACCATAGGCACATAAGCTCGTGAGAAGCTGACACATCTTTCCAACTTGCAAGGGAATGCACCCTGTCCGTTCGCAGCAACCTGCATGCTCGGGCTCTTGTTCAAACAGAAGGCAAGCCTTACCGACTTTGGTGAGTGACTGTTGGTGCGTTGGTGGACTCACAATAGGCGTGTGACATGCACAGGCCGTTTTGTGCAAGTTTGCCTTGCCAACGACCTGTAATCGCTCTTCGCCATTGGAGCAACACCCGTGAAGCAAGTCACCTTCGCCGGTCCGCTCAGGTATGTAGACAACTACGCTACCTTCAAGTGTTGGAGGATCGTGGGCTTTCTGATTGCAAATGATTCTCCGCTGCACTGGGCATCGAGGCTTAAGCGCAACCTGCAGGCAGTAGCTTATCGACAGCGCAAGCGCCGTTGTGGACCAGTAGCAAGCGCTAGCGCTGCAGCCGCAGGAGCTGGTGGTGCTGCGGTGAGCCTGTCGAACCAAATGTTGCGGACAGCGACCTGTTGCACTGTCGAAGCCGAGCTGACAAAAATTGTGACTGTGACTCAGAATCTCGTGTAACCCACCTGTCAAGTGCAGGGTGCCCCTTCAGTGGCACAGAAAGCCTTGGCTTTTCAGCAGGCCTTCTGGAAGTTCCTACGGCCGCACACCATCAGAGGCACCATCCTAGGAAGCTGTGCTGTGACAGCTAAGGCTGTGCTAGAAAACCCTCAGGTATGCCTGTAGCTTGCAACGCTGACCATGTTTCCAGGCTGTGTCTATATCTTCTGTCATCCTGCTTGATTTCCACACCATCTTATATGCCATCACCTAGGCACCATGTCTCATGTGCACAGGCAGCACTATACACTATACACATATACTGTACTATTGTGAGCTTGCAATCAACACAAGGACATTCCAGTTGCAAATGTGTGGACCTTTGCTTGTAGCCTCTGATCACTTTCGTTTGTCTGTTGCAGTTAATAGATTGGGCTCTGCTCCCTCGCGCTGCCCTTGGTGTTCTGGCTTTGCTGTGTGGCAATGGCTACATTGTGGGCATCAACCAGATCTATGATGAAGACATAGATAAGGTCAATAAGCCTTTTCTGC
>JAABUK010005003.1_pt1 | contig 21105 bp, 20 predicted proteins | sample 5559141 | NCBI WGS metagenome assembly JAABUK01 (sample SAMN10711869, study PRJNA513367) | rock metagenome | isolation source: Antarctica rocks | place: Antarctica: Victoria Land, Pudding Butte nord | collected 2016-01-03
AGGCTGCGGGTGGTGACGCTGGCCGAGTTCACGAACAGGGCGCCGACGTCGGCCGCGGCGCCGCCGGACAGACCGAGCAGCCGCGCAAGCATCATGCCCATGTCGGTCCCGCTCAAGCGCCTGACCACCGCGGACATCGCCACCAGCAGCGGCGCGGCACACAGCACCTGCTGGGCGCTGAGCGCGAGCGTCAGGATCACCAGGCCGGCCTCGTGCGCCTTGCGCCAGCTGTGGCCTGGGAGCCCGTCGGTCCACCGGGCGACGCCGCCGCGAAGCCGGTCCGGGAGCCGGCTCCGGTCGCCGTGCACGGTGGTCGGATCGTCCACGATGGCCACCGTCCTCGCAGTTCGCTCCGACGGCCGGCCAGGTGTGCCGCGTCGCCGCCAACGGTAGCGGTGGCCAACTCAGATCTGAGACCGGTGACGCGAGAGGCTGAATAGGTGACCAATCGGTCACGTGATGCCCGGCAGTCCGCTGTACCGGGTGGAAGCGAAGATGACGTCGAACCAGCTGTACCGGGTCTCCATCAGGGGCTACGAATCGAGCCGCACTCGGGTGGCGTCTCGAAGCTGACACTCATCCGCGACCGGCTCGAGGACGCTCCGACGACGGCGCGCAGTGTCGGGGGCGCGGGCTGGATGTTCGTGCTCAGTGGTCTGAAGACCTTCCTGGAGACCGGGGCGCCGAGGGTCGGGTGACCCGACCATCGGCACCTCGTATGGGAAGATCGCTGGATGACGTGGACCGCTCCGAGCCCCGAGACCGTCGACGGACCGCTCACCGGTCTCGATCGGCCGATGCTCGAGGGATACCTTGCCTGGCAGCGATCTACGTTGCTGAACATCTGCGCGGGACTCACCGGTGAGCAGCTCGCGACGCGCCCGCTGGCCTCGTCCAACCTGTCGTTGCTTGGTCTCGTACGGCACATGGCGAAGGTCGAGCGCGTGTGGTTCCGGCACCGGGCCGTGCACGACCCGATCGGACCGATGTACGACCCCGCGCTCGGCAAGGACGCCGATTTCAACGACATCGACGCTGCCGACGCCGAGGCGGCGGTACGACGGCTTCAGGACGAGTGGGTCGAGGCCGACCGCGCCGTCGAGGGACTCTCCTTCGACGACACGCTACAAGCGCGCGATGAGGAGATGTCGATCCGCATGACCTACGTCCACATGATCGGTGAGTACGCGCGCCACAACGGCCATGCCGATCTGCTGCGCGAGGCCATCGACGGCGTCACCGCCCGCTAGCCTCCGCGGTGGTGCGGAAGATCGGCCAGCCGATCTCGGTGCGCCCGGCGGCCGCGTCGAGCAGTGGTCGGCGGAGGCCAACCTGTGGCGAAACTCAGCGACCCCGCCGACGATCCCGCCGATCGGTCGTCGCCGCGCAGGTGGCCGGCGCTGATGCCGATCGAACGGGGCGGCGACGGGGTGCCGCGTCGGCCGTTCGCGGAACCTACTGCCTCGACCCGATCGGCGAAGCGCGACGCCGAGCCCCACTCCGCGGTGTCAGGCCTCGATGTGAAGGGGCAGGTCGAAGCTGCGAAAGACCGACGAGTCGACGAAGACGGTGGTTCGTTCGATGCCGCCGGCGCCGACGTCGAAGACCTGCACCGAGTGCGGCAGGTAGCGGCCGACGGCGTCGCGGTAATAGGCCGCCAACGCCGGCTGCGTGTTGGCCGACGTGACGAGCATCCGCCAGTCGGTTCCCCGCATCACGAACACACGGGCGATGAACCGTCCGTAGTCCACCGGTCCACGGAACCACAAGGGCACCGGCGGCATCTCGAGAATCACGTCATCGGCGAGAAGATGTACGAGTGCGTCGACATCGGCCGCTTCGAATGCCGTGACGTAGCGGGCGATCATCGCGTTCGCCTTCGGATCACCCGCTCTGTAAGGCATATCGCCCTCCCGCAGGTTTGCCTGGCGGAGGGACGACTTCGCCCGTTGGAGCGCGCTGTTGACCGCGGCGGGCGTCGTCTCCAGCACCTCGGCGACCTCGGCCGCGGTGAACGCCAGGACGTCACGCAGGATCAGGACCGCCCGCTGCCGAGGTGGGAGCAGTTGTACCGCGGCGACGAAGGCGAGCCGGAGGCTGCCGCGCCGCTCCGAGATGCCGGCGGGATCGACGATGCCGTCACGTAGATCGGGAAGCGGTTGGAGCCAGCCGATGTCTGCTGCCGGAACGAGCGGAGCATCGGGATCGTCGCTGGGCTGACCGATACCAGCCGGAAGCGGCCGGCGCCCTCGGCCCGCGAGGTCGGTCAGGCAGACGTTCGAGGCGATCGCATACAACCAGGTCCGGATGCTGGCTCTGCCTTCGTCGTAGCGCTCCTGCGCCCGCCAGGCCCGCGTCATCGTCTCCTGCACGAGATCCTCGGCGTCGTCGAGGCTCCCGCTCATGCGGTAACAGTGCACGAGGAGTTCACGTCGGAACCGCTCGCACTGCAGCACGAATTCGTCCTGGTCCACGAGCGATGAGTCTGCCCGATCACGGCGGTATTCATTGCTGCGGGCCGGTAACGAACCCCGGCCGTATCCGACGCACGATCGAGAGGGACCGACGATGACGACGAGCAGCGTGGTCAGTAGCAGCCCGGTAGCAGACGCGACGACAGACGTCCTTGCCGTGTTGAAGAAACTCTATGCGGCGTGGGCGGATCAGGATGCCGACGCGTTCGCGGACCTCTACCTGACCGACGCGACCGTGGTGATGCCCGGCATCGTGCACACCAGCCGCGAGGAGATCCGCGCCTACATGGCACAGGGCTTCGACGGACCGCTGAAGGGATCGCGCGCCGCCGACCAGCCGATCAGTGTGCGGATGCTCGGTGACGACGCGGCCGTGGTGGTCAGCCGGGCCGGCATCCTGATGGCGGGTGAGTCGGAGGTCCCGGCGGCACGCGAGCGGATTGCCACCTGGGTGCTGGCGAAACGGGACGGCGTCTGGTGGATCGCGGCCTACTGCAACGTCCCCGCGAACGTTCCCGCGAGCTGATCGGTGCACCCGGGAGCGGTGTTCCGGGCTCGGTGTCAGAGGCGCTGGTAACGGGCCTGCGCGAAGGCGAACACGCCGGCGGCGGCCAGCCCGATCGCCACCACCGTCAGGAGATACCGGCCGAACGGCTGGCCGAGGATGGTGTGCAGCGCGCCGTCGAGGCCGTTCGCCTTCTTCGGATCGGCGGTCAAGGCCGCATATCCGAGCAGGATGCCGATCAGTACGAACGCCAGACCGCGCGCCGTGTAGCCCACGGCGCCGAGGCCGCGAACCGTCGTCCGCGTACCCGACGACATCTCGGCGGTTTCGAGGTCCTCCTCGAAGGACCCCTTGATTCCTTGAACGATCGAGACGACCCCGATGACGACGACCACGGCGGCGGCGACCACCACGATCACCTGACCGCCCGGCAACGACAAGACGCCGGAGGCCGCCTTCTGCTCCGACTTCGTGCTGGACGCCCCGGCGCCTGAGACGACGCGGAGCGCGCTGACGCCGATGACGGCGAACGCGACCGCTTTGCCGCCGGCCGCAATCCGCTTGCGAGTGCGTTTGCTGTCGTCGTACTGCCGACAGCCGACCGCGGCCTCGAAGCCCTGCCACACGGCGAGCGCGAGCAGGCCGATCGCTACCACGATCAGTAGTCCCTTGCCCAGGGGCTGGCCGGCGAGGGTGTGCAGCGCACCGGACGCATCGGCGGAACCGCGTCGGTCTCCCCAGGCCAGCCGGAGGGCGAGCCACCCGATCACCAGATAGACCGCGCCGTACGCCACGTACCCGGCTCGTGCTCCTGCTTGCAGGCCCTTGCTGCGCTGGGCCCGGTCGGTTGTGCGTTCGACGTTGTTCACGTCGCAAGGATGTCAGGTCACGCCAGTGGTCAGGTGATCGCGGCGAGCAGCGAGAAGAACTCGTCGGCGAGTATCACCTCGAAAGTCGCCGGCAGCGATTCGACCAGCGTGACGACGTCGGACGGGGTCCACGACCAGGCGTTGATCGCGCCGGCGACGAAGTGCGGTGCATCGGTCGTCCAGCCGTCGACATAGGCAAGCAACGCCGTCTTGTAGTCGGCCGGGTCGCCAACGGGAGCGAACGAACCGATCACCGGGATCGGTCCGCTGGTGTCGAGGTCGCCGCCCTTCTCCGAGGTCTGGATGATGCCGCGGACGTCGGTGTGCGCCGCGTACGAGGCGACGACGTCGGCCGGCAGCTTGGTCCAGCCCCCGCCGTCGACCGGGGTGCTGTAGCTGAACAGGATGTCGGTGCCGGTTCGACGCAGATACCGTCCCGACAGCCGGGTGTAGGTGTCGAGGTCAGCGGCCGGCCACGAGTCCGGGTAGGTGTAACCGGCGCCTGAGGGTCCGGCCATCAGCAGGTCGTTGCGGGTGCGGGTGCGTTGCAGGTGATGCAGGATGCCGGGGCCGATGTCGGCGAGCAGCGGGCTGAACGTCCAGTTGGTCGGCACCTTGCCGCGCTTCGGGTCGTCCCAGAGATCACGCAAGCGGCGCTGGCAGTACTGGATGTTGTCGCCCTCACCGAACATCAACGTGAGGTAGATCCTGTCGGTCGGCTTCGACCGGCGCGGACGAGGTATCCGCTTGCTGACATCTTCACGGATGCCGGCGTGCACCGTCGCGTTCATGTAGTAGTCCGCTGCGGTCACCTCGACGCCGTGGCGTGCGGCCAATTCGACTCCGCCCCACTCGCCGGCGACGTCGTTGGTGAACCAGCCCGCATACGGCGTTCCCGGCTTGACGGCCGCGAACGTGTCGGCCAGCGCGCCTTCGTTCGTCGGCGTGGCCCACGTCACCAGCGCCCGGGTGGCGACCACGAAGTCGCGGAAGTTCGGGGACGGCTCGACCCTCGTCGGCGCGGTGTCGGTCACCGCGATCACGTATTGGTTCCACATGTCGACGGTGATCGTGAGTTTGGTCGTACCAGCGGGTGGCTGGAAGCGGTAGATGAAGTAGTTCCCGCCGTCGGAGAAGCGGTTGCCGTCGCCGCCCACGGCGGAATGTGTGCCGTCGAAGAGGTAGGTGGCCTCGGTAGGGGAACCGGGGGTGAACGACGCGAGCTCGGTGCCGTTCGCGGTGGCGGTCAGCTTGGCGATCGAGCCACCCCAGCCGTCTTGGGGGAAGGAGTCGGCGAACCGGACGAAGACGGCATCGCCGCCCAGGCCGGCCGAGACGTCGATCGTGTAGACCTTGCGGTTCGAGCTGTTCCGGATCTGCGTCTTCTCACGCGCGACCTCGGTCCAGGTGACGCCGGCGACGTCGACCACCTGGGTCGGCGAGAGCCCACAGAGCATCCGCTGCGTGCACTTCGGCAGTAGGTGTTCGAGCATCCAGGCATACGTCTTCTCGCTGTCCTTCGAGAATCGCCCGCGTAGGTCGTCGACCACGCGGAGGCCGTGCTCCTCGGCCTGCGCCGCGCTCGCGACGACCGCGCCGCGCAGTCCGGCCATCGTGGTGGCGACGTTGATCGTGTCGGGGACGTCGGGGTCATAGACGATCGCGCCCGATGCACGATGGCGATAGCGCGCGACCAGATCGAGTGGGTGGCGGTGCCTGGTCGTCGGCACATCCAGATCACCGAGCCAGGTGTGGTCGACCGGGTCGAACTCCAGGTAGATCTCCGGGCGCGTGCGGTTGACAATGCCCTGCAACGTGGCGAGGAGGGTCTGGTCGCCTCCGTCGAGGTCGTGCACGTTCGCCACTTGGAGGTGCCGGGGTCGGGCGAAGGTCGGGAAGACCTGGCCGTGCGGCCAGGACAGCGAGGGCGACCGTCCACTTGCCTGAGCCGGGGTGCCTGACGTCGTTGCGAGGTCGAGGCCGAGCGCGGCGGCAGTGACCGCTCCGGCGCCGACGAACACGCGTCGGCTCAGCCGTACGGGATCGGTCGGGCCGGTTGGCGTTGGACCGGTCGGATCGGTTGGCGTTGTCGAGGTCATCGTGAGCTCCCGGGGGTCGGATGTCGGTGCTCCGGGCCACAGCTCACCCGATGCGGGACGTGTGTGGCTCGTAGCCGGCTGACGATTGAGAACCGCGAGTCACAGGTTGCATACAAGGTGCACACGTGCCCGAGGGCAACGACCGCGTCCAGGTTCGGACTCGTCGCCCGCCCTGATCACCGGTGCAAGCCGGGGTCTCGGATTCCTGATCGCCCGCGAGCTCGCCGATCGGGGATACCACCTGGTGATCTGCGCCCGCTCGAGCGACGGCCTGGAGCCGGCCGGCGAAGAGCTGCGCAGGCACGGCGTCGACGTCGTCGAAGTCCACGCCGACGTCGGCGTCGCCGAGCAGGCGGCCCATGTCGTTGCCGAGGCCGAGCGCCGGTTCGGTCGGCTCGACATCGTGGTCACGAACGCCGGCATCATCCAGGTCGCCCCGGCCCAGAACCTGACCACGGACGATGTCGCGACCGCCATGGACGTCATGTTCTGGGGCACCGTGCACACAACCGTCGCGGCGATGCCGCTCCTGCGTCGAAGCCACGGCCGACTTCTGACCATCACATCGATCGGGGGAAAGCTGCCGGCGCCCCATCTTCTCGCCTACGGCGCCGCCAAGCACGCGGCGGTGGGGTTCGCCGAAGGACTGCGTATCGAGGCGGCACGCGACGGGGTGTCCGTCACGGTCGCGGTTCCAGGGCTGATGCGCACCGGCTCGACCCGCAATGCACTGTTCGCCGGCGACCTGGCTGCCGAACGACGGTGGTTCACGATCGCCGCGAGCCTGCCGGTCGTGTCGATGGACGCCGAACGCGCAGCGGGTCGGCTCGTGCGGGCCACGCTGCGCGGACGGCCCGAGGTGATCCTGACTCCGCTGGCCAAGATCGGTGCGCGCACACATGCACTCGCACCGAGCACGACGTTGCGCGCGCTCACCGTGGTGAACCGACTCCTGCCCGGACCGGCCGACGCGACCGGGTCGGAGCCCGGTTACCGGAGCGGTCCGCAGCCCAGGTGGTTCTTGCGCATCACCCGGATGGACCGGGCCGCGGCGGCTCGCTGGCACGAGTACGACGACCCCGCGGAAGCCGAGTCGCGATAGACCGGCGCTGCGGTGGCTTGGGCCGGTTCGGCGCCGGGGGTTGGCAGCGACGTCGGGCCTCAGAGCACGAAGCCGTAGAACACGTAGAACGCAAATGCGCCCGCGGCCGTGATGAAGCGACCGGTCGCGATGGTCGAAGCCCGCACTCCGATACGCAGCGGCACCAACGACGCCACGGCCACACCGGTCACGAGCTCGATCCACCAGTACACCGGGCTGGTGGTGTCGGCGACGAGGGTCAGTCCGTAGACACCCTCGCCGACGAGCACCGCCGCCGGGACCGCACAACTCAGCGCGCGCCAGAGCCCGACCGGTGAGCGCACGAGGCTCGCCGCGAACCCCACCACCGGGCCGGCGACGATCGCGACCAGCGCGAAGACGTTGCCGAACGGCGCGCTGTAGAAGTTGCCCCGCAGGTCGGACACGACGCCGTAAGCCTCGTTCATCACGACGAAGGACACGGCACCGAGAATGGCGGCGAGCCATGTGCGGCTCCGGCTGAGATACACGAGCGCGAACGTGAGCACGGTCCACGAACCGGCGGAGTTCGCCAGCGAGGTCAGGGCGTCGGGAAGGTAGCGCTGGCCGAAGGGCGTGAGGCCGCCGACGACTGCGGCGCCCGCGACGACGACGCCGACCGCGCCGAGCGCCGACCGCCAGGTGAGCGTCGGTGCCACCGTCGGCTGCGGGTGCTCGACCTGTCCGGCGGGTGTCACCGAGCGTTCCCCCTGCTCACCGTTGTGTCGTTTCCTCGACCTGCCATCAGGGCACGGTGTGAGGAGTCGTCTCGACCTTGGCACACTGACTCCCATGACACGGGCTCTGCTCGAGGGCGACGAGGCCGGTATGCAGCTGTTGGCGACGCTGTACACCGACGATCCGGCTGTCCGCGGCGACGGGGACGAGTACTACCTGCACGCTCAGGCGTTCGAGGACGGGCTGGCCGACCACACCTACGCCGACATCGCCGAAAGTCTCATCCAGGTGATGAACGGAACCGCGCGGCTCCAGTTGCAGGGGCTGATGCTGCCGCGGCTGACCGGCGATTGGGACGAGTTTCCCGACGATTACGTGCCCAACAGTCGCGTCCGGCTGCAGGGGCTGTCGGCGTCCGCGGTGAACGCGGAGGAGTTGCGACCGAAGGAGGCCAGGCATGCGCTCGCCCTGGCGGCTCAACGCACTGACGTGGCGCTCGTGCTCGGATTCCTTGCTACCGCCGACGACTGGGACGTCACCTGGTTCGACCTGGCGAAGGTCTACGAGATCCTGCGCGACGACCTGGGCAACAAGGCGTTCGCCAAGGCGTGGCCGAAGTATCCGGAGGACGCGCAGAGCGCATTCGCCGTATCAGCCAACAGGTTCAGCGTGAGCGGTAAGGCAGCACGGCACGCTCCGCTCAAGACCAACCCGGCCAAGCACATGATGAGCAAGGGGGAGGCCAAGAGCATCCTGTATCCGATGGTGCGACGGTGGCTGAAAGGGCTCGAGCTCAAAGCCTAGTTTGTTCAACCGAGTGGTTAACAACGACTTGCATCTCCTGCATCGCTCGACGGCGCGTCCCGGGCGCACCGGCTTCGAGAAACGGCCGCCGGGCATCACCTCGTCCATGGGCAGCGCCCCTCGCCGCACGACATGCCGGGTCGGCCTAGAAGACCGTGAACCCGCCGTCGATGGTGACGACCGAGCCGGTCATGAAGCTCGATCCCGCGCCGGCCAGGAAGACCGCCGCCGCGCCGAGTTCAGGGGGCAGACCGAAGCGCTTCATCGCCGCTGGGTCGACGCACCATTCCTTGAACTGGGGTTGATCCACCGGCGACATCTCAGTGAGGAAGTAGCCGGGCGCGATCGCGTTCACCCGGATACCGCTCGGCGCCCACTCCGCGGCGAGCGCTTTCGTCAGCTGGTGCACAGCAGCCTTCGAGGCGAGGTACGCGGGCTGCCACAGCGGGCGGTTGACGATGGTGGCCGACATCGAGCCCACGTTGATGATCGAGCCGCCGCCGCGTTCGGCCATCTGTCGTGCGACCGCCCGGCTGCAGAACCACAGTCCGTCGACGTTGGTGGCGAAGACAGAACGCCAGTCGGCATCGTCGATCTCGAACGCCGGTGCGGGGATCGAGATGCCCGCGTTGTTCAGGAGCACGTCGACGGGACCGAGCGCCCCGGTGATCTCAGCGATCGCGCGGTCCACGTCAGCAGCGTCGGTGACCTCGAGGTCGAGCCCGAAGGCGGTGATGCCGAGAACGCTGAGTTCACCAGCGGCCGCTTCGGCGGATGCCCTTGTCCTGCTGGTGACCGCTACGGCCGCACCCGCCTCGCCGAGCGCCTGCGCCATGGCGCGTCCGAGACCGCGGTTGCCACCGGTGACGAGGGCGACCTTTCCGCTCAGATCGAAGTTGTCGAGAACGCTCATACATGATCTCCCGTGGAGTGTGGTGGAAGCGAGCGGATCGGGCAGGGGTGGTGTGAACGGTCACAGCGCCTGGGGTGTACCGGTGTCGAGGCTTCGGTGGACGGCCTCGACGGCACGCGTGACGAGCAGCCCGTAGGACGCATCAGCGACCTCGAGGTCGTCGCCGCCGCTCCAGGCGATGAAGTCGTCGGCCATGTCGATCGGGATGCCGCGCAGGTGTCCGTGCTGTTCGTAGACGCCGAACTGCAGCCAGTTGACACCGCTCGGGTCGTAGCGGGTGACGCCACTGTCGGAGATCCCGAGACGGAAGCTGCTGGTCTCGGTGTTGACCTCGTAGCGGAAGTCGAACACCGCCGGTGCCGTGACCGGCAGCACCCATTGCGAATTGAGCACGACGATCGACCCGTCAGACATCGAGAACGATGCGGTGATCGCGTCCCAGGTGTCGACGCCAAGGCTCGGCAGCAGCCGCTTCGTCCCGCGGGCGAACACGCCGGTCGGCCTCGCGCCGGAGAGCCACATCGTCAGGTCGAGGCTGTGCGGCATCAGGAACCAGGCCGGCGAACTTCGCGCGGCCCACGACAGCATCGTCGTCGGGACGAACACGGTGTCGTTCAGATCGGCCACCTGATTGACGATCCGGCCGCTCGACGGGTCCGCCAGTTGCCGACGGACCTCGATGAACTTCTGGTTCCAGCGGTTCTCGAAGCCGATCATCACGCGTGCACCGCCCGCCGCGACCGCGGTGACGATCGCCTCGGCGTCGGCGCTGCTCGTGGCCAGCGGCTTCTCGACCAGCAGGTCGAGCCCTCGCTCGGCGCAGCGGACCGTCGGGTCCCGGTGTGCGAAATCCGGCGTCGCGATGATAGCCGCGGTCAGGTCGGGATGGGTGTCCAGCATCGTCTCGAGGTCGGCGTAGACCGGCGCGTCGAGTGCGCGTGCGTTGCGTTCGCGGACGGCGTCGACGGGTTCGCACATCGCCACCAGGGAAGCGCCCGGATGTTGCGCGACGGCGCGCGCGAACATCGAGCCGCGGATCCCGCCCCCGACGATGCCGATCCGGGGATGACTCGAAGACATCTGGAATACCGCCTGTTCAACCGGGGCTGGGGATCGATGGGCTCGTGGCGTTGGCGTCGTCTGTCAGGCTAAGTTAGTAGTGGGAACCTACATACCCCGTGTCGAGGGCGTCAACCACCGCCTGCCCCAAACCTGAAAGGGAGTCGACGATGTCCGGTACGGCTCCGACCACGATGACTCGACTGCTCGGTCCGGCGGCCGTCGGTCAGACGAACCGGCGCCGCGTGCTCGAACTCCTGCACCAGAACGGTCCGTCCAGTCGTGCACATCTGGCACGGGCGTTGCATGTCAGTCGCGCCACCGTCGCCACGATTCTCCAACCATTGATCGATGATCAGACGCTGGTCGAAGGCGATCCGATAGCGGCATCGCCGGCCGGCGGCAAGCCCGCCCGGCCGCTGTGGTTCAACGCGGACGGCGTCGAACTCGGTGCGATGCGTATTTCTGCGACCGGCGTGACCGTCGCCCGGATCGGCATGGACGGGACGATTCACCAGCAGGGGCAAGGAGATCTCGATCTGCGGGCACCCGTCGATCGGGTACGGATCGCGATTCTGAAGCTGGCTTCGGGCTGCTTCGGGGATCGCCCCCTGCTCGGCATCGGAGTTGCCGCGTCCGGGATGGTCGACACGACCGAGGGGGTGATCATCTCCCTGCATCTTGCGCCCGTCCTCAACGGTTTTCCACTGGCGGCTGTACTGGCACGTCGGTTCGCTACCGCTGTGAGCGTCGATCACCACCCGCGCGTGCAGGCGCTGGGAGACAAGTGGTTCGGCCACGGCCGCCAACTCGCCAGCTTCGCTTCGGTCTACACCGGCGAGGCACTCGGCTTAGGCATCGTCTACGACGGTGAGATCGTGCGCGGCATCGATGGTGCCGGGGGCGAATGCGGCCACACCGTCGTCGACATGAACGGCGACGAGTGCATGTGCGGTCGCCGGGGCTGCTGGGAGACGGTGGCCACCACGGGCTGGCTTCGTCGGGAAGCGCTTCGCCTCGGTCTTGCCCGCGCAGGTGGCATCGACTGCGCCACACTCACCTCGATGGCCACCGATGGTGTACTGTCGGCGTCGGAGCTGCTCGACCGCTACGCACGGAATCTCGCTCTCGGTATGGCGAACAACGAGCACATGTTCGCGTCCGGGGTCTACATCATGCACGGAGACGTGTGTGCCGGCGGCGAGGCGATGCGTCGGCGTCTGCAGCGGTGGCTGGTCGACTTCAGCCCGCGGCGCGGCGCGACTCCGACGGTCATTCTCGGAGACCTCGGGGACGAGATCACCCTTCTCGGCGGCGGGGGGCTGGTGTTGTCGAGCATCCTGTCCACGGCGGTGTGATCGACCCGCCGTCGATCACTCGGTCGGCAGCGGAGCTTGCATTCCGCCCACCCGTACCAGCACGAGGTCGGCAGCGGTGCGCAGCTGGCGCAGTTGCTGTTTCGTCAGGCTGTCGATGACGAGCGAACGCGCCGTCGCCACGTGGCCCGGAGCCGACGCCACCACCTTGGCGAGACCGGCGTCAGTGAGGGTCGCGTTCGTGTAGCGGCCGTCCACCGCGTCGTTCTCACGCTCGAGGAAGTGCTGCTCCTCCAGCCGCCGGGCCACGTGCGACAGGCGGGACGGCGAGCCGTTCGTGACTGCTGCCAGCTCGCTCATCCGCATCCGACGGTCGGGCTGTTCCGCCAGCAGCGCCAGCACCATGTACTCGAAGAAGGTCAGCCCGGCGTCGCGTTGAAGCTGCGCATCGAGAGCCGACGGCACTCGCGTCATCATGGCCATCAGCGACAGCCAGGTGGCGCGTTCGTCGTCGTCCAACCACGCCGGTCCGGTTGGCGCAGACGCCGGTACGGATGCGGAAAATCGATCGTCGGCCACGGCGGCCACCTAGCTCCTGACTTGATCCTTCAAGTCAAGGCCTGTCCCGACACCGTCCCGATCCGCCCGGGCACTAACCGGCCACCGACTCGAATGCATCGGAGCCGTCGTTTCTGCCACCCTGGTTGCACGAACGACGATGCCCGAGGAGCCAGCCATGCCGTTGTTCCGACGTCCGTCGCCCGGCGTTCCCGTCGGAGACGCGATCCCGTTCACGCACGACGGCGATCACCATCTCTTCTTCCTGAGCGCGCCTTCGGACGACTCGTCGTGGTTGCACTGGCACACGCGCGACTTCGTGACGTGGACCGAATCGCCGGTTGCGGTCGCCGTCGATGCCGACGAGGGCGCGGCGTGGACCGGCTCGGTCGTCGAACGCGACGGCGTCTTCCACCTCTTCTACACCGGCTCGCTGGCCGGCTCGGAGAACCCGCAGACGATCTGCCGCGCGACCAGTACGGACCTCGTCACGTTCGCCCGCGACACCGTGAACAACCCGATCCTGTTGCCCGACCCGGCGTGCTACGAACTCGGCGACTGGCGCGATCCGTACGTCTTCTTCAACCCTGCCGAGAACCTGTACTGGATGGTGATCGCCGCCCGGCGGAACCGCGGGCCGCACTGGCGACGCGGATGCCTGGCGCTGGCGACGTCGCCCGATCTCGAGACCTGGGCGCTCGAACCCGAACCGCTGTACGAGCCGGGCAACACGTTCTGCCCCGAGTGCCCGGAGATCTTCCGGCTGGGGACGACCTGGTACCTCGTCTACTCACGGTTCTCCGAGAACGCCGCCACCGTCTACCGCACCGCTGAATCTCTGCGCGGGCCGTGGCGAACACCGGCACACGACGCGCTCGAGGGCCGGCGTTGGTACGCCGCGAAGTCGATGCCGGTCGGTGACGGTAACCGGCGGACGTTCGTCGGCTGGATCGCCGACCGTGCGGGCGACACCGACGTCGGCGATTGGCGCTGGGGCGGCGACTTCGCTCTTCCACGGGAGGTGGTCGAGGCCGCGCCCGGGCAACTCGTCATCCGGTTGCCCGAAGGACTGCTGGCGTCGTTCACCGAGCCGATCGCGGTGCCGGAGAGTGTTGGACTCGGCGCACCGGGTCGCACCGCTCACATGTTCGTCGACGTCGACGCCGCGACGGTCGCGCGCGGCTACGTCCTCGACTGCGTGCTCCGACCGGCACCGGACACCGCGGCGTTCGGCATCCTGTTCCGCACCGACGACGACCTCGCCGGTTACGCGCTGACCTTCGACCGTGGGCGTGGAACGGTGGCACTGACCGCCTGGCCGCAGCCGGCGTCACCACCGTGGAGCGAATCGATGGCGTACGCCCCGACGGTGGAGCCCGATGGACCCCGACTCGTCGAGATGCCGCTACCGACGTTCAGCGACGTGATTGGCTGTCGGCTTGTCGTGGAGGACAGTCTGCTCGAGCTCTACGTGGACGACGTCACCGCGTTGAGCTACCGGGTCTACGGTCGGGCACCGCACGAACTCGGCTTCTACGCCGACGACGGGACGCTGCGGGTCGAGCCGATCGCCGTGCACGCTCAGGCGGCTCCTCGGATCCGGCCGGCCGCCGTAGATCCGTAGGGGATGACCGGTCCTGAGACTGCGCTGGGGAGGGACGCGCCCGGCGTGGAGAGGCGTCCGTTCAGCTGGGCGGAGATGCTCTGGCCGGCCGCCATCGGCACCGTTCTCGTCGTCGTCGTGATGTGGGTCGTCGGCGAGGGCCCGCAGCGGCTCGTCGATGGCCGCACCCGCCTCGATTCGATCGGGCTGCTGACCGGACTGCTCGCCTCGGACCTGCTGCTGATCCAGATCGTCATGCTCGCCCGTATCCCATGGGTCGAGCGCGCATGGGGACATGACGTGCTCGTCCGCCGACATGGCTGGATCGGGTTCGCGTCGTTCTGGTTGACGATCGTCCACGTTGTCGCCTTCGCGCTGGTGCGGGTGTCCGGCGGATCGCGTTCAACCTTCCACCTGCTCTGGCAGGTGTTCGTGCGCGAGCCGTGGATGGTGTGGGCGACGATCGGCACCGTCCTGCTCGTGGTCGTGGTCGTGACGTCGATTCGCGCGGCCCGCCGCCGGCTGCGCTATGAGTCGTGGCACCTGCTGCACCTCTATGCCTACGCAGGGGTCGCTTTCGCCCTCCCGCACCAGATCGTCGACGGCCCGGATTTCCGTTCGCCGCTGCGCCAGTTCTACTGGTGGGGCCTGTACATCGTGGCGGCCGCCTCGATCGTCGTGTTCCGGATCGGCCAGCCCGCTTGCCGATCGTGGTCACATCGTCTGCGGGTCACGTCGGTGACGGCGGAGGCGCCAGGGGTCGTATCGGTGGTCGTGGAAGGCCGTCGGCTCGGCCGCCTGCGGACTCGTTCAGGACAGTTCTTCATCTGGCGCTTCCTCGACGGGCCGGGCTGGACCCGAGGTAATCCATACTCGATCTCGGCCGCGCCGACCGGTGACCGCCTGCGCGTCACGATCCGCGCCGACGGGGACGGCAGTAGTCGCGCCGGTCGGTTACGCGTCGGGATGCGGGTTCTCATCGAGGGTCCCTACGGCACGATGACAGCCGGCGTGCGACGCAAGCCCCGCATGCTCCTGATGGCGGCCGGAGTCGGCATCACGCCGATCCGCGCGCTGCTCGAGGACACTCCCTACGCACCTGGCGAGACGACGCTGATCTACCGGATCTCTCAACCGGAGCACGCGATCTTCACCGACGAGATCGCATCGATCGCGGCCGCGCGTGGAGTCGTCGTGCACGTGCTCGTCGGACCGCGACTCGCCGGCGGGAGCTGGCAAAGTGCGGGCGGCTCGGCGCTCGACGATGCGACGGCACTGCGCGCGCTGGTCCCGGACCTCCCGCAACACGACGTCTTCGTCTGCCGCCCGCCCGCCTGGACGACCGCCGTCCGCCGGGCCGCACAGCGCATCGGAGTGCCCCGCGAACAGGTCCACACGGAGACGTTCTCCTGGTAGCGAGGCCCGCTCGGACCTGCACGGATTCGCGGGTGTGGCGAACTCGCAGCCGGCTTCGCGCTGGCGATCGGCCTGGTGAGCGACAGCGTCGTCGGCGCCGTCATCGCATGGGCGTCGTCGGGACGGCATGGCTGGTGTCGTACCCATCGTGTTCACCGCGGCGGGCCTGGATGTGGAGACGGAGCGATTCTTCACGGTTGTGCCTCGGGGCCTCGGGGCCTCGGGGCCTCGGGGCCTCGGGGCCTCGGGGAACGAGGAGCGTGGCCGGATGGCTACCCCGCACCGCCAGCTGTGGTCACACCGGCGGACCACGCCGGTGTGACCACGAATTGCTCAGCTGCTGGAGTTGGTCAGCTGTTCGACGGTGCTCAGCCGTTCGACGTGCTGGTCTTGATCGTGCCGTTGACGCCCCACGGGAAGAACCCGCCCTTCGTGGCCTTCTTCGGCGTGAGGTAGACGATGTTCAGCACCCGGCCGGCGGTACGGCTGTAGGCGATGCCGTTCGAATCGACCGGTGTCACGTTGACCATGCCGTTCATGGTGGCACCCTGATCATCGTGTGACTTGCCGTCAAGGCTGTCGCGCGCCGCTGCGATCTTCACGGTCGCATCACCAAGGTCCTTCGACAACAGCGAGTACCTGACGCTGCCGGCGTGGTACGCCTCGACCGCGAGGATGCCGGCCGCGGCTTCGAGGTAGGTCTTGTTCGTGATCAGCGGAGCGGCGCCCTTGTAGGCCGTGACTCCGACGTCTTCGAACAGGAAAGCGCCCAACAGGAAGTTGTTCTCGTTGGCGAACGGGTCGAAGGTCTGCTTCGCGCTGATCAGACCGGCCGCCTGCGCAGCGGCGGTGAAACTGTCCTGCAGGTCGATGTTGGGCATGGCGACCTTCGCTGAACCGAGCGCACCTCGCAGGAAGGCGACGTGGTCCTTCTCGTCGATGGCGATCTCCTCGGCGAGGCCACGCACGAGCCCGCTCGAGAACGGGACCTTGTGGCCACCCTTGACCGCGCCGTGATGTCCCTTCCCTGTCGTCATGTCCCACGGGATGCCGTGCCCGTGAACGGCCCAGGAGTAGAACTCCGCCTCCAGGTATTCGAGGTTGAGGGCGAAGTTGAGGATCGCCCCGTCGCTCGGAGCATCGGCTGCGTTGGCCGCGCTCATGCCGGTGCCGGACAGGACGGTGGCGCCGACGACGCCGAGCCCAGCCACTCCGGCGCTCTTGAGGAACCTGCGCCGATCCGTGTCGTTCTCTGCACTTCTCTCGACGAGATCGCGCACAAACTTCTTTCCGAACATCGAGCCTACCTTCGATCGTGGCTCTCGCGGGGAGGGAGCACCTGGACCCTGGCACTTCGATGCAGGTTCACCAATCGATTGGTCGGTGCGATGAGAATCTTCAAGCCTGCTTGGGAAAAACCGTCCCCGAACAAAGTATATGAAGGCATATGTCCGATCCGTATGTCCGGCACCGGCCAGCCCGATCACGCAACCGGAACAGCCCGGTCGACGCAGCGTGATCCGGGGGCCCCAAGCCGTGACCGCTTCGCGCGGCAGCAAGGCTCGCGACCCGTATCCGGGTCGAGCACGACCGTCGCGACGACCGTGGTACTCCGTCGGTACCTTCCGAGGGTCCGATCCGCCTTACGCGACCCGTTGTCTCCGCGGCGATCGGCTTCTACCGTCGGACCTGACGGGGCGGTGCCAGTGTGGAAGGACGGTGCGGCGATGCCACCTGCCGGACAACCTGATTTGCTCCACGGCAGTGTCCCGGCACGGTCATCCGGTTTCGGTCCGAAGTGGCGGAGCCGGCGGCGGGTACGGGCGCAGGTCCGCGACGCCGAACGCGAGCGCGCGTTCCGCGCACGCGTCGACGCGGCCCGATCGGTGATCTCGACAGCTGTGGATGTCGTGGCCGACGGGTGGATCCAGAACGCCTGGTACCAGGTCCGCGACGAGACCGACACCGTTCGCACCGTGACCGCAGGCAATCTCGAGTTGCTCGAGCGCGGCCCCGTGGTCGCCTCGTGTCTGGTCGGCGCGCTCGTGCACGCAGCAGGCGGCCGATACGCGGCTCGCGGCCAGGCGACGGGTGACTCGCTCGACCTCGTCTGGCACGCGGCGTTCGCCGAGGGCCAGCGATTCGGTGTGGGCTTCTGCCCGCCGCCGTCGATCCGGTCCGTGCGCGTGCTCGACCTGACCCGCTGGAACGACCGGCCGGGTCGCTGCATCGGCCAGGTGCTCGAGCTTCTCGACGCGGCGGACGACCTGGCCATCGTCGAGGCGACGAACCAGCGGCGGCGCTGACGCGCGTAGGTTCCGGGCATGGCTCGCTACGCAAGTGTCCTCGCACTGCGCGGTGACGACGTCGCACTCGTACGCGAGCGGTACGAAACGTTGGGACGACGAACACTGGACAATCCCCAGCGGACGCGTCGAGCACGGCGAGTCCGACGAAGGCGGGGCGACCTGGACCTTCACACTGCCACCCGAGGACGCGATCCGCGAGCTGGTTGATGGCGGCTGGACCTGGCGGATCACCGACGCGAAAGGCGCGAACACCGGCGGGGAACAGCGCCGTGCTGACTGGCATTGGTGTGGGTCTTCGGGCCGTGACGGCTCGCGGGTATCGCGAGTGCCGCTGACATGTCGAATCGAGGAGTTTGCTGATGAAAGCAGTTCAGTTTGCCGAGTATGGCGGCCCGGAGGTCCTGAAGCTCGTCGACGTGGACGAGCCGCACGCCGGTGCGGGCCAGGTGCGGATCGCGGTCCGCGCGGCCGGTGTCAACGGGCTCGACTCGAAGATCCGGTCGGGTTTCATGAAAGACCAGATGTCGATCCCGCTGCCGTCCGGTACCGGCTTCGATGCGGCCGGGATCGTCGACGAGATCGGCGACGGTGTCGAGGACGTCGCGGTGGGCGATGCCGTCTTCGGAGCAGGCTCGGCGACGCTGGCCGAGTACGCGGTCCTGGCGAACTGGGCGGTGAAGCCCGACGGGTTGTCGTTCGAGGAGGCCGCCGGCTTCCCGGTCCCGGTCGAGACGTCGACGCGCATCCTGGACCTGATCGGCATTCAGGCGGGTGAGACGTTGCTGGTGAGCGGTGCATCCGGCGGCGTCGGATCGGCGACGGTCCAGATCGCGCGCGATCGTGGAATCACCGTCATCGGCACTGCCAGCGAACCCAACCAGGACTACCTTCTCTCCCTCGGTGCGATTCCCACGACGTATGGCGACGGTCTCGTCGAGCGGGTCCGTTCCCTGGCGCCGGGCGGAATCGACGCGGCGCTCGACCTCGCCGGCTCCGGGATCATCCCGGAGCTCATCGAGCTCACCGGCGATCCGTCGAAGGTGCTCTCGATCGCCGACTTCAGCGCGCCTCAGTACGGTGCCCAGGTGTCCAGCGGCGGCTCGAACGCGGGTCCGGCCTTCGCTGAAGCGGCGCGGCTGTTCAGCACCGGGAAGCTCAGCATCCGGGTGGAGAAGGCGTTCCCGCTCGAGGCGGCTGCGCAAGCGCAGACCGAGAATGCAGCCGGACATGCCGCGGGCCGGATCGTGGTGACCGTCGCGCCGTAGCGCGAGCATCGGGTGCTCGCTCGCCGACTGGCTCTCCAGAGCCCCGTGCACAGAGTGTCGGTATTCCGCAGGGGCTGTTGGTGCTTGTGGTGTGACACGGTCGCAGGCACGGTTACCGTCGTCGGGACGACTACTCGATCGAGGGGGTGGTGCCGATGGAAACCGACGACCGGCTCGACCGCTCGGCGCAAGCTCGTGCCCGCCACGACGCCGCGGACGAGATCATGGTGACGCTCGGCCTGCCGCAGCGCTGGCGCGCGTTGGGTGAACCGGTGGTCGTCGGCTCGGTTGCGCTGGCTGGACGTGATCGTGCGGCCCGACATCGACATCGAGGTCTATGCCGACGAGTTGTCGCCGACCGCAGGTTTCGCCGTCATGGTTCCGCTGGCCGAATTTCCGCACGTCCGGCGCATCCGCTACCTCGATGCCAGGGACGCCGGCATGGCCGGTCTGTACTGGAAGGTCGAATACGAGGTCCAGGGCGGCGAGCGGTGGACGATCGACAACTGGGTGTTCCGTCGCTCCGAGACCGGTGTCCGACCGTCGACCGCGCTGCGCTCGATGCGCTCGATGCAAACGAGGCTGCGCGGGACGCTGTGCTGAGGATCAAGGAGGCGGCCGTCGAGCGCGGCGAGCGGGCACACGGGCGATGGGTCTACGAGGCCGTCCTCGACGGTGGCGTGCGCTCGTATGGCGATTACCTCGCGTGGCTTGGCGATCGTGACGTCTGGGAGCGGAGCGAATGGACTCCAGCCTCAATTGCTACGGCTTGACGGCCTGCAACGTGTCGGTGTCCGGCAGCCGTTCGAGTCTGTCGGTGCGTCGGTATTCGCTGTCGGGCGTCCGATCCATCAGCCCGGGCAGGTCATCCGACGCGATCGTGAGCGCGCACACACGGTCCCGGGGGTAGACAGCGTGTGGCGGACAGTGCACAGTCGAATGCATTGCGCAGCTGTCGAGTCGCCTGTCCGGAGGTTCCATGCGACGTGTCCTGGTTGTTCTGTCCGCATTGCTCGTCCTCGTCCTGTCTGCTCACGGGGCCGCCACCGCCGCTCCGCGAGCGGGGGGAGTAACCCACCGGAACGTCGCGGTGTGCGGCATCGCCCCGGCCGGTGGAGCCGGTTGTGACGCCATCCGGCACGACCTCCTGGACCCGTCCGGCAAGCTGATTTCCATCGGCCGGCTCGCCGCCGCCGCGCCCGCCGGTTACGGTCCGGCAGACATCCGCTCCGCGTACTCGCTGACGTCGTCGGCGGCTGGCGGCCGGACCGTCGCGATCGTCGACGCCTACCACGATCCCAACGCGGCGGCCGACCTCGCGACCTATCGCAGTCGGTACGGCCTTCCCGCCTGCACGTCGGCGAGCGGCTGCTTCCGCACGGTCGACCAGAGCGGTGGCACCACCTACCCGACGGCCAACGGCGGCTGGGCGCAGGAGATCTCGCTCGACCTCGACATGGTCTCGGCCGCGTGCCCTGACTGCAAGATCCTCCTGGTCGAGGCAAAGACCTCCTCGTTCGCGAATCTCGGGACGGCGGTCAACACCGCAGCCCGACTCGGCGCGGTCGCCATCAGCAACAGCTACGGCGGCAGCGACACGTCGGCGACGTCGGCGTACAACCACCCGGGCATCGCGGTCACGGCGTCCACCGGCGACTCCGGCTACGGGGTTCAGTCGCCCGCGTCTTACGGCACCGTCGTGGCCGTCGGAGGAACGTCGTTGACGCGCAACTCCTCGTCACGGGGCTGGGGCGAGACGGCGTGGAGTGGCGCCGGCTCCGGCTGCTCGACGCTCAACGCCAAGCCCACCTGGCAGACGTCGGTCACCAGATGCTGGGGTAAGGCCGACACCGACGTTTCCGCGGTCGCGGATCCGAACACCGGTGTCGCGGTCTATGACTCGTACGCGTATCAGGGTGCGAAAGGCTGGATGGTCTTCGGCGGCACCAGTGCCTCGTCCCCGATAATCGCCAGCGTCTACGCCATGTCGGGCAACACCAGTGGATACCCGGCCTCCTACACGTGGGCCCATTCGAGCTCGTTGAACGATGTGCTGTCGGGGAGCAACGGCACATGTTCGACGACGATCTGGTGCAAGGCGGCCACCGGCTGGGACG
>JAABUK010005005.1_pt1 | contig 21096 bp, 33 predicted proteins | sample 5559141 | NCBI WGS metagenome assembly JAABUK01 (sample SAMN10711869, study PRJNA513367) | rock metagenome | isolation source: Antarctica rocks | place: Antarctica: Victoria Land, Pudding Butte nord | collected 2016-01-03
TACATGCAACAACCCCAACAGAAGGGGCTGCTCTGGGACAATGCAAAAAATAGTCATGGACGCCGCCCAAATGCTGACGCAGGGCTTCAACGATTGTACCAATCTCCAGGATAGGAACAGCGCCCCTTGACTGTCTTTCTTTCGTCCCCAGTTGACCTGTCTTACGTCTTGTGCCCCGGGGTCCAGTTTTGAGGGATTCAAATCCCGATTGCTGTGTCGGCATCTCGAACTGATCGGGACTCTACTGCCTGAAGCGGCAAAGTGAGCTGTCACTTTGCGGCGCGACCGACAAGTCCAATACCTCCAGGGGCACATTGTCAGTGGCCAATGCTTCCCTGCCCTTGTACACTCCTTTTGTGAGTTAAGATCTTTGTGTCGGAGAGGTGGCTTTCAGGCAAAGCTCGGAAGCCAAGGGCTGCGCGCGGCATGAGACGACCTCAGCCCCATGTACAGCGCGGCATCCGCCTGGCCATAGCGGTTTTTATTGCTTGTGTCGTTGGCTATGGGGTCATATTGCCTCGAGGAGGTAGACACCAGCTGTGCAAAACTCGAGTAACGTCAGTGCTGCGTTGCTGACAGTCTCTGATTTCCAGGTGTGCATGATCATTATGCAAAGCAATGGATACAAAGCTTTAAGTGGTGTGCCATCACTTGTGTGGTAAGGGCTTTGCTCCTGGGTCTGGGGTTTTGCTCTTGTGTCTGCCTTTTCAAGCCGAGCTCTGGACCAAATCAATGTGCTGTTGTATTTGGACATAGGTCGTCTCTGCGCCTGTTATTGGCAAGGTAGCACAAGTCGGCATTGAGAGGGTTGTTGGCACTGTCATTGGAGGTTGGACTGGGTATGCAGTGTACATGCTTGGGAGTCAAGTGTGGAATGAGACCACAGATGGTGGGCACTCAAGTTCGGCCAATGCTATGCTGATAGCAACACACCTCCTTGAGTTGTCACCGTAGCTCACCATTTACGTACATCAAGTTCATCTGAATCTCAAGCTTTAATCTGCCATTTGCGACGGGGATACTGCTTGGGCCAAGCATGCATGCCACTACACTAGGCGTCTCACCTACTCACCATTGCCTGCAGGCATCGTGCTGTCCATTGGGGCCGCAATTGTTGCCTACATCAGCTGCGAGGCAGCCCAGCGTCTTAAGCTAGCAGACAGTGCTAAACTCTTTGCCCTGACATTCTTGCTGGTCACCTTTGGCGCACAAGATGGTGTCAGTAAGCTTCTTCCAGCACCGCCATGCTGTGCAACTCAGCTTGTATATACCTAGCATTGTTGAGCTTTTTGCGGGTACCATTGTGGGGGTTGCAAGGGTGCTCTGTGGGTTGCAAGGGTCCTGCAGCTATTAGGCTGCTTGGTGATATGTATCCTGCGGCTGCAAATGCAGGCTCCAACAGAACAGTCAGCTTTGCCTGCATTGCTTGTGCACAACAGATCAGTTCAAACAGCCAGGCGGTTGTTTGTCTTGATCACATCTTCATCGTCTTAAGCATGGCTCCACTCTCTTAAGCATGACCCCATTCAGACAAAAAAGAGCAGAGATTGCATCATGCAGGATTGCGCTCTTGCAGGTGCACTGCATGTGACCATCAGCAGGATCAGCGGTATCTGCATTGGAGTGGGCTTGTCTTTGCTGCTGTCCATCATTGTGTACCCCAGCAGTGCCAGTGTGAAAGCCATGGCCTGCCTTCGCAAGGTAACTCTTGATGTCATGCAACTATACCATGCACATAAGTCATGATGACGTGGCTTTTCTAGCCTATGTTGTAGGCAGCATATCATAAGGACGTGACAAATGTGCTCCACACTGCATCTCAAGTCTGACTGACAATACAATGCAAATGATAGTGCTATCCTTGGTACATGCAGACTCTGATCATTTGACCCAAAGAATGATAGACTGGATAATGCATGTCACCTGTAGACCATCTGCAGACACCTCAGCAGGGAGGTGGCAAGTAACCGCATATGGGTAGCAGCATGGTGTACAATGTGTCTCTGTGTTGCAGTCGCTGCAGGGACTGGTGGAGCTGAACACCATGGCATGGCAAGAGCCAGCTATCCACCAGATGCCCAACCCACTCAATTCCAAGTAAGCACCCGAGCTCATGACTGCATGAAGGCTGTCTTCAAACATGCTGCAAGCTGGTTTTCAGAACTTGCAGCATGCTTTCAGTGCTGTCATTGTTGAAAGAGTCTTGCTTGCCTAGGTTGCTGTGACACAATCTTCCATCATGTCTTTCTTGCAATGCACAATTACCCCAATGCACAATTACCCCTGTACACCCAGCCACTGGAGATTAGCAGCTATGTATACAGCATTGCTGGGTTGGCAGGGGCAGTATACATGACCTGGGATATGCTCGCCTCCCAGACAAGGATGATGCAGAGGATTGGTCAGTGAACGATAAGAAGAGGCAAGAACACTTTGAGGCTGAGACTGAACGCATCCTCATGGACACCTACAACTCCTTATACCAGTGCCAGGAGTTCATTCCCATGGTAAGCTCTATATCATCATACCTAGGCCGAGGGCAACTCATGTTTCAAGGGATCTTTGGTATTAGACCAATCACCTTCCAAATACTTGCATCACCCTACGCTGTCTGTTCTAGCAATGCAAACCAAACAGCAGAAGGTGCAGGCAGAATCTCTTCTGCTGGCTTCTGCTTGCATATCTTGTCTTTCTTCTGTGACCCATGTTGCATAGGAAAGAGTGTAGTTGGCTTCACATAATTTCTGTGACGTTGCCATACAGGCACGGAGTGAGTTGTACCTGGGAGTGTTCAAGAAGCACCTGTGCTTCCTGCCGGGGCTGCCCTTTGGGTGCCAGATAGGCCGGTGGAGGCTGCCCCAGACCGAGATGCAGACCCTGGCCACCTGCGTGCGCAAGCTGGCCCGCCTCCTCTGGACCCTCCACCTCACCTTCCAAGAGGTGCACCCCTACCCCACACCTGCTGCTGCTGTCACCCCTGAACCAATGCAGTTGTGTCATGATTTGTCTTGGCGCCCACTCACTGTCTGCACACAAGTTCATGGTATACATGTGCACTTACTGTCCGGAGCATTCAACAATGGTTGTATGTGGTGCCCTGTCACTGCCGTTCCTGTGAGCATGTCATGTTGTCTAGCTACACACGTGCTGAAGGAAACATCATCCTCCTTTGAGCCAAAGCAACAGTACAGCTGCACTTGGTGCAGAAATTTTGCACCAGACATGAGTTGTGTCAGCAGAGTGTGTGAATGTACAGGGATTTGACGAGAACATGATGGCAATGCTGAAGCAGCAGTACCCGGCCCGCCTCATGCCCCAGCTGGTGCAGAGCTCACAAGCCACCCTGCAGGTCAGCCTCAATGCCCAGTTACCTCTGGCAAGGACCTTCCTTGGTAGCCAACAAACGGAACCAAACCTGCAACCCTTGGTTTCACACCTCTGTTGTTATGCTTCCTTCAGCATGCCCACTGTTGCCTCCTTTGCCATGATTGCTTGTGTGCCTGCTATCTCCTGTACATGCTTTATCCAGTGTGAAACCTTTGTTGTGTGCTGTAAAGACCTGTGAAGACTAACAAAAAAACCAGAATTGCAGCAGTCTTAGTGAAATGCCACTTGCAGGATATGCTGGATGCTTTCCCAAACGAAGATCGTGTGAGAGACAGCAACATGCGCCAGTTTGCCACAGCTGTGGCAGGCCTGTTGCATATCTCAGACTTCCAGCGGCGCCGCATCACCCATATGATGCGTCACTACAGAGACATGCGCCGCAGGTTCGCCTGTGCTGCATTGCCTACAACGGGGTTTACTCATCTGCACTGGGTCATGCAGTTTGTAACACCAAGTCTGCGGTCATTTGTGACTGGCCGGCAACACAAACTAAGAGCTCTGAAGAAGTGGACTATGCAATAGCCATATCTTTGCTCTTGAGATTGTGTCTATGCTGCAGCTCACATGGGCACATACGCACAGTTGGATGTGATTGCAGGCGCAGCAGTCACCTGGCAAGCACAGTTGTCCAGCAGTTCAAGCATGCAGTGGCTACTGGCACGCACCGTCTCAGTGACACCAGTGGTCCGCTACCCGACCTCAATGGATCCTTGGGGTCCAACATTTCCCTCGAGGCAGGCTCCCCAGCTGATTCAACCTCCTCTGCACCCCAACTGGGTGCTGACTCCCCCAGGCTGGCTGCACAAGAAGCAGATCATGTGGTTGTCAACATGGACTCAGAGGACAGTGCAAGGTACGTGCATACTGCAGAACCCTGCACGTATAGTGCAGAACCCTGTATGCATGGCAATGGATTTTGCTGCCAATTGGATCTTAATTGCTTACATCTGTAAGTCAGAAGATGTCGCATGACACTTCATCCCTTCCCTGCAGATGTCGATCTATTGCCATTCTCCAAACCACCTAGGCATGTCTTGGATTGATGACCTAGTTTGTCTGGCATTGTGCATCAAGTAGCTCAGCCACATGCGTACGTCTTTGTGCTTGTTTCAGGGATGGCTTGCCACCACGTCAGCATGTGACACGCCCGACTGGTGTGGCTGAGACTGTGTTTGATGAGGACCCAGAAGCTGAAGAGGCAGCTGTGGCACTGGAGGATGACCCCTTCCTGCAGCTGGACACCCCCACCAGAAGCGCACCTGACCTCAGGACTACCTCTCTGCAAGAGTCATTGGAAGGTGAGAGGCTGACCCACTGCGCTCCCACAACATTGTCTTATCTTGAAATGTGCTGCCACAATATTAGCTGCTTTTTGCTTTACACTGAGCTAGAAAGCCAAGCCTGATGCATCAACAGCTGAGCCAAATAATCTTGAGGTGTGTGAACCTGTCCAAGATCTGTTGAACTTTGTGCTGGATAATTACTGCAAGAGCTGCTTGCAGGAGATTCACCGCCAGAGGGCAAAGAGAACGGAGCTCCAGAGGAGCACAGCTCAACAAATGGCTACCCTCCACCACCTGGCAGTGACGCAACTCCAGCCCCAGAACAGCCTTTTACAAATATGGCAAGAGGTTTGGCGCGCGGCCGTACAGAGGGCCTAGCAGCACTTTTAGACAGCCCAGACCTGCCCAGTGGAAGAGCTGGGCCCTATGCACTCAGGCGACACCTGGGCCTAAACAAGCCCATCTCACATAGAGAGCCCAGCCTAGCGCACCTGGCTGCTACCAACTCTGCTGACTTGGGCACCATCAACCATGCCCTCACCCAAGCACGCAAGCAGCAGGCTCAGCCAGACTCAGACTCCCCAAAGGCTGCACAAAGTGCTCAGGCACCTGTCCAGGTTGCTGCCAACAGCCCCACAGCCAGGGCTGCAGCCCCTGCACAGCCGCAACAACCGTTTGCTGGGTTTGCTCCTTCCAGCTCTGCTGGCAGCCATTATGCACAGTCAGCTGCAGGTGCTGAACCAGATGTTCAGAGGAGGCTGTACTCCCCCTTCATGCAGTCAGCCCCGTCAGGGAAGGACCCCATGGATGCCTTTGCGCACCTGCCAGAGGGCCTGCGCATCCAGCTGCAAGCACCTGGAGCAGAGGACATGTCTCGCACCAACTCCCTGGTTTACAACCATGTAAGTATACATGTGAACACCGTAGAACCTCTGTACAAAGCAGACGTTGCAATGTCATAGTGTGTGTGCGCCCTCAATACTGCAGACCACGGTGGCCTTACACTGCTTGACAGTGACTGCATGCACGCTGCGCTCACATCAAAGCCATGTAAGGGTGTCTTACTTGGTCATCATGTACAGGGTGAGGAGCAGGGTGGAATGAGCATCAGCCTGCCTCGTGTCAACAGTGCAGAGCTGCTGTTGTTCCCCGAGACAGCAGAAGGCCATGTGTCCAAGGTGATTCTTTTTAAGAGGCTCTCACGCTTAGTTTGCAAGGAATGCCCCAACTAAATTAACAATCTGACTGCTAGTGCTTGTGGATAGCAGCATAAGTTGATCGATTTGTCTGCAGGTACGGTGGTACAGTTTCCAGTTCTTGATGGAAGAGCTGGCTGAGGAATTTCAGGAGATGCATGTTGCCCTCACAGCTTTGCTCATCAAGCTGCCAGATGGTGTCATCAAATTGACATAGGTCAAGAATGCTCCTCTTGTCTCATGCGCTTGTGGTTGGGCTCAGTGCTTACGCTGTGCAAACAGCAGCTAGATAGTTCTGTGGTATTGCTCATTGAGTGCCTGTGCATATAGGTTTATGATGCAATGTGTAACAGTAGACATCATGCAGACTTATCTGGGCTCGGCATCGAAAGCAAATAATGAAGCAATGTGCAACAATAGACATTACAGATATTTGTGTTTGCTTGGCATTGAAAGAAACAGACTCAACTGTTTAAACCTTTCACGCTCACAATGGTCAGCAGAATTCAAGCTAAAGGCTAATTCAGTATTGGCAAATGTTATCACAACCTAAAGTAGTTCTGTTTAATGCCACAGTCAGACTGTTCGTGGACGGCAGCATGTACTGCAGTCCTGTGTATTTGCCTCAAAGATAGATGGCTACAGCACAGCTGTTTGGTCATTGGCACTGCCTTGCAGCAAGTTCAGCTGCTCGTTTGGTAAGAGTTCAGGGGTGTTGGTCACACACAGATGCACTCAATTCTGCACACTCTGAAGTCATTTAGGTCAAAACATTTGCAAACCTGGCGCCTGAATGTTTATAACATTGCATTCAAGGTTGACATTGCAAAAGATTTACAACTCTGTGACTGTCACAGCTTCATAGAACCTGGGCTTAGGTGGCCCATCCAACAGTTCTGCCATGCCTGCTCGTTTGCTCCCATGTTCTGGCTTCTTGTCTTGCTCCCCTTGACTGGTGCCATGTGCTTTGGCAAACTGTATGGCAGATTTAAACAATTTGCTGTACAGTAGTCACATGCAAGCAGGAAGTTGTGATTCCAGAACATGCTGTACACTTACATTCTGGGATTGCGTCCAATCTTTAAAGGCCTGCCTACTGGCCCAGGTGGTTTGGCTGATGTACTCACCTGCATACGCTTCCATATTGCAGACCCAAACTTGACAGATAGCACATCACATGAGCGTCAGAACTTCAGGTAGGGTGCACGCACCAATTCAAGAGCGTGCTTTCGGACCCTGACATCTCATATTTTACCCGTCAGGTTGCAAAGCACGACATTATGCTAAGGTACGCACATACCTTCCTCGTCACCTCTGAGCAAAGCAAACCTCAGAAACCCAGGAGTGTCCTTCAAGCGTGACTCGCGGTTCTTCCACGTCTCCTCGAATTGCTGACACCCCTCCTGTTTGACCTGTTGCAAGGCCGATTAAACTGTGTGGCTCGTCTGTTGTGCGGGAACGTGTGTTGATTGATAAGTGATCGTACCTTAAAAACATTATTGGTAACGAAAAACAAGTCCCCGTTTTGCGCGCTGGCTCGCACAGGACCAGCGCGATTGCGGTATGCAGCAGATCGGCTCACAACAGGCCGTGGCAACGAGTTCCTGCTAAAGAAGGCATTTGAGCGAGTGCACACGTGCGCCATCTTCAAGCTTGGCTTTCCGTGCAAGCGCTGCACGTCAACTGGTGCAGCCGAACGAAGGAGATGATTCCCGGGAAACCTGTCGTCGAAAATGCGTTGTGAAAGAGCCATGTCGATGATGCCCCACATTGACCACGCTTAGGTCGAGCTTCACGCCATCCGTGTTGAATATGAAACCGCGTCGCGTCAGCTCTTGTGGCTACTTCACTCACTAGCACAATAAGGACAGCAGATGATATTCACTAGCAGTTGACAAACGTTCGAGCCTTTTGCTTAGGTAAGCACCGAACATTGCGTTGACCGAAGCACTCGTTTGTGCCGAGCGCGAGGCATGTGCTGTGCTAAAACAAGCAGTTGACAGCGTGCCTACACGATCAAAGGCTTCCGGACATCTGCGACCTTGCAGATCGTAGTCAAACCTCGTGCAGAGGTCCCCCCGCTGTCTTGTATATGCCGTAACTGCAGGTAAGGCCTTGCCTAAGTACCATCCCGAACGCCCTTCGGGATGGCTCAGCTCAGCTAAGCCAGGATTTCAAATTGTCTGCTTGGCTTCGGCCGCAGCTTCTGATTTGCCAATGCGGCTTCCGAATACATGCGCTCTATTGCAAGCTTCCTAAAAGTATACACAGTGTTCCGCTAGCTACATGTATACATAGTTTTACACCAGCTTGTTGATCAGTCCATATTACATGTGTGCCCCTGACTGGAAGGCCGTTGGGGCTATTGGCAGCTTGCCAACTTAAGTGGCTTGCTTGTAAAATCAGAGCCAAAGGCAAAAACTGGAAGAAAGGCAAACTAAGACATTTCGTTGGCGGTGGCATCAGACGCTAGCAACAGCTGTTGGCACAGCTTAAGCACAAAGCAGTTGCGTCAAGCACACAAGGAATCTAAATGTACAGGAAGACTGCCCAAGTAAAGTGTTCATTCATTGACCAGCCAACATGTATACATACCTAAAACAAAGGTGGAACCAAACATTGGCATCATTGTATGTATAATCACAAGTGCAATAACAGAGATTTGACAGGACTCTGCTGTGTTCTCTGTTGTGCAGGCAAATTGTGTTCTCTGTTCTGCAGCCACATATTCAAAGGAGCTGTTAGCTTGAACCATAGCTGGTAAAACAATGACCCTGCAAGACAGACACAGAGTCAATATTTTGCACTACATGAGCTGCACTCATCAATGTTATTACACTTTAGCATGCCACTGACACTGCAGCTACCATGGGACTTACTTGGCTCAATCACGAGAGGATCTGCCTCTGTCATGCCTGGGGTCTCAACAAGGTGTGGTGGCAACTCCACAAAGCCATCTTGCAGAACTGGGATTTGCAGGCCAACTACTACACTGGTTGGAGCAGGAATCCAATTCCATGCGGCTGCCACTGAGGCGCTGCTTCCATTCACATCCAATTTGTATCCATTGTATAGCTGGAACATGTGGACTTTGGATCCACACCTCAGCCATATACAGCAATTTGCACTCCTGTTGGCCCCTGCATGCAGGCTCCATATCTCAAATGGACTGCTGCTCTATACAGGTATTTCTTGAGCTTCAGAGAGGGTAATGTGCTGTGTCTCAAGCCAATCTCTGATAGCCAGCAATTGCCTGGTTCCAGTCAGTAGCAACAAAGTAGATCATTCAGATGCAATCCCTGGCATTTGGAAGGCTGTCACCCACCAGAGCAGGCTTGCCAGGTAGAGCCTTTTCAAACAACACCCGAGATGCGGTGGTCATTGTCAGCCCATCATGCACATGAATGGCGAGGGACTGCAGATCCTTCGGGCTGAATCTGTCAACATGCTGAGGCAGCATCCTGCTAGAAAGCAAATCATGCATCTGGTGGATATCTGAGCTCCTGCAAACGCACAGTATATACAAGCTGCAAGAGCCCAGGCTGGACAAAGCTAGTGCTGCTGGTGTAGAGCAACAGCATATGAGTGAAGGCTAGCTTAGCAAGCGTTTGTATGCCCCATGCATGTTCGAAATTCGGTGAGTGAGTCCTAAGGCAAAGAAACTGACATCCTTGTTGAACTTATCAAAAGCACCTGCTGGCAGCATCTGGTCCAAGGACGCCCATGTTGAACAAGCACGACAATTCCAGGTTGATACAGCTCCACTAAAGGCCTTGAACCTGGGAGAAACCTGTACAGACTCTTAGCGTTCGCTGAGTTCCGCAACGCTTCGCGCACCAAATGTCATTGTAGCTGCAAGCGTCATAATGTCTGAACCAGGGTGTGTGCAACCGTCTGTGAGCATGCAGCTGAGGAAAGCAGCTGTAGGGCAGCACCCTCACATGTGTGAAACGTCTCTGTCGCTACCGATTTCCAAGCAGCTTTTTGCGTGAACGGGGCAGCAAAAATGTTGGCTGCGAAGCTGGTCCACTGGATGCATCAGGTAGGATGCCGCCGGCTGCCTCTGTGGGCAGCTGCCCACACTGCCTCAGATCGAAGGGCAACTAGTTTCAACTAGTTTCCGCTTCTGCCAACGCTGCATTTCGACATTACAACATTGAAGTTAGTCTTGTTGACTAAAAGGCTTATTTAACCAGCTTGTCTAAAAGCAGATACGGTATGATGCATGAAACAAAGGTGTTTGAATCTGCTGATACAGGTACAACGACTAAGACAAAGTCCAATTCCGGCTTTAGACCTACACGCATCAATACTGTGATTGTGCTTGCAGCTGGCCGTCAGGACTGTCAGCCTTTCAGCAATACACGCCATGAATGGATTTTCTCAGCAGCTTTCCAGTCAGCGAGTTTACTCGGTATGCCTCTACGTATAAATTCCGAGATGCATTTGAATGCATTTCACTTGCAAGCTTAATGTACTTCTAGATCTTCATGCATTGCGCAGCCTACCCTTGCTAGACTGCATACTGTATCTGACACAGTACCGCTACGATCTGAGAACTTTGCCCAGCTCTGGACATTAGTTATCCTTCGTGTATCTGAGAGCCAATCTAGCAAGGAAAGTTGAAACGTTGTTGGGTTGTCTGAAATGTCTTACGCCCTCCGGAAGTTGACGGTCAGGCCTTCTTCTTCCTGCTTGCCGAGCAGGAAAGTATTGCGACAGTTGAGCGAAGACAGCAGCCTGTCGATACAACAGGGACAATATGCTGCGACACTTGTTGCTATGCAGTGCTCTGCTGAGCTTGCACTGCGCCAGCGCAGTGCCTCAAGTCCACTACTCGGGCGGCACGATCTCTCCTTTTAGGTCCCAAAGCTCTCAGCCAAGCATATCAGCAGAAGCAATCACTGTCACGCTTGCTTCCCTGTTGAGTGTCAAGTCGCCGGTGCCAGTCGAGCCGAGCGTTGCCCAGCAGGTGCCCACAGCTGTTCGACGTCTGTCGCGATTGCTCCACGAAGCACAGGTTCTGTTCGATCAAGGTTGAGGTGTCTACAGGTTGAGCGACTACTTCGACCAGATTTGTTCAGCAGACCGGCTGCGGTGTTGGCTGTCGCAATAACAGGATCCGACATCGGTGGGTGTATACGCCTCAGCTCGAATGTGGTGTGTCTCTATGCTGACCTACGTTGACCACTCTGAAGACTGTTCTGCAGACTTGTCAGGCAGTGAGTCTTCAGTGCTGATTGACGGTGGCACAAGTGATTCACAAGCATCTCAAGTCTTAGCAGCTGTGGCCTCACCAAAATTGACAGGAGATAACCTGGTGAAGCACGTATCACTCGATTACACCAGCCTGCAGGGATGCGGGAGTGCCTGCATGGAGGAGAGTCTGAAGGTACTGTGTCGCCACTGATGTGTAGTTGCTTGATGCAGATGGCTGCTGGATGTTGCATGCCATGTTGCCATATCTGCCGAAATGTTGCACAGCATATTACAGAGTCACAATGTCAGTGTTGATCATTTGTGCAGCAAGCATTGGCTGCGACCGGTGCAACATATGCTGCTGGCAATGGGGCGCTCAAGGGCACAGTATCTTATGAGGGGGTAGATATCCCCATCAGCAGCACAGCCGGTCAGCTCTGGGCCACAGAGCTGGCAGCATTGTATCAAACAGCACAGGATGCTGCCCAGGAACATGTCAGAAGGTGAAGCCCGGCACCGATTAAATGTATGCATTGTGATCAGCATGATTATCTGGTTGTATCAAGTGCACAAATAAAACACTGCATTTGCTAGCTATTGGCACCGAAGGCTGTCAGCACATTATTTGTACAAGGCGTTTCCTCAGAAGCAGTGTATGAAAAGGAGGCAGGCTGCACAGCATGTTCTCTGCATCAGCAAATGCTACTTGCATCCATCACACTGCAAGGTGACATGACAATGGCTGTACAGAGGGACATTGCATACTAGGACCAGCTTTGTATGGCTGGCCAAGGCTCTCATCTGCAGAGTTCCATATTTCTCATGTCACCTTTGGTGTTCACACGGTTTTGTGTTGCAGAGTCCAGCAGGGCAGTTCAGAGGCTGAGAGGGCACTGCTAGAGTGCAGTCTCATCAGTCTACAAGCTATTCAGCAGGCTGTTGGTGCAGACTCTGCCCAATACAGAGCAGCCAGCAAGGTCACGATGAAGCTGGTACAGATCATCCAGACACTGCTTTCGAATGCCTATGACGGCAGGTACACAGCTCGCTCTGATGGGCATGACTGCTTGAAATGTCAGTTTGTGATGAAAGCAAATACCGTTGGTTGAGTTATCAGGCAATGTCGAGTCAAGCCTGCTCAGGTGTACCTTCTGCTATGTACTGTTTACGCAAGATTTGTCATCAAAAAAGCCCCCAAACAACGCCCAGGCTGTTGGTGCACATCGGCACATGATGATGCATGATGTCTCATGGCATCACCAGATATACCAAAATGTCTGCTTGGGATGTGGGTATCATGGCTCTGCAGTTGACCAGTGTTGTTTGCAATGGAAGTTGAGCTGATCACTTGTAGTGGTGGCACATGCAGGCTGGCAACTCAAGTGGCTCTGCTTGGGAATGTTCCAGAACCTTTTGACAGCGTGAAGGGACTTGTCAAGTGGCAGGAGGCACATAGGCGCAAGTTACTGCAAAGTGAGCACATGGTCCAGAGGCACCGCTTCTCTTTTGTTATGTCATGCAGAATTTGAGCAGCTTTATCACTTCCATGGCAGCTACAAAATCCCTTCAATCACTTTGACTGCACACATCGATCATTCTGATGTGTACATCAGAATTTATTGTGCCTTTTATCATGTGCTTCCAAATTCAGATGCTTGTGTTTTGCTGCAGGCTTCCCTTCCAATACTTTGACCAACCTACAGTGGTCAGAAAGGGCGACAGCAGTCATGTCATTTCTAGTGCTGCTAGCTGGGGCGCTGGGTGGTGTACAGTGCCTAACGCACATGAACTTCAAGAGAGACACACTCTTGTTTGGATCAGCCAAGTCAGACTGAAAGGCGTACTGACTGCATTTGGCTTTGCATGTTGGCTTGCATGAGCTGGCTGGTAGTAGCTTGAGTTAGTGCAAGGCATTGTGCAGCTGAGCAACCTCTGAGTGACCTGAGCCAGTCCTCTCAGCCCATCTCCCAGATCATCCAAGTTGCTGCTGTTTGCTGAATGTGCACAGTGGATATAAGGCAGGCATGTATGATGCAATAGACTTGGAACAGTCTTCAGGCACAGATGGGCTTGCTTTTTTGTCATGACGCATGTGCTTGCAGAGGCTCTGGTTTTGAGTCGAACATGCTGCCCTGCTTGTCAAAACTTTGCGAGTCTCGGCAATGCTTTGTGTACATCTACAAAGAAATCAGACTCGTACGTCACATCATACATTGCATGTGTTTGATACGGTGCACCATGCAGTACAGCACCACACTGCAGCTATTGCTGCGCCAGAATACACTTGGGTAGCACGTACCCATGCTATGGTATCACCTGTAACATGAATACATGACGTGTACAGTGTATAACATACCCTTACGGTATTCAATAACTTTTAGGTTGTTATTGTTATACTCCTTGTCAGTGATAGTACAATAATATTTCTCCCCTTATTGTGTGACAGAACAACTTGAAGATGCCTCCCTGTTGTCTCACCGAAATCGGTACGAGTCTAAGAAAATTACTGATGTGCAGCCTGTTGCTATGCAGCATATCTCTTGTACATGTGGCCACGTGCACGTTTGACTCACAATTTCGGAAATGAACCAACATCAAGCAAGGTTTGTGCAGTATAGGAGCGTGTGTGTGTGCTGGCCTAGACAAAACCACTGTGCAATTACACAGAGGTGAGTTTTTGGCTCTTTGACTGAGGCTGAGGCACGCACCCTAGACGTTGTCATTGCCTGTCGTGTCATCTGGAATGTCAAATAAGTTGAATACATCTGTCGATGTTGATGTTTGTGCCTCAGGCTCCATGGCCAATCCACTCAACTGGTCCGCCCTGGACGCTTCCTCAGCATCAGGCAGTATAGTTGCATCTTGCGTTGCACCCCTTGCCTGTTGGTCTAAAGTGCCTGACTGATGACTGTCTCCTGCTTCAACAGCAGGGTTGGCTCCAGCATGGGGAGCAACAGGCAGTGCTCTTGTGACAGGAAACAGCTTGGCGCAGTACGCTCTGACTCTGGCAAGCATGCTTTGCTGATCATTCTTCACACCGTCTGCCACTGGACTGCCTGATGCACTGTCACGCAGAGTCACCTGGACACAACACGTGATCCTGAGACACAAGATGACGCATGCATCAGTCGGCATCACATTATGAGCCTGCTTGCATGCAGAGGGGTGCACTTGCCCTCTGCCAAGACATGCATTTATGCTGCTTGCACTCTGGGCATGTAGACAAGATTCAACTCCACCAACAACAGCAGATCCACCCAGCCTTTGGTACAAGCTGCCATGTGTCAGGTTGTGACACTGCAGGTCACGGGTTCAAGCCTCAGTGGTAACATGCTGATTTTTCAGGCTTCCGTGTCGGGCAGTGGGCAGAGGTCTTTTGCCTCGCAAATGCGTCTATGGCACTTGCCCTGTCAGCGCACACCCCTTGGGTGCAACTAGTGTCTCATGTTAGTGCATGTTGGCTCACAGGACTAGGGTTTAGGCACACCTAGTAGGTACCTGGCGACAACGATTAGCTGGAACGCCTGTAAATTATTATTATTTATTATTATTAACAACAGCAGATATAGCAGTCAAGCGTTATGCTTGCACACAGAATGCGCTGTGTGATGACCTGCTCAGAGCCTCCCAGAGCCTGGTAGCGCTCCATGTTGTCAAGCAAGGCAGTGTGCCTCTTTGCAGCCTGAGCATCTGCAAAGAATGTGATGGCTGATCCCATAATGGCCCCTACCACAGCAACAGCTACTAATGTGGCCCACACAGTCTTTTGCTTGAGCCAGTGTTGCTTGTCACCTGCACAGCATTGGACCACTGCTTCATGAGCTGATGTAAACACTATCTGCTCAGGCACACTCAGATTGAACAAATATGTTTATAGGCCTTGTGTTCCTGGGCCAGAATGACATGCAATCTGAGAGTATTGATTGGCAGTCATGAAACATCATAATCAATAGGCAGCACTCTTGTCACAGCAAGACTCAGTTGATCACAGACAGGATGCATGAGGTTGACAACTATATCAGCAATGTGAGGCTGCATGCAAATGCAGAAGTCTTGAGGCACCAGACCTGCTGTTGATGCTGCTGGGTCAGGACATGTGCCAGAAGAGTCCTGTATATTTCTGATGCGGCCAGAGCCTGGCTCTGCCACAAGCACTGAGCAGTTGTCAAGGCACTGCACATCCCAGACATCTGAAAATAGGGCTTCTGCAGCATTCCCATCCACCTCTCCTGCTTTGCCACAGACTCCAGCATAAGTGCTGACAACACCTGCAGTTCATGGCTGATGGTGCAGGATCATTACCGTTTCACATTGCAAGCTTTGCTTAAACCTAAAGAATGTGCCTGTCATAGTCATGGGGTACTGCTAAATTTTAGTCCAGCATCTCTTCCGCTTGCAGGTGCAGAATATATTGCAGTGGTGTATACCCTCTGGGCTGACTGCTCGTATGCAGTGATTGCCTTGATCTGCGACAATCAGCTGCCCTTTTGGGTTTATGCACATGCTCCTGGGCTTCTTGAATTTAGCTGTGCTTCTCAGGCCATCTCGACGACCTGCAGAGTCCACCGCGCATTCGCCAGCCCATTGCTGCCAGACTCCTGCGACACAAGGCTACCATCACCGGAAAGCCGCCATGCACTTGTTCTGTGATGTGAGGAATCAGACCGCGCAACTTTACCCGTGTCTGCTTCCAACTTGCGGATACAGTTCAGGGAGTGATCGGAGGCATACAAGCCTGTCGAGCCGGCTGCCAAAGAGAAAAACCATCCGCTTCCGAACTCGTTGATGTACGGTGTCTTGACAGAAGGTTGTGCGTCTTGGCCTTTGGCTCCGGCAACTGCAACGTTAGGGCGAAGTGACCATCTAGGTCAGGCTTGACCCAACGGAACTGCGCAACAAACCAGGACACGGGGAGAATGGTGTGACTTTTGCAGTCGATGCTGAATTATTTGCCAGTTTTGGATCATAGCGACAGAGGAGATGACAATCGGAAGCCGGTTGAGCAGGCGCAGACCGATCCGAGCATGCTGCACTGGCGTGGCTTGATCTTTCGCGTACCAGCAGAACGTTGCTTTCAGGATAGATTGCTCTCAAGTCTCACCTGACAGCAATAGCAAGATCCCACACGCAGTGCGCAGCGGTTTTAGACCTGCCATGTGAGGACCTTCGAGATTGTATCGGAACAGTCAGCCATCTGGTCAGCCATGCAAAATGCGATTCAAGGTTTTGCCTTGCCGTGTTTGCCGTGTACTGTTGCCGTGTTGACAGATTCTGGGCTCCGTAGTAGCAGCTTTTCAGAGGTACTTCGCTTGCTCTCAGGCAAACTTGGCGAAGCCAGGTCTGCAGTCGCAAGCTGCAAATTTCTGTTCGATAAACGGCTGCAACGCAAAACATCCTTGACGAGCGTTACAGCTATTTGCTATGCTCTTTTGCTGGCGAACTCTGCTGGCGTTGAGTCTATCTCTGTGCCCGGTAAGCTATTCCTGAACACGCTTGTTCTCATTTGTCAAGTCATCCAAGCTGACGTCTTTGCAGCTTGCGCTTGGCCTGACCGATCCTCAGCAATCTCAGCTGAAGCTTGAACCAAGCCACCTGCCAGACGCTAAGGATCTGGAGCACATACAGCTGGAATTAGGGTAAAACGCTGTTGTTGTGATGACTTTACATAGTAAAAGCTGCAGCCGCCATGCATGCATGTGCACAGTCCATGAAGACAACAGTGGCTTGTTGAAATGGAGTATGGTGTGCAGCATTGGACGTCCACAATACCAGGCAATCACACTTGACATCATCTTGCGCATTGCAGATACACCTTCAATGACACAGACCTGCTGAGATTGGCACTCATACACCCTTCTGTTGGTCAAATTAATAATGCCAGACTTGCATGGCTTGGGGATGCCATACTGGAGATGGTTGTGAGTCACAATGCATACAGAGATTTGCCATTTGACGTGCCTGGTCGATTGCACAAAGTGCGACAGTCCTTGGTAGACACAAATGCTTGTGTCAGCAACGCTAAAAAGCTCAACTTACTACAGTACTTTGTTGTTGGCAAGTCTTTCAAGCCTGATGACCAACATCCAACGCCTCACATGGTGGCTGATTTGTTTGAGGCTGTGCTAGCTGCGGTGTACATTGATGCCGGTTACAGCATAGATGCAGCACAGCATCTGTACAATGCACACTTTGCATAAACAGCATTGCTTTGAGGTCTCTGCAGTTTCAAGTAAAACTCGACTGGTAATGAGCGCTGACATTACTTGTGATCTGTCAGTGAGCCCCTGAAATCACTAGGGGTTCAGGTCTGGCATGTATGTTGCTCAACATTGTCAGAGATTTCCATGATGGTGCCGCAAAGCTATCAAGCCACATGATGTGCTGGCCAGACTTCCAAGTTTTGCATCACCATGACTAATAATGGCAAGCATAGCTCTCCGTTGACAATTTCGGCCAGCAGCGCTTGTACCGTGTGGTACTTGCGATATGCTTGAGACCCTGCCGGAAGAGCAGAACGTACCTGGGAGCATCGCACGCAAAGCAAGCAACACACTTTTTATGCAAACTTCAAAAAGTTGACTGGCCGTTTGTCGTATACAACTTTGTTTGTGTAGCGTTATGTCCAGCATGCATGCGCACAGCAGCCTCAAAGTGGTGTCTTGGATTTGCTCGCGACCAGCCCCAGTACGGAAATGGCGCACTGGGCGTACCATGACTGCATGCAAAACAAGCAGTGCAGACGCTGCGGAAAAGTATGACTGGAAATTAGATCGGAAGCCAAATCCTCACACTAGAGGTGAGCACGCTACATCAGAAATATGTTGCATTACCATCACTTTTCCACGACCAGGGGGCTCTCCACTTGTGCATGCAAAGCATGCTGTGCAGGGCATGCATGGCCAAAGTTGATTCTGACACTGCGGTACTCAGCAACATGTCACTGCCCAATGTTGAAGGTGACCTGCTGGAAATTCTCGTGACTGCTATTCGGCGGCCTCTTGGCAGGACTCGAAGCAACGGTAGGACCAATTTTGCTTCAGCGTATTTTGTGTCACTTGTGTGCAGCCAACATACACTCAAGCACCTGTTGCGCAGATCAAGAAAAAGTGCAAGCCTTGATGGACAGCATACAGGAAATTGGTCTCAAAGAACCGGTGTGTGGTATGGGCATTGCTTGACACAAAGTACTCATTGACTTCCTGAGGCCGTCTCTGATCAATGCGCTACGTGACTTGCTGTGTGGGGTACATGTTACTATATATACCAACACGAGTCATGCCCTGAGCACCACAGCTGCAGCTTGCCATTGTATTGCAGATTGACATTCTTGAGGTGGATGGCAAGTACTATGGATTCTCCGGGTGTCATCGATATGAGGTGAGAAAGATGCAGTTTACAACAGCTTTTGTTCAGCATGTGCATATATTGACTGAGGTGTGTCATGTTTGAAGTCTGAGGTGAAAGCAGCGTGAACAAGCATACTGTATTGTCTGCATAATGTCGGACAACATGCGCGGTAACGTGATGCAGCTTATGCTTGTGCAGCAATGTTTCTGCACCAGCCATGCACTCCCCATGTTACAGATCATACATTATGCCCACATATTCACTGCAGGCATTCCAGCGGTTGGGTATGGAGAAAATCCCATGCAAGGTCCGGAAAGCAAACCAAAATACTTTGAAGATGCACATGATGTGAGCAAGGTGAATACAAGTGGTTGGAGCCATGATCTGACTCAGCTCTGAGTTTGCATGCTCAGCGCCTCATTGTAGCCCCAGCCTGAAATTGTATGCTGTATATTATCTTGAGGCTGCTGATGTTGGCCAACAGTACAGACCCTAGCCAACATCTGCACTCAGGTCTATACATCATTAGGGGCACCCAAATGAATGCAAGACTTTGTACACCCAGCCACTCATGTCTGGCGCGTGGAACTTGTGATACATGTTGTTGGCTTTGCAGGCTCCTGTACCTTTGGTCATAGGATCTGTGATATCAACAATCCGGTCATAGAATCTGTGTTTTCAACAAGCCGGTCATAGAATTTGTGATTTCAAGTGCAGTGAAACCCTCAAATACAGTGCCAAGCTTAGGGCACCGCCATGGGGTCACTACAGCATTCGTGACTATGTCCAGCAGCAGCTGCTGAGATCTGCATACCTGGGGTTCAACTTGTATTCTTTTGCAGTACTGTAGAAGACCAGCTGCAGATGCGTTTTGCAATCTGCATACGCCATGGTTGCAATCTGCATACGCCATGGTTGCAATCTGCATACGCTGTATGCATTGCACAACCTACCCTTAAGGCCTTTGCTAGACTGAATACTGTATCAGACACAGCACCACTACAATCTAAGAACTTTACAAAGCTCTGCACACTAGTGATGATTGTGTTGGTTTCACCCCTAGTAGACCACACTGGGGACGTCGACAACGTTTGGATCTATTCTGCTAGATCTAATGCTACAAATGGCTGCCATACCTCACTCCCGCTGTTATCTCAACAAACAACATATAGACGAACAGACACTGTGTTATCTTAGTCTTGTCAAACTTGCTGCAGCAGTGCATTCATGTGCACCATACTTACAACAAATGGCCTTTCAGCCAATGCAGCCATGCAACGGCGTGACAGTAAAAGCTGGGTGCAAAGCAACCAATTCATCCAGCAGATGACAAAACATCTATCTCAGCTGGGCTGCACAGAGGGCTTGTCTGCTTCATACTGCCTTTATGCTCAGGCATTATGAGACCATGTCATCTCTTTGCCTTTGCCTTGTCTGCTTTCTCCTTGTCTTCCTTGTCTTTCTTCTTTTGCCATGGAAACTTGAAGTTGATGCCCATGCCCCATGCCTCCTTGCCCTCATTTCGTTGTACATCACCTGCACACCATGTACAAATTCAATGCCAGCAGGTCTCTCATTGCAGTGATCACCATAGTGCAAATGCAACTTGTGTATGTCACGCTTGCCATTTGCCTTGTGAAATGAAAGGAAACAAAACACAAGCTAGACATGGCTCCCATGATACAAATTCAGCATGCAATGCCACGCCAACCCCATGCACGCTGGAGTCATTTCAAAAGGCGAGGCCATACGAAGCACTGCAAGCTCATCAAAACATAATCAAAGCAGCAAGAGAACACGACGCTTACATTTGTGCCAACAAACCTTTGCGACATGCAAATCTAAACACACAATGGCAGCCCTTGGGCACGGTTCCTCAAACAAGAGCATTGGGGATATGAATAAAGCAAACAAATGCCCACCTAGGTCAACAACACCGGAGCTTTGCTTCATGCTGGCACCACCGGCACCTCCAGCCCCAGTTGCATCATCCAAGCCACCCTCTCCCTTTGGACCTGCACACAATCAAGCAGGCAGGTGTAAGCTTGTGATGGCACCATCGACAGGCTTGCAAGCCTGGATTGCTTCTGGGACTGGCACAGGTCACCCATGTGTTGATCTGGTGATTATCAAGCTGCAATCATGTTGTGTTTGCAGAGTCTCTGGTGCAATCAGTGCCTGTTGTGCATCTCAACCTGCTTTCGTCACATGCAAAGGCAGAGATCAACTCCTGTGACACGGCGTCTGCTTGAATGGCAGCGCCTTGACAATGCATTGAAGCAGCAGAGTCCAATGAACGTACGGTGCGTCATCAGAGATAAATCCTTGAGATAACATGTTACCTCCATGCACACAGGCCATGCCAATTTGACCGTCCTGCCACTCGTACAAGGCCATCCCGATTGGGCCCTCAAGATGCTGCTGAACCTGCACTGCACCTTCACCTGATACATCTTTGTACAGGAATGCATGCCATGCATTGCATAGAACCTCAGGCAGTTGGTATTTTCCGCACCACTCGCATGAATTTGCTGTATTCATCTGTTGTGTTATGCAATCCCATGCTCCTGTTGCCATCATATCTTTCCCAGAAATGCAGCACGTTTGGCTCATAATTGTCCAGACTGCATTCAAATGCTAGAATGCCGCTTTTGCTGTTCTTCATCTTTTCCTTTGAGAATGTC